>Ga0209635_10001562_pt1 | contig 17058 bp, 19 predicted proteins | sample DeeMarSWOR230_32_FD_187463 | JGI IMG/M metagenome (GOLD analysis project Ga0209635, IMG submission 187463) | Marine sediment microbial communities from White Oak River estuary, North Carolina - WOR-2-30_32 (SPAdes) (version 2) | ecosystem: Environmental > Aquatic > Marine > Intertidal zone >... | reverse complement strand
CATTCGGGAGTTCAGTTCAGTGAGTAATTCATCCAACATGGCTTAGTGCTCAACACCAAGCTCGAACCTAGCAAATCTGCGTACTTTTATGTTCTCACCTACTTTAGCAATTGTTTCAGCAATAATTTCCTGTACCGTCTTGGTAGGTTCTTTAATAAAGGGCTGGCTAAGAAGGCAAGCTGCCTGAGGGTCTGTTTCTGCCTCTGGTGGCATATCTTCACTAGTGAGAAATTGCGGGGAAGTAGCAGCTATCTGCATGGCTAAGTCGTGAGCAAGTTCTTTAAATTCGGCAGTGCGAGCCACAAAATCGGTTTCACAGTTTAACTCTACTAATGCTCCTATGCGCTTGGTATGATGAATATAAGCTTCAATTACGCCTTCGGTTACAGATACATCCTTCTTCTCTTCAGCAATTGCTACCCCACGCTGTTTCAAGAATTCGATTGCCTTTTCTATATCACCACCTACCTCTAACAGAGCCTTATTACAGTCAGCTATGCCTACATTAGTTCTATTTCTTAACTCTTTTACTGCTTTAACTGATATTTTCATGTAGGTGCAATTTCTCCTTCTGGTTCCTTTGGTTCCTTTGACCCCTTTGGCTTCTCTGGTTCCTTTAGTTCCTCTGGCTCCTTTGGCTCCTCTGGTTCACCTAGCTCCTCGGGTTCACCTGACTCCTCTAATTCACTTGGCTCTTCCGGCTCAAAGGTATAAGAACCTAGAATTTCAATGGCTTCTTCACGCTCTTCTTCACCAACTAATTTGGTAACTCCCGCCTCTCCAGAAAACGCTTCAGTTTTACCTTCAATTATGGCATCAGCTATTTTACTACAAATTAATTTAATCGCCTTAACAGCATCATCATTGGCGGGAATGGGATAATCGATACCGTCGGGATTACAATTAGTATCCACAATAGCAATCACGGGTATACCTAATTTTTTAGCTTCAGTAAAGGCAATCTTATCTTTAATAGGATCAGTGATGAAGAGGGCTCCAGGAAGAGTAGTCATTTCCTTAAACCCCCCCATTTGAGTATTTAGGTGGTAAATTTCCTTTTCTATTCTTACCCGTTCTTTTTTAGGCAAGAGGTCGAGCTCACCTTTATCCCTTCTATTCTCTAAACGAACCAGGTGGTCGATCCGGGCTTGTATGACAGCGAAGTTAGTTAACATACCACCTAGCCATCTTTGATTAACATAGCTCATACCGCACCTCACAGCCTCTTCTTCTATGGTCTGCTGAGCCTGTTTTTTAGTGCCGACGAGAAGAATGCTTTGCCCTCGAGCTGCTAAATCCTGGACAAAGGCACAAGCCTTTTCTAACATGGTAACTGTCTGCTCCAAATCAATGATGTGGATACCGTTGCGCTGGGTAAAAATATATTTCTTCGCCTTGGGATGCCAGTAGCTGGTGTGGTGACCAAAGTGAGCACCTGCTTCCAGCAATTGTTTTAATAAAGCATTATCTATCATACTTACAATTTCAGACGATGTTAATTAGTAAAAACGGTATAATGTAGCATGACTGGTTTGGATAATGCAACAAGAGATTGCCTCCGATTGTCTCTTAATTGACAGAGAGTTACTCCTTATCTATACTATTGAGCCGAAATTGTAGCTAGAAGTTGCCCGAGTAGCTCAATGGTAGAGCAACCGACTTGTAATCGGTAGGTTAGTGGGTTCGAATCCCCTCTCGGGCTAGGTTTTTCAGGCATTATATGGTAAGCTTATATTAAGGAGGGGTGCCGGAGTGGTTAATCGGAGCAGACTGTAAATCTGCCGCCCTGACGGGCTACGTGGGTTCGAATCCTACCCCCTCCACTGTAAAGTGAAGAAGGCCCACATAGCTCAGCATAGAGCAAGTTCTTGGTAAGACCGGGACATAACCACCATCAGAAGCACTATAGTTTATCCCCACACCCTTGCTAGTAATTAGTTCCTATACTTTCCTATCTTCAGTTGTACCAGCAACCTTACCAGTCTCAATAGCCGATATAATCTGTTCTCGAAGCTCATTAACTGCACCAGGAGAGTGAGGAAGCATTATTGTGTTAGTCCGAGAATTCCTCCCAACATCAGTAAGCATATCATAATACTGAGTCATTAAAACCAGAGTCATCACAGCTTGAGGGTCCACACCCAAAGCATCACTAGCATCCTTAACTGACTCTCTGAGACCCGCAACAATAGCTATTCTTTGCTTCGCAATACCTTCACCAGACAGTTCCTTACTCCTAGCATCAGCTTCGGCTTCTTTAATCACGATAATCTTTTTAGCCTCTCCCTCATGCTCAGCAGCAACTCTAAGACGCTGTTGCCTATTAATCTCGTTCATAGCATCTGCAACACCCTTGTCTGGCTGGATGTCATTAACCAGAGCACGGACCAATTTATATCCATACTCACTCAGCCTAGCACTAAGACTATCTTCAATTTCTTTAGCAATCTCTTCCTTATTTTCAAACACAGAATCCAAAGTCATCCCCGGAACCTTTGCTCTTACATTATCAAATATCCAGGATTCCATCTGAGCTTGTGGATTCGTAAGTCTATAAAATGCATCCCAAACCTTTTCCTCCCCATCGACAAAGTACTGTACCGCAATAAGTAAGTCTACAAAAACATTATCGTTGGTTTTGGTTTTGATACTCACATTAAGTTCCTGTACTCTAATAGAAATCCTACCTGCCACTCTATCCATTATAGGAACTTTGAGATGAAGTCCGGGACCAACAACCCTGTTAAACTTTCCCCATCTCTCAATAACGGCAAATGTCTGCTGCCTAACTAAATAAATCGCCAAAGCTATAAGAATCACAGCAACAACTATACCTATAACAATTCCAGCAATATTCATTCCATATCACCTCCTACTTAATTATACCTTCGTATAAACACCTGTCAATAACCACGTTCCAGATAAGAGCGGGGCAAACTAATCTTGCGCTCTCCTCTGAAATGCAATCTCCTTTCAACCAACAAATAAATCATGATAAATCCTCCATTTTCATCAAGTCAGGCATAATAATCTCATCACGCGCGCTCTTAGACATACGTGCCAGCTTTGCTAATACGCCCGGGTACATCTTGTCAGGATAAACGCCATAATGTTGTTTAAACCATTTTGACCAAGATACCCAGCCTGGGAATACCCAACCGCCACTCATAATATACTTACGCACATGATACGATTGCATATTCAGATACTTACCGATGTACCGAGCAGCGCCAGTAACATCATCAACTTCAGCTAAGCTCCACATTTTCCAGACCTCTTGCTTGACTTTCACTAAAGCGTTCCTTTAAAATCCATCCTTTAATTTGCCAACTAAACATGTACATCACGTTCTAAAGTAGAAACTGGTATTTTGTTGACTCTTTTTCCCTGTTGACTTACAATATAACTTCGTGCATACTGCCCACATAGCTCAGTAGGTAGAGCACGTTCTTGGTAAGAACGGGGTCACCAGTTCGAATCTGGTTGTGGGCTTTGAGATAAAAGGAGGTTAAAATGGCAAAGAAAGTTTATGAGCGTGTTAAACAACATATAAATGTGGGCACTATAGGACATGTGGACCATGGGAAAACCACACTGACTGCAGCCATGACCCAGGTATTATCTAAAGCGGGCACTACACAATTCCGGCCTTTTGATTCCATAGATAATGCTCCTGAAGAAAAAGCTCGTGGGCTAACGATTGCCATTGCTCATATCGAGTATGAGACTGATAAGCGCCATTATTGCCATGTTGACTGTCCCGGGCATGCTGACTATATCAAGAACATGATAACTGGAGCTGCTCAGATGGATGGAGCTATTTTGGTGGTCGCTGCCGATGACGGTCCTATGCCACAAACCAGAGAACACATCCTTCTAGCCCGGCAGGTGGAAGTTCCCCGCATAATGGTGGCTCTCAATAAGGTAGATCTGGTAGATGACCCAGAGCTGTTAGACTTGGTGGAGATGGAGGTTAGAGACTTGCTTAAAAAGTATAACTTCCCTGGTGATGAAGTCCCCATCGTGCGACTAAGTGCTCTTAAGTCTTTGGAATGTGGCTGTGGCAAAAGAGATTGCCAATGGTGTGGACCAGTATGGAAGTTGCTGGATGCTATAGATGATTATATTCCGCTACCACAGAGGGAAAAGGATAAACCATTCTTGATGCCAGTAGAAGATGTATTCAGTATCAAAGGACGGGGGACTGTGCCTACAGGCCGAGTAGAACGAGGGGTGATCAAAGCCGGTGACGAAGTAGAGATAGTAGGATTAAAAGAGACGAAGAAAACAGTGGCGATCAGCTTAGAGATGTTCCATAAGACCATGAGCGAGGCAGAGCCCGGCGATGCCGTTGGAGTACTATTGCGAGGCTTAGACCGAGATGAAATAGAGCGGGGTCAGGTTCTAGCAGCGCCAGGCACGGTCAAGCCGCATACCGAAGCTGAGGCTGAAGTATATATTTTGACCAAGGAGGAGGGTGGCAGACACACACCTTTCTTCAATGGTTATAAGCCCCAGTTTTATATCAGAACTATGGATGTTACGGGCGAAATAAGTCTTCCTGAGGGTGTGGAGATGGCTATGCCCGGTGATAGCCTGACTCATATGAAGATTAAGACCATTTACCCCGTAGCTATGGAGCAGGGATTACGCTTTGCTATAAGGGAAGGTGGCAGGACAGTCGGTGCTGGCGTGATTAGCAAGGTTATCTCATAACTGTGGTTCACTAAAAAATTTACGTCTTTAGATAAATGTGGCTAAGAAAAAGGGCGATTTACGCGTAATTATCCATCTAGCCTGCAGTCAATGTCAGCGGAGAACATATACTACGACAAAGAACAACAAGAATGATCCGCAGCGGCTGGAGTTAAGGAAGTATTGTCCTCACTGTCGTAGCTATACTACCCATCGAGAAACAAAGTAACTCATGACAACTTATGCTAAGAAAGCGAGTAGTAAGTCCGCTCCGGCTAAGAAATCGAGGTTCAGTTTCTTTCCCGAGGTAATAGCTGAACTGCGAAAAGCACACTGGCCAACAAGGGAGGAAGCTTTGAGGTTGAGTATTTTAGTGCTCGTTGTGTGTGCTATTGTGGGAGGCATCCTAGGTGCTTTAGATTATGCCTTTACACAATTGTTTTTGCTTCTAGGTGGTTAGTAGTCAATGATTAATGGAGAATGGTACCTATTATACGTCTCTTCGGGTCACGAGGAGCAGGCCAGAAGGAATTTAGAACAGCGTATCAAATATATGGATGTAGGTGACAAGATATTTGATGTGGTGATACCCACAGCTAAAGAGATTGAAATTAAGGCTGGAAAGCGTCGCACGATAAGTAAAAAGGCTTTCCCTGGCTATATCATGGTAAATATGAAATTAGATGAGCATAGCTGGGATATAGTACGCAACACCCCTGGTGTCGCTGGCTTCGTGAGCGCTGGTACCAAGCCCGTTCCTTTACCCATACAAGAGGCGAACGCCATCCTGCAACGCATGGAGGAAGCTCCTACCGATGTTAAAATGACTTTTAAAGAAGGAGATAGTGTCCGTGTAACGAGCGGGCCTTTTATTGACTTCATAGGCAAAGTGGAGCAAGTTAACCTGAGCAAAGGTAAGGCAGTGGTTTTACTATCGCTCTTCGGCCGGGAAACGCCCGTGGAAATAGACCTTTTAGGGGTAGAAAAAATATAAAGCCTGAGTAGGAGTTCAGAAAGCAATGAAAGAGAGAATCAATAATGGCAAAGAAGGTTAAAGCGTTCATTAAGTTACAGATACCTGCGGGTAAAGCTACTCCGGCGCCACCTGTGGGGCCTGCTCTAGGGCAACATGGTGTTAATATCATGGCTTTTTGTAAGGACTATAATGAGCGAACGGCCTCTCAAGAAGGTTTTATAATTCCTGCTGAGATAACGGTATATGAGGATCGCTCCTTTAGCTTTGTGACCAAAATGCCACCTGTTTCTGATCTATTGCGACGCGCTTTGGGAGTTGAAAAGGGTAGCGGTAATCCCGCAAGCGAAAAAATAGGCAAGATAAGCAGAGATAAAGTCTATGAGATCGCACGAAATAAAATGAAGGACCTCAATACGACTGATATTGATAAGGCAGTAAGCATTGTTGCCGGCACGGCTCGGAGCATGGGAGTTGATGTGGAATAAATTTTTGTTCTTAAAAGTTCGTAGGATTTTGAAGGTGTAAGTAAGTGGCAAAACATGGCAAGAAATACCAGGAAGCTAGTAAACTTGTAGATAAATCAAAGACCTATTCACCTGAAGCAGCAATCGAGTTAGCTAAGGAGGCTTCCTACGCCCAATTTGATGAGACCGTTGAGCTCCATTTGAAGATGGGAGTCGACCCCCGCAGTGCTGACCAACAGGTGCGTGGTGTAATTCTATTGCCCAATGGACTGGGGAAGAAGACGCGAGTGCTCGTCTTTACCCAGGGTGAGGGGATAAAGTTGGCGGAGGAAGCAGGGGCTGACTATGCTGGAGCAGACGAGCTTATTAAACAAATTGAAGGTGGCTGGCTTGAATTTGATGTGTCTGTTGCCACCCCTGATATGATGCCTAAAGTCGCAAAGCTTGGTCGTATTTTGGGGCGGCGGGGTTTGATGCCCAATCCCAAGTCTGGCACCGTGGTACCACCTCAGGATCTAGCTCGCGTTGTGAATGAAGCTCGTAAGGGTAGGGCTGAATTTCGCTTGGATAGAACAGCTGTTATCCATTTACCCATCGGCAAAATCAGTTTTGATAAAGACAAGCTCTTGGAGAACCTGGCAGCGGCGGTCGAAGCTATTGTTAAAGCAAAGCCCAGTGGGGCTAAAGGGCAATATATCAAAAGCGCGTTCCTGTCTACCAGCATGGGATTAGGATTCAAACTGGATATTGCATCCTTACTCGCTGTGTCAAGTCTTTTAAGCCGATAATTCAACCGCAAGCTGCAGTGCCCTTATATGTAACCTATTGCGTTGCGCGCCCACATTGGAAACGTAGAAGTACGACAGCGTTGGTTGTCCGCAATAGCTAGTTGGTTCCAGTAACAATGAAAGCTCTAATAATCTATATCTCTGTACACCATGGAAATACTGAAAGGGTTGCAAAGGTAATGGCAAATATTCTTGATGCAGACTTGTTACAGGTGGAGCAAGTGGATGCAAGTATGCTTGAGCAGTATGACTTAATCGGTTTTGGCTCAGGGATTTATGTTGGCAAACATCACAATAGTTTATTAGATTTTGTCGATAAACTGCCCATAATGAGAAACAAAAAGGCGTTCATTTTTTCGACAAGCGGACTAAGAAAAATGTGGTTTATCCATAATTTCGATAAACTGCTGAAAGAAAAACTGCAATGGAAGGGCTTCGATATTATAGGGCAATTCTCCTGTAGGGGATATGACACCTCCCAGGCAGCCATGGTTGTTGGCGGAATAAACAGGGGCAGACCCAATGCAAGAGACCTAAAACAAGCAGAGGATTTCGCCAGAGGCCTGAAGAATATAGAATAGCCCCGGTTCTGGTTACGCGTCAAAAATTCTACAAATCTGATAATAGCTTCATCATTCCCTGCCTGCCCGTCTTTGATTAAAAGCCCAAGACTAATCCCACCACTTTTTGGCGAGGGGCATGGCGATTATTTCCCTGACCTCGAGCCTTTTCGCCGGATCCTTATCAAATAGAGAAGCCGGATAAGTAGCTCGAAGTACAATGGCTGTATCTGCCCCTTTGCTTGACCCTCCAATACCTATAACATCTTCATAAGGGGTTGCATAGCCACAAGAGACTGCAGTCAAGGCAACCTCTACAGCTACCTTCATTCCCTGGCCAAAGCTATACAGTGTCTCTTTCACCAGTCGCTCAGGAGAAGTATCGGGCCATCTAGCAGCCTCTAGTACCGAGCTATGGAGAACGTAAGGCGCTCTGTCAATGATAGCAACCCCAAGCTTCTCCAACTCTCGCCTGAATGCCTGCTTCAAACAGGGCCACTGCTCGCCCCATTCTCTTCGATAGGGTGATTCCGAAACGCAAACCAACTCAGCCTTGCCTTTGATATTACGAGCAAATTCCACAGCAGTCTTGCCCGAGGTGCTGGCGATAATAACCCTCTTGACTCCACCAGCTTCCAGCCGCTGAGAAACAGCTTCGATTACCCACTTCGTGTTTTCTTCTCCTGGCTCATCGAAGTAATAGATTTGCCTTTTAATCATCTTGCCCATTGTTCTCCCTCCTTACAGTGATTTTTGTTCCTGCTAGTACTTTTTTAAATGCCACGGCATCGCCGATGACCTTACCGAACACAGTAACCGGACTTGCCGGTCGAATTTCATCTCCCTGGCTTATGGGAGTGGGGCCGAAGAAGATACAAAAAGCATTGCCATCAGGCCAGTAGCCTAAATCTCCTATGCCTACCACTTCTTGCCCAAGCTCTAGTTCAAGGCTAAGGGAAATCGAGAAATATATTTCGTCTCCCCAGAGATTGACGCGGCCTTTGATAGGCAGCGTCCCCCAGATTGCCTGAGCCGTCCTAGTATCATTTAGCTCAGCCTCTGCTTCAATCGCTCCTGCTATTATCCTAATTTTCTTTCCCATGTTTGCCAATCCTATGAACAGGTGTATTATACTATATGAAATTGGAGTCAATCTCTGACAAGGGGGTGAAAATGAAAGTAGCTAAAGTGGACGAAATGAAAGACCTGGACAGGCGTGCTACGGAGGAATATGGCATCTCGCAAGACCTTTTGATGGAGAACGCTGGGCAGGCAGTGTACTTCGTCATGTTGCAGGAATTCGGGATTAAGGGCAATAGATTCGTTGTCCTTTGCGGTGGCGGCAACAATGGTGGAGACGGGTTGGTTGTTGCCAGGAAGATTCAATCCAGTGGTGGGGAGGCAAAGGTCTTTCTTTTAGACGATGAAGCTAAATTTAGAGGGGCGGCAAAAAGGAACTTTGAAATAGTATCCAGAATGCCAATAGAGATGTCTAAGATTGGATCAATCGATGCCGTAGAAGCTGAGCTTCTTGATTCTGATGCCATCGTGGATGCCATATTTGGCACAGGTCTTGTCCGAAAGGTCAGTGGGATATACAAAGATGTGATTCAATTGATAAATGAGAGCCAAAGTACAATATTTAGCGTTGACATTCCTTCAGGCATAAATGGCGATACCGGGGAAGTGATGGGAGTGGCAGTAGAGGCAGATTATACTGTGACATTTGGGCTTCCCAAGCTGGGGAACATGCTTTTACCAGGGTATGAGCACTGCGGAAAGCTGTATGTTTCGCACATATCTTTCCCAGCTGCCCTATATAATTCCGAGTCCATTAAGGTAGCAATCAATAATCCCATAGAGCTTCCGGAAAGAGCCAGAGATACCCATAAGGGCAGTTATGGAAAGACTCTCTTTATTGCCGGCTCCTCCAGTTATCTCGGTGCGCCATACTTCTCCGCACTATCTTTCCTCAAAGCCGGAGGCGGGCTTTCCTATCTGGCAACACCCAAATCCATCTCACCATTCCTGGCAAGCAAGGGAAGTGAGGTTGTCTTTCTCCCTCAAAAAGAAACGCCTTCAGGAAGCATAGCACTGGAAAACAAGAATGAGCTCTTAAATTTTTCCCAATCGGTGGATATGGTAGTCCTGGGTCCCGGTCTTTCTTTAACCAAAGAGACGCAAGAGCTGGTGAGGGAGCTAACCCCTAAAATCGACAAGCCTCTGCTCATAGATGGCGATGGAATTACTGCCATTGCTGAAGAATTAGGAAAAATAAAAAGAAGGAAAGCACCAACGATACTTACGCCTCATCTGGGCGAGATGTCCCGAATTACCAAACTGGAGATAAATGAGATAAATAAAAACAAGATAGATGTTTTACAACGCACGGCGAGGGAACTCAATGCCATAATTATCTTAAAGGGAGCCCATTCCCTCATAGGCTATCCCGACAAAACTGCTTTCATTAATGTAAGTGGCAACTCGGGCATGGCCACGGCTGGGAGCGGCGATGCCCTGACGGGGACTATCGCGGCAATGTATGGTCTGGGATTAGCCCTTGAGGACGCTGTGAGGATGGGCGTGTTTATCCACGGATTTTCTGGCGATGTTGCTGCTGTAGATAAAGGTGAGGACGGAATAACGGCGCAGGACATACTGGACTATCTCCCCGAAACGATGAAACTTTACAGGGAAAATTTCGCCGAAATCTCGGAAAATCTTTATGAAAGCATCTTCATGGTATGAATAGCTATCATAGCTTTAGTGCGCACTTTAGGTATGACGCAAGGGCAGCCTGATATTTGCTGTGTAAGGGAAAGGAAGGTAGAAAAGTGAAGGCGATGGTGCTCAAGAAGCTCTCTTCAGTCGAAGAAAAACCTCTGAAGCTGGTGAATTTGCCCGAACCTGCTCCTGGGAGAGGTCAAATTTTGGTCAAGGTCTCTGCCTGTGGAGTCTGTCACACCGAGCTTGACGAAATTGAAGGCCGGGCCTCTCCCTCAAAATTTCCCATGATTTTAGGTCACGAGATTGTTGGCAGGGTGGAAGGCTTGGGACCCGGGGCAAGCAAATTCAAAAAAGGCGATAGAGTGGGTATTGCCTGGATTAATTGGGCTTGTGGTCGTTGTCCCTTTTGCCTCAAAGGCGAGGAAAATCTCTGTGACACGGCAAAATGGACGGGAAAGGACGCCCATGGAGGCTATGCTCAATATACAGTAGTATCAGAGGACTTTGCTTATCCCATTCCCGAAAGGTTTCCCGATTTGAAGGCCGCTCCGCTTTTATGTGCTGGGGTGATTGGCTACCGAGCCTTAAGACTCTCGGGGATGGAGGATGGCAGAGTACTGGGGCTTTATGGCTTTGGAGCCTCCGCCCACATTGTCATCCAGGTTGCTAAGTATAAATATCCTGACGGCAAGGTTTTCGTCTTTACCCGGCCCAACCAAAAAGAACACCAAGATTTAGCCAGGAAATTGGGGGCAGACTGGATTGGAGCGACGGGTGATACTTCCCCGATAAAGCTCAACTGCGCCATCGATTTTACTCCTGTGGGAGAGCCAGTGCGTGAAGCTCTGAGGAATCTGGAAAAAGGAGGAAGGGTGATCATAAATGCCATTCGCAAGACAGCGCCTATCCCGGAATTAGACTACACTGAACATCTCTGGTATGAAAAGGAAGTGAAAAGTGTGGCTAATGTAACCAGAAGGGATGCTCAAGAATTCCTTCCCTTGGCTGCCGAAATTCCCATTGTCCCTGAAACCCAGGAATTTAAATTGGAAGAGGCAAACGAAGCTTTAATCCTGCTCCATGAAGGGAAAATGCGTGGGGCAGGAGTCTTGAGAATAAATGAATGAGGGAGAAGCTGACTTGAGTGCCGGTTTCTACAAGAATCGTGACAAGAAAGCTACTATGAGCTCGACGAAGCACAGTAGCGCAATTTGTCCCGGCCCTATCTTCAAACAGTGCCAGCAAGCTCACAAGGGCCGTCTTCCCGGCAAGGGAAGACTCTTTCGCTTTGTCATCGCGAAGGGCGGAAGCTCAAAGCAATCCCGTGCTGCGTTATGACTGGAGATTGTCATGCACCTTGCACATGTCCGCAATAACAATACAACCATATCCTCGCTTACAAGGGCGAGGATACAAGGGGCAAGTTCAAGTTAGCACCCAGTCATCAGCATTACGCTGCCCGGAGTCATTGCTTCCGGCGGTGATCACGCTGCCGTCGGACTTAAGCCCCATCGTGTGTATCATGCCTGCAGCGATCTGGATGATGCCCGTCCAGCCGCCGACACTACGCTGACCGTAGTCGCTCCATCCCGCGGCGACTACGGTGCCGTCGGACTTAAGCGCCATCGTGAGCTGGCAGCCTCCGGCGATTTGGATGATGTCTGTCCAGCTGCTGACATTGCACTCTCCATACTTGTTCCGTCCCACGGCGACCACAGTGCCGTCGGATTTAAGCCCCACCGTGTGATGGCCGCCTGTAGCGACCTTGATGATGCCCGTCAAGCCTTCGACATCGCATTGCTCATCCCAGTTTCCTCCCACCGCGACAACGGTGCCGTCGGACTTAAGCCCCACCGTGTGCCATGAGTTGGCACCTGCGACGACTTGGATGATGTCCGTCCAGTCGCCGACGTTGCACTGCCCGTAGGCGTTGTATCCCACGGCAACCACGGTGCCGTCGGACTTAAGCCCCACCGTATGCCGTCTACCCGCAACGACCTGGATGATGTCCGTCCAGTCGCCGACGTTACACTGCCTGTAGCCGTTGTGCCCTATGGCAACCACGGTGCCGTCTGACTTAACTCCGACCGTATGGTCACCACCTCCGTCGACTTGGATGATGTCCGTCCAGTCGTCCACATTGCACTGCCCGTACTCGTTGTGTCCCACGGCAAGCACAGTGCCATCGGACTTAAGCCCCACCGTGTGCCAGGCACCTCCGGCGACCATTGGGATGTGTTTTCTCTCAAAGTTCGCAGTGATCGAATAGCTGCCATGCATGGTGATGGTGGTCTGAGCATCACCGACATCCTCAATGGTGCTCACATCGCCGGTCCAGTTGACGAAATTGTAATCCGGCTCGGCTTCTGCCACCAGGTCAACCACTATGCCAGCGTCGTAGGAAAAAGTCCTCTCACCGGGCGTGGTTACTGACCCTCCAATCGTGCTGGAGATGCTCAGGTTGTACTGGACGGGTGGAATCGCCGCAAAATCAGCCTCTATGGAGTAGTCGTCGTTCATGATTATGGTGGTAGAAGCAGCGTTAGCATCGGCGATGGTGCTCACATCGCCGGTCCAGTTGACAAACTGGTAGCCTACCCCGGCTTCTGCCGCCAAGTCAACCACCTTGCCGGCATCGTAGGAAAAAGTCCCCTCACCGGGTGTAGTTACTGACCCTCCAATCGTGCCGGAGATGGTAAGGGTGACCATCTGGTCACCATCAGTAACACCAGTAACACAGCCAGGTAGAGTTAACCCTATGAGCAGAAGACAGCTCATAACCACAAAAGTAATTCTTCGCGTCATGCCATCAACGTCCGTCTTAGATTAGGTTAGATAACCTTTGCTGCTAAAAACTGAACGGCCACCCCTAGCCTCCAACAACTTAGCTCCTATAATATCAAAGAATAGCCTGCACACTCAAGATGTTTTTCGAGATTTTTCCAGAATTTCGTGGGCATCCAGTAAAAAGATCAGCAAATTAGATGATAGAGAGTTAGCCAACCAAATCTAGAAATGCTATCATTGAGCTCTGCAGTGAGATTTCACTTGTCATTGTGAGGCATGATAGTGCCGAAGCAATTTCGTGGTGGGCATAGGATTGCTAACCCGGATAGGCCGGAGTTGCCAATGACAGGAACGGGAGGGCTCGAGATGATACGAGATCTAATACTGAAGAATAGAAGCTACCGGCGGTTTTATCAGGAAGTTGACATAAAGTTTAAAACCTTGAGGGAACTTGTTGAACTTGCCCGGCTTTCACCATCGGCAAGAAATGCGCAACCGCTTAAATATATCCTTTCCTGCGAGCCTCAGAGAAATTCACTAATATTCCCACATCTGGCCTGGGCCGGGTATATCAGGGGTTGGTCCGGTCCCTGTGAAGGGGAAAGACCATCAGCATACATTATTATTCTCGGTGATACAGAGATAAGGCAGTCTTTTGGCTGCGACCATGGAGTAGCCGCCCAAAGCATCATGCTGGGGGCGACTGAGAAAGGTTTGGGTGGCTGTATTATTGCTTCAATAGAGCGGGAAGGACTTTGTAAAGCTTTAGAGATACCACCACGATATGAGGTACTTCTTGTTCTGGCTCTTGGCAAACCTAAAGAAACAGTGGTTATAGAGACAGTTGGGGATAGCGGAGATACCAAATACTGGCGTGATAGCAAGGGTGTGCACCATGTGCCGAAGCGCCCCTTGGATGATATAATCATTGGCTAGATATACGCTGAGTTGTCATAAAAGTTGGAAAGGAGGAATTATAGAAAATGGCGGAAACGAAATACGGGAAATACATCATAACCGGAGCAAAAACTGACTTGCATCTCCCTTCGTACAGGCGCGACGCTGCCGATATAGCCGCTGGTGACCACACTCGCTTGCTATATTTGGATGATGAGGTCATAAAAGGGGCCTTCAATGTGGAATGTATCTGGTACTGGAAGGGGTCTGAACAGTCCATAGTTGGAGCTCATACACACCCTTTTGACGAAGTCATAGCCTTTTTGGGAACTAATCGAGAAGACCCCCAGGATTTGTGTGGAGAAGTCGAATTATGGTTGGAAGATGAAAAGCATATACTCACCAAAAGCTGTCTGGTTTTCATCCCAAAGGGAATGAAGCACTGCCCATTGATTATCAGGAAAGTAGATAGACCTATATTCCATTTCCTCACTGTGCTTGCGGGCAAGTACGAGTAGAGTGGGATGGAATATGATCGGGAAGCTCATAGTTAATCATGATATGCTCTTAAACGACCGACTTTATCCAGCAGCAACTTGCTATAGAGCTTATATCTTATGTCCTTACTGAGCATCTTGTTGCCATTTGGTTCAGGTTGCTCATTTTAATCATCAACCTTCGCCTCTTTTTCAAAGATCTCAGCCAAAGTTTCGTAGCCCTTGTTTCCAAATTCTGTGACTTGCAACATAATTAATTCCCCGTAGGAAAGGCCTTTTGTCTTTAACCAGTCCTTATGCTTGCTATCATTTTGTCCCATAAAGTGCCGAGCTAAATCCATAGAATCAGGTGAAATCTTGCGACAAACTGGACAATGATAAGCCATCGCTAGCCTCCTTATTTTATTCTCTTACCTGCCTAAGTTGCTTTATTCTTCTTTAGAGTTTTTAAAGCCTTAAAAACTCTCTCCGCAGTTAAGGGATTGCTATTAATTTCTACGCCTACTGCATGATAAACGGCATTCGCTATTGCACCGGCTGTAGGAGTGGTAAGTCCCTCCCCTGCTTCTTTGGCTCCAAATGGACCTTCAGGTTCATAAGTATGTACTTCTATTGTCTCGATATGCGGCATGTCACGGTATCTAAGGATTTTATAATATGCAAGAGAAGCATTAAGTACTAAGCCATCCTCACTAAGTAGCTCTTCAGTTAGACCACATCCCGCTGCCATAGCGGTCGCTCCTTCTACTTGACCTCGAACTGCTGGAGGATTTATTACCTGCCCACAATCGTGGGCTGTAACTATATCCAATAATTTCACTCGGCCTGTTTCTATATCAACTTCCACCTTTACCGCTTGGGCGCCAAAAGTAAAGGCGGGTGAAACCATGCCTTTACCATGAGGAGTATAGTGCCCTGTGCCTATAAGAGGCTCTCCATCATTATACCTTATAGCATCCTTTACAATATCATAATAGGAATAACCCCTTTCTGGCCGCAATGCAAGGTATATCCGTCCATCTTTAGCCTCTAGGTCGTAAACAATGTTTTCACCTAACTTAATTCGGGCAACATCCATAAGTTTCCGTTTAATCTCAGCCGCAGCTGCTTTGACTGCATTACCTGACATTAATGTCTGCCTGCTGCCCCAGGCGCCAAGGTCGACAGGTGTAATTCCAGTATCAGCAACATGCAGTCTTATATCCTTAAGGCTTATACCTAGCTCCTCAGCACAGATCATGGCTAAAGCAGTATTGGAGCCTTGTCCGAGATCCGATGCCTGGGTAAAAAGGTCAACTGTGCCGTCAACATTTACTCTTACCATAGCTCCTGAGAAAGCATAGGGAGTATTAATCCAATTAAATATACCGCCACACATGAAGCCGTAACAAACCATGCCTACGCCTTGATATTTAGGCAACTCGCCCCATTCCTTAACTTTCTGCTCAATTTTATCAATGCAGTCGTGAAGGCCACAGCTCTCTATTGTAGCTTGACCTGGTACTACATAATGTGGTGTCATGCCATTTTTTCGCCGAATCTCTATCGGGTCAATTCCAATGTCATGAGCCAGCCTGTCTATTTGGGTTTCGCTACTAAATACTGCTTGAGGACCTCCAAATCCCCGCATTGCTGATGATGGATTGCTATTGGTATAAACCCGACAACCATCGAATCTATAATTGGGTATCTTATAAGGGAAGCTCGAGTAGGTTCCCACAAGGTAAAGTGCAGTGCTACCCAGATAGGTATAAGCACCTCCATCAGCAATAACTTTGACTTCTTTAGCAACTATGGTGCCATCCTTTTTGGCTCCAATTTTTGTAGCTACATACATAGGTGTTCGACGACGCGTAACTGCAAACTCTTCTTGCCTGTTAAGAACTATTTTTACCGGCTTACCTGTCTTTACGGAGAGGAGAGCAGCACAAATCTGTTCTGTATATGCTGAGATTTTACCTCCAAATGCTCCCCCGACATGTGGCTTTATTACCCTTATGTCACCCTCTCTCATCTTTAACGCATCGGCTATGCCCAACTGAACATAATATGGAACTTGGGTAGCTGTCCATACGGTGAGCCTACCAGTAGACTTATCAAAGCTAGCCAAAGCATCACTTACCTCCAGAGGAGCATGGGATTGTGCCGGAAGTTCATATCGGTCCTCACGAACATAATCGGCAGTCTTGAAGGCTTCATCGACATCGCCCCATTCAATGTGGCGAGTTACGTTTATATTATTTTCAACACCATCGTGAATCTGAGGAGCATCGTCCTTTGCGGCTTCCACAGGATTAAATACCGCAGGTAGTAGCTCATACTTTACTTTGATTAGCTCTAAGGCACTCTTGGCGATGTCTTCATGGGTAGCAGCTACTGCTGCTACTGCGTCTCCTATGAAACGAACCTTAGTTGTGGCAAGAACCTCCTCATCCATAAGCTCGGGAAAGCGTCGCCAAGGGCCATATTTTCCGCCGGGTGTATCCTTCCCTGTGATAGCCACTTTTACTCCTGGTAGCCTCTCTGCTTCGCTAGTGTCAATACTAATAATCCTGGCATGTGGATGTGGACTTCTTAAAAGTTTGCCGTAAAGCATACCAGGCAAAGTCATATCAAAGGTATATCTCGCTTCACCTGTAACCTTTGCTACCCCATCTATATTTCTTG
>Ga0209635_10001561_pt1 | contig 17058 bp, 22 predicted proteins | sample DeeMarSWOR230_32_FD_187463 | JGI IMG/M metagenome (GOLD analysis project Ga0209635, IMG submission 187463) | Marine sediment microbial communities from White Oak River estuary, North Carolina - WOR-2-30_32 (SPAdes) (version 2) | ecosystem: Environmental > Aquatic > Marine > Intertidal zone >... | reverse complement strand
AGGCTTGGTAAGCCGTTACCTTACCAACTACCTGATCGGCCGCAGTCCCATCCTTGGGCAACATCAAAAGCATGTATCTGATGCCCTTTCTGCGAAAGACCATTACAGGCTCTTCCACATATCAGGTATTAGCCTCAGTTTCCCAGGGGTTATCTCTGTCCCAAGGGTAGATTGACTACGTGTTACTGAGCCGTCCGCCGCGTCTCCAACATAGCTAGGAGACGCTCGACTCGCATGGCTTAGTCTCATCCCGATAGCAGTGAGGTCCGGCAGGATCAACCGGAATTGAGTTTCCGTTCGCTATTCTTATGGTCAAGGGATTGGCAGATGCACTGTGAGCTTACCTCGGACCTGATCCAACAAGTGTTCTTGATGGTTTATTCAGGTCGTCATACATTTTCCCGCAATTGGAGGTCAACAATTTCATTCCGTTGGCACTCGGCCTTATAGGTCGTGTTGACGCCGCCTTTATAATTGCGGATTTAGCTATATGCTAGCCGTATTTTTCATATTTTATATTGGATATAAACTTTCCTAAGCTACGATTATGCATGAAACAGATCAATGAGAGCTTGAAGATTAACTTAAAAATGTGTAAAAATTAAATTTATGGAGTGGTTTGTTGAAGTTAGATCGATTTTAAAGCGTTTATGTGATTTAAAAAAAATAGAAATAATATTTCCATAAAACGAGGTCAAAATTGGTAAGTGAAAATCTGTAATTCTTTTCATGTATTGCTGTTGGTGGACCGGCGGGGACTTGAACCCCGGACCTTCGGCTTGCAAAGCCGACGTGACTACCAGCCTTCACTACCGGCCCAGTTGTTATTGTTGAGGGCCGCCGTGGGGATATTCACGTTCACAGATTTGTACTCTGAACGATTTGAACCCCACCGACTGGCTCCACAGGCCAGTACGCTGCCAGGATCCGCGGACGTGAATTATTGCATCGTCCTCTACGTTACGGCGGCCATAGATCGTTGAAATTCCATAATCTACTTATAGAGATTTCTTGCTTCTTTTGACATAGACGCTTTTTACAAATTTGAATGTTTTATTGAAGTGATTTCACAACATGAGTGATGTAATTCAATAAGTGATTTTTTTCTGGAGATTGTTTTAGATGGAAGCTCGCTTAAGATTTAAGTATCACGATGAGAAAACGGCAGAGGCAGTATCTAAAGCTATAAAGCCAGATAATTTAAAGACTCCTGAGTTCATGATCATCAACACACGTTATGATGGGTGTGAAGTTTTAATCAAAATACTAAACACAAGAAGAGTAGAGACATTGTTAGCGACTATCGATGACCTTCTTATTTGTGTTAAAGCTATTGAAGAGTGCATTGATGTAATGGAAAAGATGATTTGAAAAAAGCTCATTCAAGTTATAATTTTGACACAGAATCGATAAGGGAAAAGAAAGTCCTGGTTATTTTATTTCTTGTACAAAACATTGATAAACTAGGCCCTTTGTTGATGAGTAAAAAGCGAATAATCAAAATGTATAGTAGTTGTAATAATCTATTATACCCATGATCAATATTGTGATCAACATAATGTGTCTAAGGTACATCAAATTTCCATAATAATGTAAGAGGAATAACATTTGTCAAGAAGAACAAGAAGAAAACAGGACAAATGGCGGAGTAAAAAGAGATACAATCTAATATCACCTCCATATTTTGGTGAAAAAGAACTTGGTACAACTCTTGCCGAGGATGCTAACGAGTTAATTGGCAGAGTGATTGAGACTACACTCTATGATATTACGGGTGATTTTGCTCAGCAACAAATTAAATTATTCTTTCAAGTGATAGGCAGAAAACAGCAGAGTTTAGAAACGATTTTTAAGGGTCATGAGTATTCTCGCGATTACTTAAGAAGCCTTGTTCGCCGAGGTAGCTCCAGAATTGATAGTATCCTCAATGTTAATACAAAAGATGGATACAAGATCAGGCTTTCAATTACATTATTTTCAGTGCTACGTGTTAGATCTTCACAGATAAATAAATCACGCAGTATTATAAATAAAATTGTGCTAGAGAAAGCGATGATTCTTAACTTTAACCAATTTGTACAAGAAGCTGTGCTTGGAAAAATGGCTTCTGACATCTATAATGAAGTGAAAAAGGTATTTCCGATTAGGAATGCAGGTGTACGAAAGTCAAAACTTATATCATTTCCTGATGAAGACAAGAAAATTGAGCAAAAAATTGAGATTAAAGCCTAATTTTTCCTTTTAATTGAATGAAAATGTTTTCATATCGCAATCGAGAAAATCTTAAAAATGAGATATCACGACGAGCTGCTTTTTTACTATACTCCGGAATAGTCGAAGAGATTTTTCACGCGAAAGGAATGGCGAGTGAGGAATTAGGTTCTAGCCTTCTTCCTAGTAATTACGATGTCGCAATTGAGCTTGATAATCTTGCTCAAGAAATAGAGGGTGAGAAGAGAACCATTCGGAATGTTCAATTGAGAAAAGATGCGTTAGATGTGATGCAAAAAATTTCTAATTTTCATCCTCGGTTAGTAGGAAGCGTTTGGAGAGGGACATCACATTTAAGAAGTGATATTGATATTTTGGTATTTCACTCACGAGCTGAAGAAGTAGAGAAGATTCTGGAGTGTAATTATAAAATATTAACGACAAAGTGGGTGTCAAAGACTGATTTTGGTAACACATTGAATTATTATCATATTCATTTTGAATCAAATATGGGCATTGAAACAGAAGTCGTTATTAGAAGTCCGGAGGATATTCGCCTCAAAGAAAAATGCGAAATTTATGGTGACCTCAAGAGAGGCTTATCTATAAAAGAACTGGAGGATGTGCTAGATAAAGACCCTCATAAAAAATTTGTCCCAAAAAGGAGATAGTAACTTGAAAGTTTTAGGGATGAGAATTATATGAAAGCTATTGTATTAGCAGCAGGTCAGGGAAAAAGACTACGTCCATTCACACATACAAGACCTAAACACATGATTCCTATAGCAGGTAGACCTTTACTTGAACACCTACTCACATCGTTGAGAGAAAATGAAGTAAAAGAAGTAGTTCTTGTTGTAGGATATTTGGGCGAGCAAATACGAAATTTTCTGGGTGATGGATCAGATTTTGGAATGAAAATTGAATACGCTACGCAGAACAGCATTGAAGGAACTGCTTCGGCAATCAAAGCCACAAAGGAATACGTCTCTGATGATAAGTTCCTAGTCGTAAATGGGGATCTTTTTGTATCATCAAAAGCGATTAGAGAGGTTTTATCGCAACGATGTAGTGATGAAATGCTTGTGTCAGTTGTACCTGTTATTTTTCCTGAAAGATATGGAGTTGTTGAGATAAAAGATGAGGTGATTAAAAACATCATTGAGAAACCTTCAAGTGAAAAAAAAGTAAGAAAACTCGTCAATGCAGGCATTTATGTATTTGGTAAAGACGTCTTCCGATGGATTAATCGAATAAGTAGATCGAATAGGCATGAGTATGAAATCACCGCAACTATTCAGAGCATGATTGACAATGGTTTTACATTTAAACCTGTAGTGATCGAACCAAACCATTGGTTAGATATAGGTCGTCCGTGGGACCTTCTAAGAGCTTTAGAGAAGATATTAACAAAAGAGAATTTGAAAAATAACGGAGATGTTGAGGAAGGTGTCGTTTTATCGGGTCCAATTGGTATAGCCAAGGACACTAGAATCCGTTCAGGAACATATGTAGAGGGTCCGGTCTATATAGATAGTGAATCAGACATTGGACCCAACTGTTACATTAGACCATACACGAGTATAGGTTCAAGATGTAGAATTGGAAATGCATGTGAGGTTAAGAACAGTTTACTATTTGAGGACACACATATAGCACATCTTTCATACATTGGTGATAGTGTTATAGGTGCAAACTGTAACTTTGGAGCGGGAACAATTACCGCCAATCTTAGACTTGATGACGCGACCGTAAAGGTAAGGGTCAAGAACACACTAGAAGACAGTGGAATGAGAAAAGTGGGAGCATTTATTGGAGACAGAGTTAAAACAGCAATTAACGTTAATTTAATGCCAGGAGTAAAAATAGGCTCTGGTGCTTGGATAGGACCAAACACATCAATTTACAGGGATGTCGCGCCAGGCGAGTTTATACTAGGAAAGCAGGACATAGTTTCCAAGAGGGTACCAAAATAAGGTTACACATCGACAGTTTTTCAATTTTCTTTAAATAGAGACGCTTATAAACCAATTTTTTTCATTTTATGGTGGTTATTATGTCTTTTAATGAAGAAAAGATTCTCTATTTTTTGAAGAAGGGTCCTATCTGTACTGATAAAATGCTGGAAATGACAAAAGAGATGGCTGAGAGACGAGGGATAAGAAGTATTGTAGTAGCTTCGACACGTGGTTCAATAGGTGTTGAGGCTTCTGAAGTATTCAAAGGATTTAATGTGATAGTTGTAACGCACAGTTTTGGATTTCGCGAAGCGGATCAACAGGAGTTACTAAAAGATAACATGAAGAAAATGGTAGAGAACGGTGCAAAAATTCTATCTACTACTCACGCTTTGGGGGGTGTTGGTAGATCTATAAGGAGAAAGTTTGGAGCAATTCAGTATGATGAGATAATTGCAAACACGTTACGTCTTTTCGGAGAGGGGATGAAAGTCGCAGTCGAAATAGTTTTAATGGCTGCAGATTCAGGTTTGATTCGCACAGACGAAGACGTAATTTCAATTGGAAAATATGACACAGCTATCGTAGTAAGACCTGCTCATGCTCAGAATCTGTTCGATGTAAGAGTAAAAGAAGTAATCTGCAAACCGTTACTCTAGATTTTTTTCCTTTTTAAAACACATTTTTTCACGATGTTTGAATCAATCAAAAAAAGACGTTTTAAGCAGAGTTTTTATAGGTAAACTGTACTCAATCAATCATTCACTATTGAAAGGTTGTCCAAAAAGACATGATCCTTTGTGCTCGTTGTGGAAAAGAGATCAATTGTAAGAACTGTGAGTATACCATTAAATGTAAAACACGCAGGGCTAATGAAATTACTTCGTATTATCAGACTAGAATTGACAATTGTTACTGTAGTGAATGTGCCGGAAAGACCTAATCAATTGTTTTACCTAAACCATTAAAAAATACGCACATAATGATACTAAACTATTAATATCATACGAATAATAGTTGACAATTAATGAGTATGTCAAAGAAAAAGCTAAAACGCCTTTTTCCAAATTTAATTGATGAGATCGAAGAGGATCAGACGAATAGCTCTAACGAATCTGTATGTCAGGGTTCAAAACAAGAGGATAAAGCTAAACTTAAGGAATTTTTAGGTTATAACCCAGACATAATAGATTTTATCAGGAGATGCGATACCGAAGATGAGGCATTAGAGATCATCAAATATATGGAGAATAAACTCGAAATTTCTAAGGAGTATGCAACGTATTTAATGAAAGAATTGAAAACAAAAGGTGTAAGAAGTTTTGGACCTAAGAAAGAAACTGATTATTATTCAAAGCGGGAGAGTTTTTAGGGTCGTCCTTTTGCTGACACAATCTTAATAACATCACGGTCTTTTAGCACGTAGTCCTCCCCTAAACGTCGCTTATTCTTGGCATCAATAGCATAGATGAATCCGTCTCCTAAGTCGGTATGTATTTTATAAGCTAAGTCGCGAGTGGTTGTACCTCTTGGAATTAAATACGCTCCTGGAAGAACACGTCTATCATGATCACAAAGATTCTCAACGTCCTCTACAGGATAAACAACGATCATCCCAAGCAGATCTATAAATGCTGAGTTTATTGCTTGTTGAACTCCAGTGTTTCCCCACCCAAGAAGAACCTTTTCTCTTATCATTTTTAGAGCTATCTCTTGGGCCTGATTTAATGATGCTCCAGCTCTAATTTTGTAGTCAATATCGCCTGGCTTATACTCAATTAATCCCTTCTCAGCAGCTCTTCTCAAAACAAGTTCGGCTTCAGTACTACAAGGTATTACTGTGAAACCTTTATCTCTCATCCGCTTGATGTTCGTCTCAGAATAAGGCAGATCTACCTTATTTGCGGCGATTAACATAGGCTTCGCTATCTTTTGGAGATGAGATACAAGTTCTTTTAATTCTTCAAGTGACCAGAGTGAAGGTCGCTTACGATCAAGATTCGAACGTCTTAGAGAGAGTAATATGTGTTCTCGCTTTATCGCAAGACCAGTCAGCCGTTTTGATAATAGATCTACTATGTTTTCACTCCTCATTTCAGTTGTTTGAATTATCCTCCTCCAATCTTTTCGCACGATCTCAGTCAACCACATATTGAATTCAAATTCAAGGAATTCAATGTCAAGTAAAGGATCTCTCGTACCTGGTTTACACAGTTGACCTTCCTCATCAGTGGAACCTGCAGCATCAACTATGTGAATCAGAGCGTCAGCTTTTCTGATATCATCTAAAAATTGGTTACCAAGCCCTCTACCTTTCCATGCTCCAGGTACGAGCCCCGCACAATCGATAATTTCAACGGGTATCATCCGTACACCATCAATACAAAATGAATTCACAGGCTCGTCTTTAACTTCAAGTTCCTTACAAACACAATCAGTTCTAAGATATCCAATGCCTCTGTTAGGTTTTGTAGTAGTAAATGGTCGACTAGCAATTGCTACAGGTATTAATGTAACCGCACTAAAAAAGGTGGATTTTCCAACATTAGGTTTACCGACTACACCAACTAGCATTATTTATCATCTCGTCATATGAGATCTGTATAGGAACGTTTATCAATACCGTTAAATCGGTCACTAAGTGCCATATACTATAAAAACTTGCAAACAATAATTTAAGAGAATTTGTAAAGGTGCTGGATAGTTGTATCGCTACATGATGGATGTTCAGAATGATGTTAAGGATTCCAACTACCGAACAATCATTTCTGAAAGAATCATTAAGTGGAGGAAACAACGAGCAATTAAAGTAATAGATAAACCAACTCGTATCAGCCGTGCAAGGAGATTAGGATTCAAAGCAAAGAATGGTTTTAGTATTGCACGTGTACGTGTTAGACGTGGAGCTCTCCACAAGAAAGAGGTAAAAGGAGGACGTAGACAAAGGCACTCAGGGTCTACTGGTTTTGTGCCCGCAAAAAGTATGCAGTTAATTGCTGAAGCAAGAGCCTCCTCCAGATTTTCAAATCTGAGAGTTCTCAATTCTTACTGGGTGGGAGAGGATGGACAGTATAAGTGGTTTGAGATCATAATGGTAGATCCTTCAAATCCAGAGATAATTAGTGATTATAATATCAATTGGATATCTGAAAACACACAAAGAGGAAGAGCGGAGAGAGGATTAACAAGTTCCGGAAAGAAAATGAGAGGTCACCTAAAGGGATGAATAGAAAATCCCTTAATTATCAAGTTGAATCTGTTGAGATCTCTTTTCTGGTCCACGCTACGGAAGACAGGGATCGACTTTTACATACTATCAGAAGCATTATTCCCAATCAAAACGTTGAAGAACTCGAATTTATCATTGATGAAATGAGAGGGTACTATGGAAATCCAATAAGTAAAGTTAAAACTGTGATACGAAACAGGTCAATCGCTTTTGAACTCGTAATAGACATTGCGAATAGATTAGGATTTGACGATAAAACAAATCTTAGATCAGATATAAGGCAGTATGTTGACGATAGTGGAACATTATACATACGTCTTGATAAACAAGCTATTTTTAAAGGCAATTTTATCCTGAGTATTTCAGATCCCATCAGAATAAAGATAAAACTTTCAAATAAAATCAGAGGTTATAAAGAGGCACTTAAACTGTACAATAAGTTTGGATTTCTGGGAGAGGGATAGATGCCTGTTAGAGCATTAAAGAGGCGATATATCGCCTTAGAGATCAAGGGGGATGAGGTACTAAATCGATTTCAACTTATCGATTACATCAAATCTTGTTTAAGTCAAATCAATGGATTAGAATTAGATAAGGTAAAATTGCGTCTTATCGAATTGGATTTACATAAGAAGAACTGTATCATTAGATGCACGCATAAATATTCTCAAAATGTCAAGGATTGTCTACAAGACGGAACAATTGGTGATTCTAAAATCATTGTCAAGGTATTAGGAGTTTCAGGTACAATCAAGGCACTAAGAAGAAAGTTTCTCACAAATTAAATCTCTCTTCGTACTACAAATTATGGTTTTAGAATAATATACAAAAAGATTTTTAGCTTCCCTTCATTCGATTAGAAATATCTTACACATTCTTAATAATTGAGGAGAAAAGAATTGGGTATGTTTACTGCACCAGGAGCATATGATCGTGCGATTACGGTTTTTTCACCAGATGGTCGTCTCTTTCAAGTTGAATACGCCTTAGAAACTGTACGCAGGGGTTCCACTGTACTTGGAATAACCTGTCCAGAAGGAGTCGTGCTTGCTGCTGAAGAGAGAACAACAACAAAACTTCAGGACCGGAACTTTCTATGGAAATTATTCAAAATTGATGATCATATTGGAGTAGCGATATCAGGACTTAGCTCTGATGCAAGAATTCTCGTAGATCAAGCAAGGATATTTGCTCAGAGTAATAGATTGACATACGACGAACCAGTTGATGTTGAAACCCTATCAAAAAGGGTTGGTGATATTATGCAAGTCTACACTCAACATGCAGGCGTTAGACCGTTCGGTGTTTCAATGCTTCTTGGAGGCGTCGATAAGGTCGGAAGTAAACTCTTCCAAACCGATCCTAGTGGTGCGTGTTGGTCGTACAAGGCATTTTCCATAGGAACAGGCGGAGAATCAGTCAGAGAGATCCTTGAACAAGAGTATCATGAGAATATGAAGCTGAAAGAAGCAATAAGTTTAGCTATCAAGTGCCTTTCCAAAGTCATTGAAGGAAAATTAGACTCTGAAAAAGCAAGAGTTGCTGTCATCCCTATGGACACAAAGTCTTTTACGTGGATTTCCGGTGAAGAACTGGATAAGTATTTAGAAAAGATTACAGAATAACATTGTTGGTCTAGATAGATGAGTACAAAGTATACACTCGCTAGACTTACAATTGAGGGTGAACACTTCGAAATTCTTGTGAAGCCTGATCCAGCTCTTCAATACAAAAGGGGTGAACAGATCCCAATATCTAAGATTCTTGTTATCGACACCATTTTTACAGATTCTAATAAAGGACAACGAGCATCAGAGCAAAAGTTAGTCAACGCTTTTGGAATTATTAACTCAATGGAGATTGCTCAACAAATTCTTAGGAGAGGCGAGCTACAGTTAACAACGGATCAAAGACGACGGTTGGTAGAAGAGAAGAGAATTCAAATAATAGATTACATCTCTCGTCACAGTCTTGATCCCCGCACAGGTATTCCTCATCCACCTACACGTATTAAACAGGCTATGGAACAGGTGAGGGTGATAGTTGATCCATTTACAGCGGTCGAAGAACAGTCAAAAGAGGTCATCAATAAGTTGAGAGTAATTCTACCAATCAGTGTTGAGCAGATAAGAGTAGCTATAAAAATCCCTCCTGAGTATGTTCCTGTTTCTATGGGAGTTGTGAAAAGTCTGGGAGAAGTTAAACAAGAGGAATGGCAGTCGGATGGATCATGGGTAGCAATAATCGAGCTAGCTGCAGGTGCCCACATACCTTTCTTAGAAAAGCTGGCAGAGGTTACTAGAGGCAATTTGCTTAGCAAGATATTGAAGTGATTTATTAGAAGCCCTCTATTCAATCAGATGTTACAACGAAGGAGAAACTAAATTAGTGACTAATCTACATCAAGGTTATGTGTGAATTGAGGCTGGTCAAGAATGCCACTAATTATTAATGATAAGCAGCTTGTTACACCAGGTGACCTCCTAGCAGATGGAGAATATATTGGAGGAGAAAACACCTTTCAAGAAAAAGATAAGATCTACGCAGCCAGGATAGGGCTAGCTTCTATTCTTGGAAAGAGAGTATACGTAGTTGCTTTGAAAGGATGTTACATGCCACAAATTGGAGATCCAGTAGTTGGTAAAGTTATTGAAGTTGAGATGAGTGGATGGAGTGTAGACATTGGATCTCCTTATACTGCTATGCTCTTTGTCTCTGAGGCTTTGGATAAACCATTCAATCCTAGACGAGATGAGTTAACTAAGTATTTCACCGTTGGCGATATTATTCTGGCTAAGGTCATATCACTTGACAGAACTAATAACCCGATCCTAACGGTTAGAGGCGCAGGACTCGGAAAAATGACACGAGGATACTTAGTAAGCATTGCGTCTGTAAAGATACCAAGGTTGATTGGAAGAAAAGGCTCTATGATTAACATGATTAAGCGTGAGACTGGCTGCTCAATAATAGTTGGACAAAATGGTAGAATAATTGTTAGTGGTAGGAAACCAGAAGATGAGACTCTAGCGATCTCAGCCATTCATATGATCGACCGTGAAGCTCACACATCTGGACTAACAGATCGTATAGCAGAATTTTTTAAAGAAAAAAAGTTAGGAACGAATAATCTTGTCAAAAAAGAAGGTTAAACTTGTTAATAAAAAAGGTCTTCGAAGTGATAAGAGAAGACTAGAAGAACTTCGCCCAATTAGTATTGAAGTTGGAACTTTGGATAAAGCAGATGGTTCTGCTTACATAGAGTGGGGCGGAAATAAGATTCTTGTAGCGGTATATGGTCCAAGAGAGCTACATCCTAGACACTTAGCGATGTCAGATAGAGCATTACTAAGATGTAGATACCATATGGCACCATTCTCAGTCGATGAGAGAAAAAGTCCAGCTCCATCAAGAAGAGAGATTGAACTCTCAAAGGTAACACGAGAGGCATTAGAACCTGCAACATTTACTGAACTTTATCCTAGAACCGTAATAGATGTTTTTATCGAAATATTACAAGCTGACGGTGGAACTCGATGTGCAGGAATAACAGCAGCGTCAGTTGCTTTAGCTGATGCAGGCGTGCCAATGAGAGATCTAGTAGCAGCTTGTGCAGCTGGAAAGATTGAAAACAAAATCGCACTCGATCTTAATGATGTCGAAGATAAAATAGGTGAAGCTGATCTGCCAATAGCAATCCTCCCACAAAGCGGGGAGATATCACTGATGCAGATGGATGGTAAATTGACCGCTGAAGAGTTTCAAGAGGCTTTCAAAATGGCTTCCGAAGGGTGTATGAAAGTGTATGAGATTCAGAAAGATGCTCTGAAGAAAAAGTACGCAACGATCTCTACTGAGTTAGAAGAGATAGAACCAGAAGAAAAGGAGGATGAAGCAGAATGACCGATGCTCACTCGATAATATCAAAGGTTAAACAGAAAAGGATATCAGATCGTCTTATCGGAGACAAAAGACTAGATGGTAGAGGCTTACTTGATTATAGAGACATCAATTTGGACATTGGCGTAATAGATAAGGCAGAAGGTTCAGCCTTAGTTTCCCTTGGAAAGACAAAGGTGTTGGTTGGTGTCAAAATAGAGACAGGAACACCGTATTCTGACACGCCAAACAGCGGGGTTCTTACAGTCAACGTTGAACTAGTCCCACTCGCGTCTCCAAGCTTCGAACCAGGTCCTCCAAATGAGAACGCGATTGAACTAGCTCGTGTAGTAGATAGAGGGTTACGTGAATCAAAGGCTCTAGACGTAGAGAAGCTATGCATAATTCCAGGAAAGAAGGTTCTCATCATCTTCGTAGACGTATATGTGCTTGACTACGATGGTAACCTTTTTGATGCTTCAGCCTTAGCTTCAATAGCAGCCCTTACAAGTACAAAGATGAAGAAGTATAAGGTGAATGAAGAAGGAGAAGTCGAATTTTTAGAGGAAACACAACCTCTCCCCATAACAAATCAACCTATTGAAGTAACGCTAGGAAAGATCGACAACAAAATCTTTGTAGATCCTTCACTTGATGAAGAGCACGCATTGGAGTGTCAGATTACAATAGCAATCGGGAAGGAAGGAGAGTTATGTGCAATTCAAAAGAGAGGGTCGAGCACATTTAAAAAAGAAGAGATCCTCCACGCCTTTGACATTGCACGTGATAAGGCACAGGAGATTCGAGAGAGATTTCTGGTGAATTAATATTGGTGAACAAGAAAAAGTCACATGGTAGATTCGGTGCGAGATATGGTTGGACAGTTAGGAGAAGAGTAACTACAATAGAAACTGGGATGAAGGCAAATCATGAGTGCCCTCAGTGTAGTGCCCGATCAATGAAAAGGGAAAGCGTTGGTATTTGGAAGTGCAAGAAGTGTAGCTATACATTTGCTGGCGGCGCATATACACCAGTAACAAAGGTTGGTCAAACAGCCGAGAGACGTGCGAGAAGCGCTAAGCCATCCTAATCGGTCAAAAAAGGCGTTTATCCTAAAAAAAATATTTCTTTATTTTAATTACTCACTCATTCTTATTAGATAAACGTAGAGATATTAAAAATGCAAGAGTGGATAGAACAGCAAAGAAATAAAAAATATAATCCATAGAGAAATTTTCAGCTAGGTATCCTGCAATAAGTGGAGAGAACCCACCAATTCCATATTTGATCATAAAGTTAATTCCATATGCAAGCCCTCTAACATCCGCAGGCGTAACATCTCCAAGTAAGGCGTTAAGTGGAGATTGCGTAAGATAAAATGTGAAACCTAATAGAGAGATTACCATAAGAGTGATTATCTTATTGTAACCTAAAGGTAAAGTAAAGAGCAGTAAAGCGATCGCAAACGTTGAAAAACCAATTAATAGAATAATTCGTCTCCCAAATTTATCTGAAAGTTCACCTCCAATCATCGTAGCTAATGAGCCAACAACATAGCTTATTGTTGCGAGTCCGCCTGCAATGATTAAATCAATCCCCTTAACCTCCTTTAGATATGCTATAATGAATGAAGAGACGCCATTCCATAAAGCTCCACTAAAAACAACGACTATAAAAACGAGGGAAAAAGATCTCAGTTTCTGTTTATTAAAAAAATGTGATTTTAAGGTTTTATAGTAGTTTATGTTCGACTGTGGGGGTTCTATTTCATTAGTATCTCTTTTGGCTTTGGGTTCAGTTATTATAAAGGCGTCCAGAATCCCCATGGCTATCCCAACACTTCCCCATAAAATGAAGGCTTTTCTCCATCCGAATAGCTGTCCAAAAATTGCTGAAGAAATGAACGCGACCGCCATTCCTATGTTACCTCCAAGTCCATGTACGCCCATAAATCGACCTCTCATCCTTTCGGATATTAATGATACGAGTGAAAATCCTGCTGGGTGATAGAGGCTTGTGCCGATTCCAAGTAGAAAAAGAGAAATCCCTATGGGAATCAAACCTTCCGACACACCCACTATGAAAGAGGATAAACCACACAGGATCATAGAAGAGATAACCAATTGCTTTTTTGAGTACCTATCAGCGAGAATGCCGATAGGTAGGGATCCCCAACCATAAACGAGATATACGATTGAGATGAGTAAACCGATGACCTCATAATTTCCTAGTTCCTCCTTCATTAATGGAAGTAGAGCTGAGAGGAAGACGAGGTAAGAGTGCATGATTCCATGGGAAGCAGAGATTGAAAGTAGACTTCTAACCCTTCTTCGCTCCATAAGGCATCTTTCCTTTTAACAATAAGCAATATACTAAGCGGTCTCTATTGCTGTATACAGATACTGTTTATCAATTTTTCCGATGAGGAAATTGAGAAAAACTAGTATCAATTGTGTATTAAAAAAGCATTGAAAACGTGGAACTCTGATGATATTAATTACATCGAGTCGGAGACCAACCCAATTAGTTCGTACTCTTTGTAATGATCTAAATAGAACCCTTCCAAGTTCGGTTAGAGTTAACCGAGGGAAGATGAGTTTAGGGCAAATCGCAGTGGAAGCGTTATCACAAGAAGCCGACCGTGTCATAATAGTCGAGCGAGAGAGAGGGCATCCATCAAAGATTTTATTCTTCACAATTGAAAAGGGACAACTTGTTCAATTCAATCCAGTGATTCTCATTAAGAGAGTGAAAACACAGGATCAGATGGGTCGAAAGAGCAGGCACTTAAGTGGTGTTGCATTAACTGTTTCACTAGAGGAAGGAAACGATTTATTGAAACTTGTAAATGCTCTTTCATGGTTTCTTAGAATCAAATTAGTTCATAATCCTATTGAACTACAAAAATTTGAGGCTTCTTTACATGTGACAAAGACTAAGATAGCTGTGACATCACCTCCAAAAAAGAATGAGATAGGTCCTGTTTTATATTTGAAGAAGGTTCTGTGGCAATGAAGAAGTTTGCTTTGATAAGTATTCGACTACCATCAATTGAATGCGCTAACGGTGTTCTCAATGCCTTATATCCTGAAACCGTCTCAGCACCGATTGATAAATACTCGGTTTCCATTAGTGTTAAAGATAATATTATATGCATGGATCTCGAAGCATCTACAACCCAAAACCTGAGATCAGCGGTAAACAGTTATCTCCATTGGGTTATCGCAATTAAAAAAGTGTATAGAGTTATTAAGTGATAAGAATGAGTGTTGATAGACCATCTGTGCCTAATCAATTACAAGAACAACTTGGTAGACTTCAACAACTACAGCAGACTCTTCAAGCAGTAATAACACAGAGAAGACAGTTGGAGTTGGAGTTAAATGAGGGAGAAAACGCTCTTGAAGAGCTAGATAAGATGACCGATGAAGCTATAATCTACAAATCTGTGGGCTCGCTACTTGTCAAGGTAGAGAAGAAAAAGATCGTTGAGGAACTTAAAGAAAATAAAGAATTGCTTAATGCTAGAATTACAGTATTAGGACGACAACAAAAAAGAGCCGAAGAACGGATCAAGGAACTACAAAGTAACATTCAATCGAGTCTTGGAACAATCTCAAAGTAATACTATGAAATCGTCTTGATTGTATTTTCTCATTTTTTATCCATTTTTATTATCATGTTTTTAAAATAAGACTTGGTAGAGAGCACAATGTCCAGTCTAGACGAAATTATTAAGGTCTTTAATAGACAGCGGGCTAAGCTCATTGTTCTATTATGCCACCATAGCGCCGATCCTGATGCTTTTTGTTCAGCCTATGCTCTTCACAGTTTGTTCAGGAGATTAAAACCAAATTTAAGTATAGAGGTATGTAGCTCAAATGGATTAAGTAAACTTTCAAAATCTATTCAAAGAGCCTTACCAATTGACTTTACAAAATCGCCGCGCATAGAAGATGCTGACGTTCTTTTCATATTGGACACAAATACTGTTCATCAACTTGGTGAATTTTGTGATCGGGTGAAAAAATCAGAAAGTCCAGTCATTATTATTGATCATCATGTTACCAAGTTAAAAAATGACGAGACTGCTGAATTGAAAGTAGTGAATGAAGATGCTTCATCAACTTGCGAAATTGTGTTTCAAATCTTCAAGGAAGCAGATATCCCGATTCGAAAAGATGAGGCTTTCGCTCTCTTGATAGGCATCGCATTCGATTCCGGACATTTTACCAGAGCGACAGGAAAAACCTTTCGAACACTCGCCGAACTCGTAGAGTTGGACTCAAACACTGATGAGGCGATTCAACTCCTTTCTGTTCCAATAGATTTATCGGAACGTACTGCTAGGCTTAAGGCTGCTCAGAGAGGTAAAATCATTAAGGAAAAGAAATGGCTTATAGTTACATCTCAAGTCGGATCTTACCAAGCATCAGCTGCACGAACGCTTTTACACATTGGTGCAGACATCGTGTTTGTTGCTGGAAGGAAAGGAGACAATCTCACCATAAGTATGAGATCTAGTCAGAGATTTTACCGAGAAACAAACATACACTTAGGCAAGGAGATCGTAATCTCATTAGAGGAGAAATTCAGTGGAGGGGGAGGCGGTCATTCAACGTCTGCTGGTTTCAATGGGATTGGTGATATAGACGAGGCATTGGAACTTTGTGTTAAAAGTGTTCTTTCAAGGTTGAAAGAAATCGATTGATACCAGGATGATGTAATAGAATAATCTATTAACGAATTGAACGTTTTTAAGCAGTGCTAAAAAATCTCAATTAAAATAATTCTAATAATGTAAATAGAGACCTAAATCGAACCCGAAGCCGAGTAGAAGGATTAGAGATGTCCAAAATCGAGATGATCAACCTATCTTATTCATATCCTGGAACTGAAAAACCAATTCTCAATGACATCAATGTTACAATTGAAGAGGGGGAATTCATTATGTTAACAGGACCCAGTGGATGTGGAAAGACAACGCTGTGTCGATGTCTAAACGGTTTGATTCCTCACTTCTATGGAGGTGAGCTGGAGGGAGAGGTTAGTGTCTGTGACTTATCAGTGAAATCAAATCCAATGAGTGAACTATCTCAACAGGTAGGTTACGTCTTCCAAAATCCTGACAATCAATTATTTGCTTTGACGGTTGAAAAGGATGTAGCATTTGGATTAGAAAATCTTGCTTTGCCAAGGAATGAAATTAAGAACAATATAGATTGGGCTATGGAGATCGTGGGGATTTCTGAACTAAGAAATTCATCCCCAAACGAACTATCTGGAGGCCAAAAACAGTTAGTTGCAATAGCTTGTGTTCTCGCAATGAGACCAAGAATTCTAATAATGGATGAACCGACCTCAAATCTAGACCCAATGGCTGCAAGAAGAATGTTTGACATCATTAAGAGTCTAAACGAGAAATTTGGGATAACTGTAGTCTTGGTTGAGCACAGATTAGATCTCCTCTCAACTTATGTTAATAGAGTCATAGTAATGGATGAAGGTAGCATAAAGATTGATGGTTCGCCTAAGATTGTGCTCAGCTCTCCTGAATCGCAGATTATTGGCATAGGGATACCGAAAGTAATCCGTTTGCACCAAGAGATAAAGAACGAGGGATTCGATATGGGGGAGATCCCTTTGACGGTTGAAGATTTTACCTCGGCTTTTAGGAGAATGACCCGAACATGATCGATGTCAGAGGTGTTCATTTCACATACCCATCAGGAACACAAGCTCTGAAGGGAGTAGACCTAAAAATTGAGTATGGAGAATTTG
>Ga0209635_10001560_pt1 | contig 17065 bp, 20 predicted proteins | sample DeeMarSWOR230_32_FD_187463 | JGI IMG/M metagenome (GOLD analysis project Ga0209635, IMG submission 187463) | Marine sediment microbial communities from White Oak River estuary, North Carolina - WOR-2-30_32 (SPAdes) (version 2) | ecosystem: Environmental > Aquatic > Marine > Intertidal zone >... | reverse complement strand
ATTCAGGAATTTCTGGAAGGGTTAGATTTTGTCACTGTTAAGGGTGATTACACCTTCTCAGATAGTATAGACATTTTGTCTACTCCCGGGCATACACCAGGACATCAATCAGTGGTTATCCATGGTCCCGAAGGCAGAGACTACATTTACTGCGGTGATATTGCTCCTTTGAGAGAAAACCTGGAGAAGAGGAATATTGTGGGCGTGCTATACAATCCTGTGGATGCACTGGAATCACTGGATCGTCTGAGAGATATAGAAGGAGTTCACATTTTCCCTCATGATAATGAACAGATGACTATCTAACTCCAGAATATTTTTTTTCTTTTTTTACACTTTTTGCACCTATTCCTATTTCTATTTTGTCTTTATTTTTTATTTTTTTGCCCCTTCTATAGCCAATTCTCTTCTATTGTGATGGCCCCATGTTCACAGCTCACTTCACACAGGTGGCATTCCAAACAATTGTCACCATTTATCACATTAGATTTCCCATCTTTTAACTCAAACACCTCCTGCGGGCAATTATTCACACATGTACCGCAGCCATTACACAACACCTGGTCTACCAGAACACTCATAATCACTGCTGCTCTGCCCTCCTTATAAACCTTGACAACCACGACCACCACGACCACTTATTTCAAGCAAAAAGCTTAATACATTAATTGATAACCTATCCTGATGCCATTATACACCAGAAACATGTTGATCCTTCTAACATCCATCTGTCTATTCTTTTCCAGTTTTTACCTGCTGCTGCCTACTCTCCCATTGTATGTGCAGGGCATGGGAGGGGACCAAAGCCATGTAGGCATTATCATTGGTGTGTTTACCCTTTCTTCTGTTTTGTTCAGGCCAATTGCTGGCAAATTCACCGATATATATGGACGAAAAATCTTTCTCATTACAGGTGCTGTTATCTTTTTTGTCTCTCCTTTTTTCTATTACAGAGCATCTGCAATTTTCACCTTATTTCTGGTAAGGATTTTCCATGGATTGGGAATTGCTGCCTTTACTGTGTCTTCAGTGACCTTGATTGCAGATATGTCTCCTCTGGGCAGAAGGGGGGAGGCATTTGGTGCTTTTGGGTTATCCGCCATGATAGCTTTATCTGGTTCTCCTGCTGTGGGAACCTGGTTATTGACCCACTTTTCATTTACCGGTGTTTTCGCAGCAGAAGCATTGTTAGCAGGTGCATCTGTATTTTTATCTGTTTTAGTCAAAGAAAATTTGCACAAATCTTCCATACAAAAAAAAAGAGAAATGAAAGAAGCCTTTCTCCCTTCTTTTACTATTTTTTTGTGTACTATCACTTATGGATCAATTGTAGCCTTCTTACCCTTTTTTGCTCACGATATCCAAAATTTTGGACTGTATTACACTGCCTATGCATTATCATCTGTAGTTATCAGAATACCTGTGGGAAGGATATCAGATCGTATTAAACGCCAAAAGATCATTCTTCCCGGGTTAATAACCCTTTCTGCAGCTTTAATCCTCCTTTCTCAATCCCATTCTTTGATGTTACTTATTATCTCTGGTGCATTGTATGGCTTAGGATTCAGCAGTGTCTACCCTGCACTGACTGCTTTACTCATCGATAGAATTCCTGATAATGCGAGAGCCCGTGGACTTTCCCTTTTCACTGCGTCCTTTGACCTGGGCATAGCAGGAGGTTCCTTTGTCTTCGGGTTTTTCCCGCTGCTCTTAATATATCCTCTGGGGGCTGTCATCGCCCTGGCGGGAACCCTTCTATTCTATTCGATGGAACGCTCTAACCTTTCCAGTTCTCGCTGATATTCGTCTTTTGAAAGTTCTCCGTAGACAAATTTGGCCTTCAACTCCCGTATTTGCCTCTGTTTGTCAGATTCTTCTGTTTTTGCTGGTTTCTTCCTTCTCCTGTACAGATAATATCCTACCATCAGCCCTGCTGCCACTATTGCTACCACTGGAATGATAATCCTCATTCGCTTCGCAGCCAGAGCCTTCTGTGTTTCTTCCACATGCCAGTCCTGACAGAGCCAGTCCATTCCCAGGGTAAATATGGTGTCTACATCAAAGAGAAAGGAAACAGCCTGGAAGGTAATGGGATCATATCCCACCGTAATGATTCTTCCCCTTCCCCTTTGAGAGGCACCTATTCGCTTCTTCAATTCTTCGATGGTCTCGTCTGTCAGAAAGGGAAAGATGACATCTCTTTCCGTACTAAAGGTGTCCTCAATGCCATACTGGGAGAGCACATCTCCTGCCTCCGGATACGTTGCAGTGCTGTAAAAAATGAGAAGACCTCCTCCTTCTTCCACGAAGGCTAAAATTGTGTCCCGCTCTTCAGGAGAGGGTTCAGCAAAGCAGAGCACCAATACATCATAAAAGGAGAGTGTTTCTTCATCTAGTGCATCAATGTACTGCACAGTGTATCCTTCTTCTTTCAGTGCTGCAACAGGCTCTTCAAATTCCTGTTCTCCATACCACGCTATTCTCCCCTTGGATGAAAGCACTGCCATCAACAGGATGACAGCCAGGATAGCCTTTTTCATGATATTCATTGATCAAGGAAATTAAAAAGGTTTGTATGACGTGTATGAACTGATGTGCTCAAAATTACTGAGTCATTCATTTTCTGGTCCACAAATAGATGCCCACCAAGGCAATTCCAGTATACACAAGAACCCACAGAGCATGCTCAAAATACAAAGGGATCATTTTTTTCACATAGAATTCCCTCAATGTCTCCACAGTTAAAGGTAAATCTTTCAATACGGTGGAATACGGCGTTAAATTCATTATGGATTGTCTCACCTGAGTGATTTCACTTTGAATAGATTGAGAATCTATTCCCAGTCGAATAAATCCGTGAAAAGCACCTACTGCCCCACCAAAAGTCAAAATTCGACCTGCCCATGTTTTAAAGTCATACACCTTCCACAGATAGGACGCAGAAAAGCACAGAATTCCCATGATAACAAATAAAATAGATATATTGTTCAGCAGCCCAGGAACAAGAAACTGAGAGATGATCAAATCCTTGCTGGCCTCCCCATATGTTCCCAGGAAAAATCGATACGTATCATAAATACCATAGGAAGATATAACCACAGCAACACATTCTGCTACCACTCCTCCAACAAGGAATTCTGCTGCCCAATTTCTCTTATTTCGGTATCCCCACAAAAAAATGCCTAGAAAGACAACTCCAGCAAAAAGGTACAGCCTGGCAAAGTGCTCTATTAAACTGGGGAAAATAGACACCACAAAGTGCCGGGTAGTGGGCTCACTTACATTGGAGATCAACTCATACAAGGCGTAGAAAACCGCAGGAAAAGAGAGCAGGGCACCAGAAACTAGAAAACTGCCTGCATTCCTTCTAAAGAACTCTCCTCGTTCCTTTTCTTTCAGAATAGAATAGCACACAAAGATGAGGCCACAGAGCAGCAAAAGTATGCCCAGCTCCTTGAGGACATTCCAGAGTAAGGTATGAGACACTTCTCCTGCATACGTCTCCACCATGATCAATAAGTAAAGCACGTGATAAAAGACACCAAATACTCCGCCCCAGATAAGCATGGTCATTCCACCTTTTACGAACATGTTCTGGGAAACTTTCTTTTTCACTCTCTTCTTTTTCTTTGCCTTGACCATGCTCCCCTTTTTCAGGTTGACTTTATTAAGCTTTCCCCATCCATCTGTTCTGGTTTCTCAATACCTGAAAGATCTAAGATGGTGGGTGCCACATCTGCCAGGATGCCGTCACGAACAGTGCACTGCCTGGTAATAATGAACGGCACAGGATTAGACGTATGGGCAGTGAAGGGTTCACCTGAATCTGGTTCAGTCATCTGTTCAGCATTTCCATGGTCTGCTGTAATCAAGAGTACGTTGCCAGTGGTATCAACATTGGAGGCTTTGTAGATACGTCCCAGACAGGTGTCTACTGCCTCAATTGCTTCTATTCCTGCAGAGAGGACACCAGTATGTGCTACCATGTCTGGGTTGGCAAAATTTAGAATAATCACATCATACGTATTGGCCCTGATTTTTTCAATGACTTTGTCTGTGATTTTGTCTGCAGACATTTCAGGCTGCTCATCGTAGGTAGCCACCTTGGGAGAGGGGATGAGAATGCGATCTTCTCCCGGAAAAGGGTCTTCTTCTCCTCCATTAAAGAAGTAGGTAACATGGTAGTACTTTTCTGTTTCTGCAATGCGCAGCTGCTTCAATTTGTGGTTGCTTAAGACTTCACCTAACGTGTTTTTCAAAGAGAGCGGCAGGTACACAATGGGGGCATCAATATCATCGTCGTATTCTGTCATGCACACAAAGTAGACATCCACTTTTTTCCTCTCAAAATGGGAGAAAGGATCATCCACAAACGCCTTTGTTATCTGTCTGGCTCTATCCGGCCGGAAATTAAAAAATATTACTGAATCGTTATCTTTTATAGTATCTCCAATAATGGTGGGCTGCACAAATTCATCTGTTTCTCTCCGTTCATAGGAGGCCTTGATTGCTTCTTCAGCAGATTCAGCACGTAACCCTGTTACCCCCGTGAGTGCTTCATAGGCGCGCTGGGTTCGCTTCCAGCGATTGTCCCTGTCCATGGCGTAGTACCTGCCCATGACTGTACCAATGCTGCCCACTCCTAACTGGTTCATCTTTTCTTTGAGCTGCTGTATATAGGCTAAAGCACTTCTGGGAAGAACGTCCCTGCCATCCAAAAAGGAATGAATTACTGGATTCACCCCATGATTTCTGGCGAATTTGAGCAAAGCATACAAGTGGGAGATATCGCTGTGGACACCGCCATCTGACAGCAATCCCATGAAATGGAGTCTTGAACTATTTTTCTTCACATTTTCTACCGCTTTTAGAAAGTACGTCTCTTTGAAAAAGCTTTCATCTCGAATGGCTTTATTGATGCGGGTGAAATCCTGGTAGATAACTCTTCCTGCTCCCAGGTTTAAGTGGCCCACCTCCGAGTTCCCCATGCGTCCATCTGGCAACCCTACATCTTCTCCAGAAGCACCTAATCTACTGTGAGGATATTGAGCAAGAAGAGTATCAAAATGAGGAGTGCGAGCCTGCAGTATAGCATTACCCTCCACTCTTTCTGAAATCCCCCAGCCGTCCAGTATGATAAGCATGATCATGGCCTATTAGTTAAGGGACACTGCTTTATAAAGGTATAGATCGAGTTCTTTTTGAACAGCAAGGGTGAAATGAATAATCCAAAAAGTACCTCAGTGAAAAATTGAACCACAATGTTCTTATTTTATCAACCTGGTTCAGTCTTCTGATTCTTCCTCCTTCTTTGGTTTTTCTCCTTCCATTAAGTTCTGGCCGAAAAGCATCTTTTCCAGAGCAGATGCCATATCTCCTGCATCACGAAATTCAGACTGCTCAAACATGTGATATTGGGCAAAGAGCTGCACTCGTATTAAAGCCATACGGATTTTGTTTTTGAGAGTTTCGTCTTCTTCATCCTCAAAGAGCATATATATGGCTTCCACGTGCTTGTGAGCATTCCGTGGATTTTCCACACTTTTGTAGATACAGGAAAGCAACTCCTGGGAGAGCTTCTTTTTCTCAGCCCAGTCTTCTACAGAGGACACCTCTTCTTCTCCGCAAAACACTTTCAGGATTCTGTCCATAGCGATCACCACTGTTTCTTTTAACCACACCTTAAAAGAGTTACTCTCCGTACAGGTGCTGGTGGCCATGGTAATAGTTGTAGCAGGTGAAAGGTACCCGGGTTATGCCTTTACTATTGATAATGTCAGAATGCCAGGTGAGTTTGCAGTTCAATGAACTGGAAAGACTTATAAAGAAATAAAACCTCATAAAGAGAAACACCTACCATACTAGTATCTTTATGAACATCTGAAGTGATACAAACTGGAGGTATAAACATGGGAGAGTTATCTGTAAAGAATCTCATATCCATCCATGATCTCACCACAGAAGACATAAATAAGATATTTCAAAAGTCTCTAGACCTGAAAGATAAGCTGAAAAAAGGAAAAGACCGCAAAGAACTCGAAGGAAAAACCCTCGCCATGGTATTCGAAAAGAGATCTACGAGAACCCGCATCAGCTTTGAAGTAGGGATGACCCAGTTAGGTGGCCACGCCATATTCTTGTCCAGAGAAGATACCCACATAGGAAAGGGAGAGCCCATTAAGGATTTTGCGGGTGTGGTATCAGGATACTGCAATGGAATTATGGCCCGTACCTATGAGCATTCAACAGTGACTGAACTTGCTAAGTACGCAGACATTCCCGTTATTAATGGGTTAACCAACTTCAACCATCCCTGCCAGATAGTGGCTGACTTTCTGACTATAAAGGAGCATCGGGGAACCTTTGATGATATGAAGGTGGCATGGCTGGGGGATGGAAACAATGTATGTCACAGCTTCATGTACATGTGTGCAAAACTGGGTGTCGATTTAACCATAGCCACCCCAGAAGATTATAAACCGTCAGAAACAGTATTTGACGACATAAAAAAATATGTAAAATCAGACATTTTCTGGACAATCAATGCAAGAGAAGCGGCTGAAGATGCAGACATTGTGGTGACCGATACCTGGATCAGTATGGGAGACCCGGAATACAAAGATGAAGAATCGCGAAAGAAGAAAATTGAAAAGTTCAGCCCTTACCAAGTAAATGCAGATCTCGTTGCCCATGCCAAGAAAGACTACTATTTTATGCACTGTCTTCCTGCTTATCGGGATTTTGAGGTAACACCGGAGGTTATCGACGGGCCTCGATCGCTAATCTACCCTGAAGCACACAATCGGCTGCATGCTCAAAAAGGTGTGATGGCTCTGCTCATGAAATAGTTCTATATTTTCACCCTTGTTTATTTCATTTTTCAGCAAACTCAGACGTAATTTCACCTTTTGAGCGCTTTTTTTACTGCTTCTGCATGAACTTTTCCTGCATCATGAATTGAGCCAAGAGGCCCCTTAGATGATTGGCAGTGGTACTGGGCGAGCAACCCTGCTTTGGTGTACGCTTCTTTTGCAGGAACTCCCACCAAGTTCTCAGCGACAAAATCGGCTGCCCCACACCGTGTGTGTCGTACTACTTCCACCTCACAGATTCTACCATCTTTAGTTGTAATATGGAACGAAGGTGTTCCAAATTCTTCTCTAAACACAGAAAGAATCTTGTTTTCAAAAGGAGGAATCACGCAACACGGGCTCAGCACTCCCACCAGAAAGTTTCCATACACATGGTACCCGGGAGGTAATGGTGCTTCATTATGAGGCATCAACAGCACTTTCTCCGATGACTTCAACACATTGATGATATCAAGATTGACATCAGGATGCATAACATACGAAAGTATGAGATCACAGTTTTCAAAGTCTGGCAGTGATATCTCTCCCTCTTCCAAAATTGGAGGTAGATCCCCTTTCATTTCCCATGTCTGACTAATTACGTTCTTTTTCCCGTATTTTTCTATTATTTCTTGAACTCCCGTGCCGTATTCTCCTCGAGTGAGAAGGCAGACCCGATTCATCAAAGACGATTGAATCTGCAGTATAAATGATTTACTATCACTGCCCAGAAAGATAGTTCATACACAGGTACCGGTCCTCATTAGGAGCATTTCTTGTGTGTAAAAAGTGAAGGGACTTTTACAGGACATTAAAAGTCAAATATACTGAAAAGGAAGCAAATAATGACTTGTTAAAGCGAAAACTATATAAAGGAGAACACCAAAAAGATAATGCCCAAGACAACGCCTCAGTCTCTCATTCGTTTTGGGGTCGTGCCGGAAGGTGAAGAAAACTTCATTTCTGCGGCCCCTTTTCCTTTTTTGGAAATTTCTCTTCTCCAAGAAATTGTGCAAACGTTGCTGTGCAGAGATGGGTTATGCAGGATTAGATTGCCACGCTGTTATTCCTGATGTCTTTTTTGCATTGTCACTTTCCAGACCACTACCAGAATCAAGAAAACACCAAGTAATGCCCCTGTGTAAAGGATTTCCTTCTGTAAGTCTTTTCCTGCATTTTCAGGCCCTTCTACAGTTTCTTCTTTTTCCTTTCCCTTTCCCTGTTCCTTTTCCTGTTCTTCTTTTTCCATTTCCTGAGCATATCCAGTCATGGGGACGAAACTCACATCGCAAATATGTTTGGTATAAAGCTCACCATCTCTCTTCTCCACCAGGGTCAATGCCTGGTAGTACAGTGGGTTGCCCAAGGGAAGTACCAATCTCCCACCCTCCTTTAACTGCTGAATCAATGGAGAGGGTATGTGGTCTATGGCTGCAGTTATCATGATAGCATCATAGGGGTGATGTTCTTCCCATCCGAAGTACCCATCTGCATTTTTTACCGTGACATTGGTGTATTCCAGTTCCTGTAACGTTTTTTCAGCTCTTTGTGCCAGTTCGGGAACAATCTCTATGGTATACACATGGCCACTGATTTCAGCCAGCACTGCAGCTTGATACCCTGAACCAGTGCCAATTTCTAAGACTGTTTCATTTCCTTGAAGGTCTAAGGAAGAGGTCATCAAAGCCACCACATAGGGCTGGGAAATGGTCTGTCCGTACCCGATGGGGAGAGCGTAGTCAGCATATGCTTCATCTTGTAGATCTTCAGGTACAAATAAGTGCCGGTGAACAGTTAACATGGCGTGAAGCGTTTCTGGGTCGGTGATTCCTCTGGAGATAATTTGCTTGTCTACCATTTCTTCTCTTTTCCGTGTGAAATCATCACAGAGCACAGAAGAGAGCAGTAAGAGAATAGCCACTGCTGGCAGAATTTTTCTCATAGTCTTCCATAGAAGAGGACACATAAAAAGATTTCTGGATGTGTGGAGTAACTGGTTTATTTCCTCTAATGTTCTATCTACTAGATGAGAATAAATGATTTATCTACTCTACTCTGTACATGAACTGAAGCTGGCCAGGAAATGAAATGCAAAAGCACAGATTACAGTACTCTGAAAACCAGAGTACAAAGCACAATGATGGCAATCTCAGGCTGGAACAATGCAAAACAGGTACAGGAACCCTCCTTCTGTATAGCAAATCTTTAAATAGTTTCTCCCAATCACTATACTATGAAAATCCTAAAGGTTACCCTCATTATCCTTTTGATGTGGGCAGTTACCTATCCAGTCACTGCCACCACACTGACCGTAAAGGTAACTGATATTAACGGGGACCCTATTGAGGGAGCTACAGTCAAGGTAGCTTACGATGTGCAGGAAACTGATGCTGATGGCGTGGCCGTCATTGAGATTCCCCAACAGTATACAGTGCCCATCAGTCTAGTGGTCAGCAAAGAGGAGTATGAAAGCTATGGGGCTGTCCTCAACCCTCCCTATCCCACGTATTTAGAGGTGATCCTGTATTCTGTAGAGACAGACTACATCCGGGGCACCCTCTACTTTGATTCTGTGGACAATCCAGCAGGTGCTGGATATGTCATCGAGGTTTTTGACGCCCTCTTGAACGAGAGCGTGGGAATTGCAGTTACTGATGAGAATTCACAGTTTGAATTTGAGGTGAGTGTGGATAGAACCTGCTACCTGGTGGTAACTGAGTTTCCTGAACAGCGATTTGAAGCTAGCCCGGGTGATGATATTGATATGATAATAGAAACTGAACAACAGCCTAAAGCATCTCTCTTATTTCGAAGTGGGATCACCTTTAGACCCGGATCTATCATTGTGGTTGGCGCGGATGCTGCCCAGATGGATGGCGTTACCGCCCTCTTGGTGAGGAGCGCATTGTTATCCTGGATCGGGGAAGCAGATCCCCGAGTATCCCAGAAAGTTCCCTCATTTAAAGAGCAGTACGTAAACACCAGCAGCACTATTCTGGAGCAGTTAGAATCGGTGGATGTGGTAAATGATGACATGAACGTGGAGAAACAAGGATTTTTCACTGTCCTGGTGGGAGGGCCTGAAGTGAATATTACAATGCTGCGCTACAATACCAGGTTGTCCACCAAATTCATGGAGGATCGAACACTATCCAATAAATGGTACATACAGGAGCCGGGTGGATTTTCGTACAAAGATTCAGAGTATGGTATCATTGCTTTGATACCCATGTATCCACAATTAGATGATGGTGCAATTTACAGCATTACTGGAGGAGACAAGCGACTGTGCATGCTGGTGGTGGCCGGAAATGCACGAGAGGGGACATATGCTGCAGGGTTGAAACTGAAAGAGATCTTGCAGATGGGAACAGAAGGACGAGAGTTAATTAATGAACTGGATAAACTGTTAATATGGATCTTTCTGGGTGAAGAGCAGACCATTCAGCCAGTGACTATTATTGTAAAATACGTGGATAAGGAAACAGCCAGTATTGTGGATATCCTAGTGGGTTAATTCCTGTATGGGACTAAACAGAAAAAAATATTCTATTTTCACCTCTTTTTTTGGTTTCTTCAAATAAGATCATTTTTTTGTTTTCTGCTGGAGATGCCCATCAATACCCTCTTTGCTTATAAAATAGAAAACGATGCCTAGAAATACCAGCAAACAGATGAACGCATACAGGACGTAATCATACCTTTCATTGAGCTGAAAATCTATTACCATAATAATAAATAACAGAAATAATGGACGAACCATGTACCCATACATTCTGTTGGGGTTATCATCCTCAAAGTTAACCACAAGATAGAAAAAATTGGTAATAATTTGTGAACTGACAACAACTATGATAAGTTTTTTCACCACATACATGGCTAACGGTCTATTAAAGAGTAACAATATCAACAAGAGTAACCCCAGAAAGGTGTACGTTTCTATTTGTCTTAAAAATGGGGCTGCTTTGCCATGGCTGGCTTTCCCATTCACGCATATCATTCCTCCGTTAAAAATCTCATCTACCTCACATGCAAAAGATTGCCATGGCAAATCTTTTTCACAGCAGCATATCACTGAAACGGAGCATACTCTGGGAAATGAAATATTTCATATCATTCCACTTTTACATCCTTTAACATATTTAACAGTTATCCTTTATAAATCTTTCGGTCAATATTTAACGGTTTTAAAGGATTAGTGCATAGTGCTAAAGAATAAGCAAGTGGTGTATTAACAGGACTGTTACATTTTGCTGGTAATGCTGTATGTTGTGCCCTCATTCTTATAAGAGTTCAACGTTATAGAAATACATGCTGGACGACCTCTTCTTTCCCAAAACAGTGGCTGTTATCGGCGCATCCCAAAAGTACGGCAGATTAGGATACCATGTCATGCAGAATAATATCCATTTGAAGAATACATTATATCCTGTTCATCCTAAATACGATACAATTTTAGGGTACAAGACACACAGATCTGTTCTGGACATTCCTGAAGGCATTGATGTAGCCATCTCTGCGGTGGGTCCTGATAATACCTTACCTGTAGTAGAAGAATGTGCATCTGCGGGGGTCAAATTTCTCATTATTGTGACCTCTCGATTTGGGGAGGCTGCTCGATTCAAAGAAGGGAAACTATTAGAGCAGCGCATATTAGAAACAGCTCAAAAATCGGGCATGCGGATTCTAGGACCCAATTGTATTGGTATTGTGAATATTCCCTATTTGAACTCCACCTTTATTCCAGAATACAGCCCCTTCACTTTAGAGGGTATAACCATTCCCAAAAAGGGTAATATCAATATTATTTCTGAATCTGGTTCAGTCTCCGGATTGCTCACTGCCTGGCTGGCAGAACAGGGATTGGGATTGAACAAACTGGTAAATTACGGGAACGGCATCGATTTGGCAGCTACAGATTTCATGGAGTACTTCTTACATGACACAGACTGCGATGTTGTAGGGGCGTACGTGGAAGGAATCAGAAAGGGGAGACAATTTATCAATGCAGCTAAAGCATTGAACCAGAAAAAGCCAGTCATCATCCTCAAACCGGGAAGTGAACTCGCATCTAAAGCTGCCCAATCTCACACCGGAAGTATAGCCACCAATGATGCAATCTTTGATGCTGCGTTACGACAAGTTCACGTGGAAAGAGCCTGCACCTATGGGGAGTTCTGTTCAGCAGTGAAAACCCACTCCATGATTTCAGATAAGTATTTGCTGAAAGACCATTTTTTCTGTGCAGGTATCACCAATGCAGGAGGATTCAAAGTATTACTGGCAGAATCATTGAGACAGCGCCAGATTCCTGAAGCTGCGTTCTCTGCATTCTCCCCCCAGTTGGTGAAAGAACTGGAGAATATGCTTCCTGCAAATGTGACCGTTACCAATCCCCTAGATATTGTGGGGGATGTCACCTCTGAGACCTACTCCAAGGTCATGGAAACATTACTGCAGCAGGAAAATGTGGACTGTATCCTCAATATTCCCACCTTTGAGCCAGTCTCCCTGCAAGAAGAGCTGGTAAAAGATACTGCCATGTTAATGCTCAAGTATGGAAAACCCATTCTGGTGGCTTCTGTGGGCGGTGAATTAGCCAGAGTAATTGCCCACAAGTTCCAGAATGTATATATTCTCAATTTTTCAACGCCAGAAGAGCTAGCCTTTGCTTACCAGATTCTCAGAAAACGACAGCAGGTTCTCATGTCTAGTCCTCCTGTCTCAGGTTCTTGATAATCCTCTGCAACTCTTCAATCAATTCTTGCTTGTCACTGACCTCCCTCTCCAATTGGGCAACCTGCGATTCCAGAGTTGACTTGTCCTCTTTCAGTGCAGAAACTTCAGATTCCAGTTCATCAATTCTGGTGTACAACTCTGATTCTAAAGATACACGAGCCTGCTGCTCTGCATCCAAATCCGATTGGAGTGATCTATTCTCCTTGGTCAGTCGATCATATTCAGTTGCGAAATACGCAAGTCCAGCTGCAGATAGAATCAGTAATACAGAGAGCAAGGCCAGAGCCCATCCCCAGTTTTTGCTTTTCTCTCTCTTGTACTGTTTTTTCCATTCATCTCGTTCAATTTTGGTCTCCACCAATTGCTTTTCTAAGAGGAAATTGTCTTCTTCGTACCGTTTAGCAATTCTTTCCCATCGATCTGCCAGTTCAAAAGACTCTTCCATGAATACCCTTGCGATTGCACTATTTAAAGGTTTATGTTCTTTAGGGCCACAATCCCATTACAGGAGTTGCACAGATAGTACTCTTGTGTCCAGCATTCTCTGCACGCCCATCTCCCACATACTGCGCACTGCTTTAACTCCGAGATAGAATGAGAGGTACTGCACAGATCACAGACATACCGGGAGAAGGTAAGAGGGTCTTTTTCCGGGGGTTCGCCCTGCTTTCTTATGATCTGAATATCACGCTTTAACTGGGCATAGAGATCGAGGTCGTTTCCCTTATTTCCCCTTCCCTTTTCCTTTTCATTGCTATTTCTACTTTTGCTTTGGCTTTGGCTTTGATTTTTCTGTTTTGGCCAGATCCTTCTCAAGGACATCCAGTCTTTCCTCCAGGTTATCAAGGTTAGCTTTCATCTCTGTTGAAAATACTTTCAACTCTGCAGCCTTTGTTTCATCTTCTGATAATACAGGAGAGGTATCTCGTTTGAATCGGCGAAGTCGAGATCGGGTGACTAAAGACCATTCAGTGACCAAATCCTCAAATCGCTGATCTAAATACTCGTCAATACGGCTCTCAATAGGCCGGGTGACCACAACTCTCCCTGTTGTGTCCTTCAGCAGGTAGTAAAGCACAAGAAAGAGAATCCCTACAACAACCAGCACCAACAAAACTTCAGCCGCAGTCATTGCAGACCCTCCTTGATCTTTTTAAGACGTGCTTCTAACTCAGTAAGTTTTTCAGATGCATGGACCTCAAATTCTGCCAGAGGATCTATCTCCCGCTCCAGAGCTGAAATTCTCCGCTTGATGTCGGTGATATCTCTGGTGGTGGTCAGCTGCCACTCCTCCATCAAATGTTCCATATTTCTGTCTACATATCGATCAACGTAATCATCCACCAATCTCATTCCATCCCCTCCAGCTCTCTCAGTTCTGCGTCTAAGGCAGATGCTCTTTCTTCAAGGGTTGTTTTTTCCTTGTACAGGTGAGTTATTTCTGCACTCACTTTTTCCAGCCTGTGTTCAACGTCGCGCAACTCATAATCTGTCAATAGCTGCCATTCTTCAATAATTTCCTCAAAGTGGACATCAAAATATCGATCCAACGTCCGGGTCAAAGTGGGGATTCTTCGCTCTACAGAATGTGCAAACTCAGAAACACTCCTCACATAGGGAGAACCTCTGTATTCTCTAACTGGATACATGATTTCACCTTATTTTTTTCTCCTCTTTCTTTATTTTTTCCAGCAGTTTTTCCAGTTTGCCCAGTTTCACGTAATTCTCCAAGCGTTTCAGCCTGGCTTCCACTATTTTCTCCCGGGCAAAAATGTCAGTGTCCAGTGCGAAATTCTCTTTATCAATCTCTCTCAAAGCACCCATCTGCTCTGATGACAATCTGGTAAAAGGATATCCTCTGGAAAGCATGTCCTGCTGTAATATTTTGAGTTTTTCCTTGTCCACCTGCAGTTCCAGTTCTTTGGTACCGGTGCGCATCAACCGGAATTCACGGATAATCAAGTAGGTAAAGAGTAACACGATAATGATAATCCCTGTGGTAATGAGCTCCTCTCTGGTTAAGACCAGGTCCAGCTGCATGCTAACCCTCCAGCATTTTCATGCATTCACGGAGCCCTTCTTCCTTTCCTACAAGATACACAATGTCCCCCTTTACCAGCCTGGTATCTCCTTTGGGAATAATGATCTCTTTATTTCTCTGAACAGCTGAAATGACCACGTCTTCAGGTAAATCTAACTCCTTTATGAGGCTATCTGCAACAGTATCTGAAGAAACAGTGGCTGTCTGAATACTTCCCTTGCATTCTTCCAGCACTTTTTTCAGTTTTGCTTCTTCACCAGGTTTTAACCGTTCAATAACAGATTCAGTTGCTTTGGACAGCCTTTCTCTTACTGGGGATTCTGTAATTCTGGCGTACGCTTCTCTGGCTGCACCTTCCACCTTTTCAGTTGCTGGAGTAACTTCTTTCTTGATTCTGGACACTGTTTCCTTGGTAGCACCTTCAATTCTTTCGGTGACTGGAGCAGCTTCTTCCACAATTCTCCCGTATGCTCCTGCTGCTTTTTCCTTGACTGTGTCTGCGGCCCGTGCAGCTGCTTCGCGTGCCTCTCCCACCTCCTTTTTGACTGCCTCTCCTACCTTTTCAGCTTCTTCAGAAACACGTTCTGCTGTCTCTTCTGCTTCCTTCTTAATTCTTTCAGCTAAAGGAGGCTTTTTTCTGATAACCACAACATCCTCTTCAGCCATTCCAAGAGCTGCTAAATCTTCTGCACTCAATCGGATATACCCTTCTTCTACCATAGAATCAGCAAACAAGGTGACTGTCACAGATTTGCTTACAGCTTCATTGACGATTTCCAGTTTGGATTCCTCCCGTACACCAAGCTGTGAAAGCATTGCAGTGTGTAAACGAGCCCGACCGCGACTCGGAACCGCCCGTTTTCGAATCTTTAATCTTACTTCGTCCATACCTGAGCATAGTTTCAATTCTTAAATACTTTTGTGTATTACACGGCCTTGGGATAAAATTCATAATCACTCCTTGAGGATTATGACATAAGCTCTTCTTTCAACATATTTCCTTGGAGCACCAACTTTCGCACTGGTTCCAAAGGGGGTTAACAAAGAGAAGAGCACAAGACGCTCTTAAAGACCTGGAAGGAACAGATGAGTCACCTATCACCAATCACCAATGTAAAGTGAGAAATCTCAAATTTTGCAAACCTCCAATAACCATATTAAAATGGAATCCTTCAGTGAGAACATGACATCAGACAATGATAATGGCAATGCAGAAGCTGAGCTCATGTTTCAACTCCTAGACTTTGCACGTCTTCATGGAAGAAAGATCACTGAAGAACAAATGGAGCAATACGACGAAAAGGCTCAGACAGCTCTCAAAAAACTCATAGCAAGAGAATATTTCCGAAAAGTCAAAAAGAAAGGTCCTGAATTCTATTCTATTACCTCCAAAGGGTTAAACCTTTTCAAAGACAAAAGAAAAAGGGGAACAGTCCTGGAGGATCTAAAAGAACAAATTCTCGAAAAACTTCGTGATACCATAGGTGAACTTGGGATGAAGCCCTGGGAGGTTATGTTTCACATCATTCATGTCATTGGGAATAGACAACCCATACCCACTGAAGGAGTCATCCAGTATTTCGAGGGACAATTCCCAGATTTAAAAGGAACATCCAAACCCAACATCTATCGGAATCTGCAGCGACTGAGAATGAAAGGGTACATTGAGTATGCAAAAATCCTCTTCAAAGACCAGAGTCCTTATATTTTGTCTGAAAAAGGAAAGGAGATCTTCAAGATGACAAAAGCTGATGCAGCGCAGAAATTGCGTACTGTTGAAGAGTGGGATACTGCTCTCAAGAAAATTTTACAGAGAATAGATGAGGAAAAAAAAGAAGACGAAGAAGCCCTCTTTTACACGTTGGATTACTCTATTCCCCAATTGAATGGTCAACAGTTGATGTGGGTTTTGTACACCCGGGGGAATGTCTACGAATTAAAAGGAGCGTTGGATAAAGCAGAGGAAGCATATCTGCGCATGGAAGGAATCTCAGAAGAAGTAAAAGACCATAAAGGAAGAGCATATGCTTTAAAGGGGCTGGGAAATGTGGCTTTCAAACAGGGAAAAAATGCTGTGGCTGAACAGTACTACAAAAGATGCCAGAGAATTGCTCACCATTTGCAGGACAATCTGTTGCTGTCTGACCTTTTGAATAACCTGGGTTCCTGTTCCTACCTGGATGATGATGTGGATGGAGCGCTCGAACTCTTTGAAAAAGCCTTAGAGTTAACAGGAGATGATAAATCCAGGAAAGCATCCACCTTATACAATGAAGGGTTGTGCTATGCCCGGAAGGAAGATTTAGAAAAGGCCAAGGAGTTATGGTTTGAAAGCCTGAGCCTGTACAAAACCCTGCAGGAAAAAACAGAGATCAAAAGGGTACAGCACAACCTCAGAGAGATTGATAGAAAGGAAAAGCGAGACTACCTGGAA
>Ga0209635_10001558_pt1 | contig 17074 bp, 17 predicted proteins | sample DeeMarSWOR230_32_FD_187463 | JGI IMG/M metagenome (GOLD analysis project Ga0209635, IMG submission 187463) | Marine sediment microbial communities from White Oak River estuary, North Carolina - WOR-2-30_32 (SPAdes) (version 2) | ecosystem: Environmental > Aquatic > Marine > Intertidal zone >... | reverse complement strand
ATTACCCTCAAAGGCGAACGGTCTGGTGACCACGGCAATGGTCAGGGCACCGCTGTGCTTGGCAATCTCAGCGATTACCGGAGCGGCGCCGGTACCAGTACCGCCACCCATGCCGCCGGTGATAAACACCATGTCTGCCCCGGTGACCAGGTCTTTGAGCTCATCGCGGTTTTCTTCGGCTGCCTTCTGCCCCTGGACGTGGTCACCACCCACACCCAGCCCTCGGGTAAGCTTCTCCCCGATCTGGATACGGGTTGGTGCTTCAGTAACCGACAGGGCTTGAGCATCAGTATTCATGGCGATGAATTCCACGCCTTGAATTCCTTCTCGGACCATGCGGGTGATAGCATTGCAGCCGCCACCGCCTAGGCCGATGACTTTAATCCTGGCTGGATTAGGTGTGAAACTTGTCTTTGCCATCTCCTCCTCCTTTCTTTACTGTCTTCTAGTGATTTTGATTAGTGAAACAGGTTCTTAATTCGGAAAACTAAATGCCGTAGGGCACCGCTGAATCTGGGGAGTCGCCAGGTCGGTGTGCTTTTATGGCTGGTTCCCCAGAGCAGGAGGCCAACACTGGTAGCGTAGGCCGGGTCGCGAATAGCATCGGTAATGCCGGCCACATTGGTTGGCGTGCCTACCCTTACCGGGAGTTGTAGTATATCGCGCCCTAGGGCATCGATGCCGGAGAGATTAGAGCTTCCGCCAGTGAGTACCAAGCCAGCTGGGACCAGGGCTTCATAATCAGAGCGGGGTAGCTCAAGCACAATAAGCCTTATAATTTCCTCTACCCTAGCCCGGATAATGTCACATAAGTCCTGGTAGGAGATACCATGCCCGTCTTCAGATATTGCCGTAGCCATTTCTGACTGGCTTTCGTAGACTGGCATAACGCTGCCATACCGCTTTTTCATTTCCTCAGCCATGTCAAAGGGCAGTCCCAGCCCGATGGCTACGTCTCGGGTAAGCTGGTAGCCAGCAACTGGGAGAATGGCGGTATGCCAGATGCTACCTTCTTTGAAAACAGCAATATCGGTGGTGCCGCCGCCGATGTCAGCCAGTATGATGCCGACATTCTTCTCATCCTCGGTTAGTACCGCCTCACTGCTGGCCAGTGGCTCAAGGACAAGGTCATCAATTTCGACGCCAACGCCCCGGATGCACTTGACCAGATTTTGGACGGAAGTTACCGCAGCGGTAATGACATGGGTCTCGACATCCAGTCTGAAGCCGTGCATACCTACCGGGTTCTTGACTCCGGGTTGACCGTCCACCGAGTAGCTTCGGGGGATAACATGGAGTAGCTTTCGGTCATTGGCAACATTAAGGCTTTGGGCACTGGTGAGCACTCGCCTCAGGTCGGGTGGACGCACCAATCGGTCATTGTGAGTGATGGCTACCACCCCCCGATTATTTAGTGAGGTGACGTGTCTCCCGGTGACACCGACAAAGGCTGATTCTACCCGGTAGCCGCTGGCGTACTCGGCTTTTTTCACTGACTCGCGGATTGACTCTCTGGCTTCGGTGATGTTGACCACCAATCCTTTATGCAACCCTTTGGATGGGGTTATCCCCACACCGGCCACCCGAATTGGGCCCTCGTCATTTACTTCAGCGATGGTGGTGCATACTTTAGTGGTGCCAACATCAATGGCGGTTATTGTCCGCTTTTTCATTTGCCCCTCCTTTCTACATTCTGTAGCTGTAATTTTTTACGTTTCACATTGGTGACCCCCCTTTTGGTAAGCTATTTAGCCGGTGGATAAGGGCGCCTTAGTCTTGCCCACCAAAATTATATTCTCAGTACTTCTCCTTCTTTCACTCTTTCCAAGCACTGACTGAGACTGGGTATAGCAAAGGTCATGCGGAGCTTGTTGAGCTGAACTGGCTTCTTCCAGTTGCCATCCTGCCTCTCAAGCAGGGAGAACAGGTTTTCGGTGGCTTCAGCATGCTCCTCCTGATTGATAATCCGCTCCGCGGCTCTCAGTTTGGCACTATGGCTGCGCGGGTTAAGCTGAACCTCAGCGGCGCTGGGGGTAATGACCTTCTTATTGACTAACCTCAGGCTGGGGGTATGGCCGCAAATACAGGTCGGTGTTCCCGGCGGGCAGATGCAGCCCTTGGCCTCTTGGTGCATAAACTTTTTGACAATGCGGTCTTCCAGGGAATGGTAGCTGATAACCACCAGCCTGCCCTCAAAGCCAAGCAGCTTGACTGCCTGTTTCAGGGTGGCTTCCAGGTTTTCCAGTTCGTGGTTGACCGCAATTCGTAGTGCCTGGAAGGTCTTGGTGGCGGGGTGGATTCGCCCTCCGCGGCGTCCAATAGCCCGCTCGATTGTCTTGGTCAGGTGAAGGGTGGTCTTTATCGGGCGTTCCTGGACAATACGGTGGGCGATGCGGCGGCCGTAGCTTTCCTCACCCAGAGTTCGGATAAGGCGAGCCAGCTCTCTCTCGGAGTAGTCGTTAATGATCTGTGCTGCGGTAACCTCTTGGCGTGGGCTAAGGCGCATATCGAGGGGAGCATCGTGCTGGAAACTGAAACCGCGATTGTTGCCGTTGAGCTGCAGGGAGGAGAGTCCTAGGTCGAGGAGGATGCCATGTACCGGGGAGAAGTCATACTTGAGGCAGATGGTTTGTAAATCAACGAAGTTTTCATTAACCAGGAGGATTGAACCGCTGTAGGCTTCTAGCCTTGCCCTGGCGGCTTTTATTGCCTCGACGTCAGCGTCGATACCGAGTAGCTGTCCGCCAGGTGAGCTGTGCTCGAGTATAGCTGCGGCATGCCCCCCGCCCCCAAGAGTGCCATCAATATAGCGCCCTCCAGGCTGGACGGCTAATGCCTTGATTGTCTCTTCCAGTAGAACCGGGATGTGGGTGGGTGTGCTTTTCATTTAGAGCTCCTCTAGGCTTTCCATAATCTGCCAGGCTTGCTCTCGACTCATTGTCTTCTCTTCGGCCCACCTCGGCTTGTTCCACAGTTCAAAATACTTGTTGACTCCGGCTACAACTGCTTCATCCTTTATCTCAGCATATTCTCTCAGTTGAGGAGGCAGGGCTAGCCGGCCCTGGCCGTCAATATTGATACTGAAGGCGGCGGCAAAGATAGCCCGATTTAGTCTCCTCAATTTGCTGCGGGTAATGGGACCGGTGGTCAGGCTGTCGGCCAGTTTGGTCCATTCCGCCAGGGGGTAGGCAAGGATGCACTTCTCGATGCCGGCAGTCAGGACAACCCCGTCAAGGAGCTCGCTTCTGAATTTGGGCGGGATGGGCACCCGGCCCTTTTCATCAACCTTATAGTCGAATTCGCCAAAAAACATATGGCCACCCCTGGATTCCACAGGTCTCCACAATTTACCACTTTCTACCACAAGTATTTACGTTTGTCAAGTCCTTTATGTAAAATTTATTGAAATAGCCTCATTTTGCTTAGTCCACGGCGAGTGTGGTAAAATACCAAGTTACCGAGGAGAAGCGTTTTTATGGTCAATCTGGGCATACTTACCATTAGCGATAAAGGGTGGCGCGGTGAGCGCGATGACAAGAGCAGTCGGGCGGTCAAAGAAAGTCTGTCCTGCTTGAATTCCAGTGTGCTTAAATACGAGGTCATCCCGGATGAAGCCAGCGTCATTGCCGCCAAGCTTGCCGAGTGGGCCGATGAAGGTAGCCTGGATATTATTCTGACTACCGGCGGCACCGGCCTGGCGGAACGCGATGTGACCCCGGAAGCCACCCTTTCCATACTGGACAGGGTAGTGCCCGGTCTGGCTGAGGCGATGCGGGCCAAAACCGCCGAGGTGACCCCTTTCGCTGTACTGAGTCGGGCGGTGGCTGGACTCAGGAAGAAATGTCTTATTATCAATCTCCCCGGCAGCACCAAGGCAGTTACGGAGTGCCTCGAGGTGATATTACCGGTCATCCCCCATGCCCTGGAGATTATCAAGGGAGAAGTGACCGAGCATATCACCCCCGGGAAGGAATAGCCGTTGCGTATTGATATTTTGACTCTATTTCCCGAGATGTTTCCCGGTCCGTTTGGTGTCAGCATCATTAAGCGGGCGGTTGACGCTGGGCTGGTTAGCCTTAATATTTACAATATTCGGGACTATACTCATGACAAGCATCACACCGTTGATGACTATGCCTACGGTGGTGGGGCGGGCATGATACTGAAGCCCGAGCCTGTTTTTGAGGCGGTAGAGTCAGTCAAAGAAGAAGATACCTGTCCGGTTATCCTGCTGACCCCGCAGGGGCGTCCTTTTTCCCAGCCGGTGGCTCAGGAGCTATCCGGACACAGCCGTCTCATTCTTATCTGTGGCCGCTATGAGGGTGTTGATGAGCGGGTTCGTGAGCACCTGGTTACCGATGAGATTAGTATTGGCGACTATGTCCTCAGCGGCGGTGAGCTGGCGGCGATGGTGGTCGTCGAGGCGGTAGTCAGGCTGCTGCCCGGTGTTCTCGGTTCGGAAGAGTCGCTGGCCGAGGACTCTCATACCGGGGGGCTTTTGGAGTACCCACAGTACACCCGTCCTCCCGTGTTTCGCGGCTGGTCGGTGCCTGAGGTTTTACTTTCCGGCAATCATGCTCAAATCGCCAAGTGGCGTCGGGAGCAGGCGATACGGCGCACCAAAGAGCGCCGCCCCGAGCTGCTGGACAGGGTCAGTCTGGGTAAAGATAGTTAGTCGACTTATAGAGCGTCTTTCTGATAAAATTTTAGGGAGTCTTAGTTATGGATATTGCCTCAGTAGTTGATGTCAAACCAAATCCTAATATTGAAGCTTTCGCCCCCGGTGATACGGTCAAGGTCAGCAATAAGGTGGTGGAAGGCGACCGGGAGCGCACCCAGGCATTTCAGGGAGTGGTCATCAGGGTCCGCCGTGGTGGCGCCGGGGCTAGCTTTACGGTGAGGCGTGTTGCCTACGGGGTAGGCGTGGAGCGCACCTTTCTCCTCAACTCCCCACTGGTGGAAAAAGTGGAAATAGTGCGGCACGGGAAAGTGCGTCGGGCTAAGCTTTATTACCTGCGCGGACTCAGTGCCAAGGCCTCTCGCATCAAAGAGAAACGGGTTGGTCGCGAAAAAGAAGCCCAGGAAACTGAACCCGAAGAAACGGCACCAGAATCAGAACCAGAGCAGGCTTAAGCAGTCTGGTTGGAGTATGACCAGTGGGGTATGCTGAGGTTAGTGTTAATTCACCGATTGCCCAGCGCCGGACCTTCAGCTATGCTATACCCCCCGGTTTAGAGGTCGCCATCGGGCAGGCAGTATGGGTCCCCTTCGGCGAGAAGCTCCTCCAGGGCATCGTTACCGAGCTGACCACTCACCCCGCCGTTGAAGAGACCAAAGAGATTACCGGGATTATTGAGCCCCAGCCCGTTCTTGCCCCGCACCAGTTATCTTTAGCCCGCTGGCTGAGCGACTACTACCTATCGCCCCTTTTTGACGCTCTGGCTCTGATGCTGCCCCCCGGTTTTGAGCGCAAGGTGCGCACCTTCGTCACTACGCCCCCCAAGCGGCGCGATTATGACCCCACTTCCCTTAATAAAGAGCAGAAACATGTCCTTGACCTGGTTCAGGAGCGGGGCCGGGTTTCCCTGAGGGAGCTGGAGAAGGCACTGGGCAAGAAGAAGGCGCCGAGCCTGGTCTCCCAGCTGGTCGGGCGGGGGCTGCTGGTCAGAAGCTATGAGATGGAGCCAATCCGGGTAAAGCCCAAAGAGGAGCTTTATCTCGGTCTGGCGGTTGCCGTTGAGCAGGCCAGGCAGGAGGCAGCTAAGTTGCGGGAGAAGAGATCTCACAAGCAGGCTGCCCTGCTTGACTTTCTGGCCCAGCAGCCGGAGCCGGTGCCCTGGCGGGAGGCGAGGCAGGCGGTCAAGACTTCTAAAGCGGTGGCTCAGGCGCTGGTCAGCCAGGGGCTGGCTCACTTTCAACCGGTTGAGGTAAAACGTGAGCCGGTTTTTTATGAGGGGATTGCACCCTCAGTGCCGCTTACGCTTACTGCAGCGCAGAAGAAAGCCCTGGCGCGCATCAAGTCCAGTTTGCTTGATACCGGGGCGGCTTCACCGTCCGTTTTTCTGCTTCACGGTGTTACCGCCAGCGGCAAGACCGAGGTCTATCTCCAGGCGCTGGCGGAAGTAGTGCGGCGGGGCAGGCGGGGCATCGTTTTAGTCCCCGAGATTTCGCTCACCCCCCAGACGATAGAAAGGTTCGCCGCCCGCTTCCCCAAAAGGGTAGCCGTGCTCCACAGCAAGCTATCTCTGGGAGAGCAGTTTGATACCTGGCAGCGAATCCGGAAGGGGGAGTTTGATGTCGTTATCGGGCCGCGGAGTGCCCTCTTTGCCCCGCAGCCTGAGCTGGGCCTTATTGTCATTGATGAAGAGCATGAATGGACCTACAAGCAGCATGATAAGTCGCCCCGCTACCATGCCCGCCAGGCAGCCCTCAAGCTGGCGGAGCTCAGCGGCGCGGTAATTATCCTGGGCAGTGCCACCCCCGATGTGGAGACCTTTTACCGTGCCGAGCGGGGGGAATACCAGCTGCTCCGGCTTCCGGAGCGGGTTACCCCGACCGAGGGCTCACCCCTGCCTGAGGTTGAAATCGTTGACTTAAGGGAGGAGCTCAAGGCGGGCAACAGGAGCTTGTTCAGCCGCTCTCTGGCCGAGGCGATGACCAGAGCCGTAATCAGTCGGCAGCAGGTGATCCTGTTTCTCAACCGGCGGGGGGCGGCTACCTTTATTCAGTGCCGCAACTGCGGCTTTGTTTATCGCTGCCGGCGCTGCGAGGTTACCCTCACCTATCACCTGGCTGAAAACAGTCTGGTCTGCCACCACTGCAACTACCGGATGGCAGTGCCCCAGGCCTGTCCGCGCTGCTCGGGCCGGCGCATCAAGTTTCTGGGTGTGGGTACCCAGAAGCTGGAGCAGGAGACCGGCTATGTCCTGCCCCAGGCGAGACGGCTGCGCTGGGACAGCGATGTCACCAAGGGGAAGTATTCCCATCAGGAAAGCCTGAACAAGTTCCGGGCGCATCAGGCTGATATTCTGATTGGCACCCAGATGATTGCCAAGGGGCTGGACTTGCCCCTGGTTACTCTGGTCGGGGTGGTTAGCGCCGATACCGGCCTGAATCTACCCGATTTTCGGGCGGGGGAGAGGACCTTCCAGCTCCTGAGTCAGGTGGCGGGCCGGGCCGGGCGGGGCAGTCAGTGGGGGCGGGTTATTATCCAGACCTATGCCCCGGAGCACTACGCCATTCAGGCCGCCGCCAAACATGACTACGCCCTTTTCTATAAACAGGAGCTCACCCACCGGCGCCAGCTCCATAACCCTCCCTTCACCCAGCTGGCACGTCTGGTTTACAGCCATACCAATAATTCTCTCGGCCAGCGGGAGGCGGAGAGGATGAAGCAGCTGATTATCACCGAGAGGGATGCCCGCGGCATTGCTGACCTGAGCCTCATCGGGCCGGCGCCGGCTTTTATCCACCGCCGGCGGGGCCGGTTTCGCTGGCAGATTATGCTCCGTGGTGCCGAGCTGTCCTCTTTTCTGGTGGAGATACCCTTTCCCCAGGGGTGGGCGGTGGACATTGACCCGATAAGTCTGGACTGAAATTCGGGCTAGTCCTCTGAATCTCCGGTAAGGTGCGCTAGCAGCTGGCCGGTCTTTTCGGCATCCTCTCTTAGCTGCCGGGTGGCCTGGCTGAGGTTGGCTAGGGCAGTGGTGTGGCTCTTGAGGTGCCGGGCATACTCGTCAATGGCTGAGGTGAAGCTCGCCAGGGCTTGCTGGCTGTTTTTGGTCTCGGCGGGCTGGTTTTGCGGTGGCTCGGGGACAAAGTAGAAGAGGTCATCAAATTTGTGTTCCGGGAAGGCTTTGATGGCGCCGACAATGAATTTTTGATTGATGTTGCGCTTGCCCTCCCGCACCCGGTAGACCTGACTTACCGATATTCCCATCGCCTCGGCTAACTCCGACAGGTTAGCGTAGCGGTACTGGCACAAAGCAAAGACTCTTGTCCTGACCAGCTAGCCTGCTCCTAATGACAGGTGGCTCTATTATAACCATAAAGTGACAGTTGTCAATAAACTAGGCAATTTTTAACAATTTTTTAACAACCGACCTATTGACATTTGCCATTTGGCGAATTATAATGCTTATATGAACGACAACAGGACAAATTTGGGCAAAATAATCAAGCAGCAGAGGGTTATGATACCGCTCACCCTGAAGGAACTGGCGACTATGGCTGATATGTCCCCGTCGCACCTGGGCCGTATTGAGCGGGGGGAGCGTTTCCCCTCCGCCCGTATTCTGCGCAAAATCGCCAAGCCTCTGGGCTTTGAGGAAGACGAGTTGTTCACTTTAGCCGGCTATCTTTCTCCCCAGTCGCCGCGCATGGCTGAGGCAGAGTCGGGTTACAGTGCCGGGCAGTTAGACCCCTACGTTGCCCGGGTATTAGCCCAGGAACCGATTGATGTGCAGCGGTCCGTCATTGGTATTTTCACCATCCTGAAAAGCATTGCCAAAAGTATCGCCAAAGAAGATTAACCGCCACCGGCGGGGGCAAGGCTTCTTTTCAAGTGAAGGTTTTCCCGGTTGGCCTGATGCCGTTTCTTGGTCGCTTTTATTTCCCCTTGATAGAAGGTGTGCCGTAGCGGTATAGTGTAGCTTTAGGGACGATTAAGCATCGCTGGAATTGATGACCGTGAACCAGAGTTCTACCGCAAAAGTCCATTTTAATCTGATTGAGCCTGAAGCCCTGACCATATTGGCCAGGGTAAGCCGTCTTCTCACCGGGCTCGGCGTAAAGGCTTATCTGGTGGGCGGCTTTGTGCGGGACGTAATTCTGAAAAGAGAGACTGCCGATATTGATATTGCCATTAACGCTGACGCGCTGGAGATTGCCCCTGAAGTAGCCAAGGCTTTGGGGGGGAAGTATGTCCTGCTCGATGCAGAGAACAGGGTGGGCCGGGTGGTTATGCTCGGTAAGTCCCCCTCCGGGCGTCAGTGGCAGCTTGACTTCTCCACGTTCAGGGGCAGCCTTGAACAGGACCTGGCGCTGCGTGATTTCACCATTGATGCTATGGCGGTTGAGCTGGCGCCGGTGGTGGCTCAAACCTTTCCCGCCCAACTGATTGACCCCTTTCGTGGTGGGGACGACCTTAATCGGGGGGTGGTCCGGGTGGTGTCGGCATCAGCTTTTGCCTCGGATGCGGCCCGCTTGCTCCGGGCGGTACGTCTGGCGGCTGAGCTCGGGTTTAGCATTCACAAGGAGACGGAGAAGCTGATTAAAAGCCACGCCCACCTTATGGACACCGTAGCCAGAGAGCGGGTGAGGGAGGAGATGCTTCAGCTACTGGCTTTCCCCGGCGCCGGACAGATTGCCTACCTTGATGAACTGGGCTTGCTGACGGCAATGATTCCCGAGCTGGCGGAGACAAAGGGGGTCACCCAGCCCAAAGAGCATAAATGGGAGGTCTTTGACCACTCCCTGGCGACTGTGGCCGCCGTTGACTTCCTGCTGAAGCAGGGGACATGGGAGCATGGCGGCGGTGAAATTTTAAAGATGGTGCCCTGGTCAGCGGTGCTGGCCAAGCACTTTGAGCTCAAGGTCAGCTACGGCAGTAACCGGCGCTTGATGCTGAAACTGGCTGCGCTGCTGCATGACATTGCCAAGCCGCAGGCCAAGACGATTGAACCCGGCGGGCGGATGCGTTTCTTGGGGCATGGCCAGCAGGGGGCTCTGGTCGCCGCCGCTATTCTGGAAAGGCTGCGCTTCAGCACTAAAGAAATAAAACTGGTGGAGATGATGATAGAGCATCACCTTCGCCCGATGCAGATGGGCCAGAATGAATTTCCCACCAGCCGGGCAATTTACCGTTATTTTCGTGACACCGAGGACGCCAGTTTTGATATACTATACTTAAGTCTGGCTGACCATCTGGCCACCAGGGGTCCCCATCTGGATTTAGCCCAGTGGCGCGGGCATGCTCAGATAGTAGACTATATATTGACGCAACGCTTTCAGCAGGAGAGCCAGGTTATTCCGCCCAAGCTGGTCAGCGGGCACGATTTAAGCCGTATCTTTAAAATGAAGCCGGGGCCGAAAATGGGGCAGGTTCTGGAGGCGCTGCGGGAAGCCCAGGCGGCGGGCAAGGTAGCCACCAGGGATGAGGCACTGGCTTATATTGAGCAGTTATTAACGCCGTCAAAGAGATAGATAAAAAATGCTGAGAAAAAATACCTTAGTCCTGATAGGCATAGCTGGCCTCTTTATTTTTGCCATTATTGCCCTTCTCTACCCCTTGTTTGGCCGGGAGGCAATGCGGCTGGGACTTGACCTGCAGGGCGGTATCCATATCGTTTACCAGGCTGATTTATCGGCGGTGGAGCCGGCAGAGGTGGGCAATGTTATGGATGGCGTGGTTGAGGTTATCGGTAACCGCATCAATCCACTGGGCGTTACCGAGCCGGTTATCCAGCGACAGGGTCAGGACCGGATACTGGTGGAGCTGCCCGGGCTCAGTATCAGTGATAAGGAAAAAGAGCGCCTCTCCCGGGTGGCGCTGCTGGAGTTTGGCGAGCTGGCTGATGAAGGGGAAGAGGCGAAGTGGGAAAACGAGCGGGGCCGGTGGAAGCCGGCTACGGCGCTGGTTGGTGGTCAGGAGAAGGAACTGACCAGCCGCTATTTTAAAGAAAATACCTTTGTCACCCAGGACAGGCTGGGTGGGGTATTGCTCGTTTTCGAGTGGGATGAGGAAGGGAGCCTGATTTCGGAGAAGATTACCAGCCGCCTGGTAGAGGGGCAGCAGCCGCTGGGCATATTTGAGGGGGACGAGCCCCTGCGGGGGGAGGATGGCCGACCGATTGCCCCGGTCGTCCTCAGTGTGATTACCGATAAGGGGCAGATTGAGGGGCTCAGCTTTACTGAGGCGGAAGCGTTATCCAGCCAGTTGAATGCCGGTCGTCTGCCGGTGTCTCTGGAAATACTCTATGACCAGACGGTATCGCCCATACTGGGGGCCGATTTCGTTGATATGAGTGTTAAGGCGGGCATAATTGGCATCATCATCGTGATGCTGTTTATGATGATTTACTACCGTTTGCCCGGGGTTATCGCCAGTCTGACTCTGGTCTTTTACGGGGTACTGGTCCTGGCGCTATTCAAGCTGTGGCCGGTCACCCTCACCCTGGCGGGGCTGGGCGGCTTTATTCTATCCATCGGTATGGCAGTGGACGCCAATGTGCTTATCTTCGAGCGGATTAAAGAAGAGCTGAGAGCAGGGCGTACCCTGGGGGCAGCCATTGAAACTGGATTTAATCGTGCCTGGACGGCAATCAGGGATAGCAACGTGACCACCTTTATCGTTTGCGCCATTCTCTTCTGGGTGGGCAGTGTCGTGGTCGCCGGCGCACCGGTGAAGGGGTTTGCCTGGACTTTAGCCATCGGCGTAGCGGTGAGCATGTTCACCGCCATTGTGGTCACCCGTACCCTGCTGCGCCTGTTCGTGGGCACCGCCCTGGCACAGCGGGCTTCCCTGTTCAGCCCGTATTTGGGAAGGAAATAAGAAGGGAATAATATTGAATATTATCGGTAAAAGGTTCTGGTTCTTTGCTATTTCGGCGCTGATCATCGTGGTTGGCTTTATTTCGCTGGCCACCTTTGGCCTCAGGTACGGGATTGAGTTCAGCAGTGGCTCGATATTGAGGGTGAGCTTTGAGCAGGCAGTGGCGCTGGGTGACCTGAGACAGGAATTAAGCAATCTGGGCTACGGCAATGCCCTTATTCAGCATACCGAGGCGGGCGATTATATTATCCGGACACACGAATTAGACCGGGAGGAGAAAACGGTGCTGGAGGAAGCCCTTGTCGCCAAGTTCGGACAGCTCCAGGAGACGGAATTTAATACCGTGTCGCCGATGGTAGCCCGGGAAACGGCGCAGAACGCCGCCATTGCGGTGGCAGTCGCCGCCATTGGTATTCTGCTTTATATCACCTGGGCATTTCACCGCATGCCCAAACCCTTTCACTACGGCACCTGCGCCGTAATTGCCCTCGTCCATGACACGCTGATGGCGCTGGGCGTTTTTTCCATTATCGGCGGTTTGCTGGGCTGGGAGGTGGATTTAAAGTTTATCATCGGCATTCTGGCCGTTATTGGTTACAGTGTGAACAACACGGTGGTCGTTTTTGACCGGATACGCGAGAACCAGGCTCTGGGGGTCAGCCCTGACTTTGAGGTGGTGGTCAACCGCAGCCTGGTTGAGACGCTCAGCCGTTCCCTCAATACCAGTCTGACCACTCTCTTTGTGGTCTTGGCCCTGATGCTCTTTGTGGGCGTAGCCATCCAGAATTTTGCCGCGGTGCTCTTAATCGGCATCGTGGCCGGAACCTTCAGCTCAATCGGCATCGCTCCTTCCCTGCTGGTGGTCTGGGAGAGGGGGGAGTGGGGTCGGTTTCTGCAGTGGCTTCCGCTTCGTGGTAAAAGCTAGCCAGAGGTGAGGAGTATGTTTTCCAGTCGAGTTGGTGCCGTCAGGCTTGCTTTAGCGGTGGTAATCGGGTTGATTTTGCTTAAGGTGGCGGTGTCGGTTATCACCGGCAGCATCAGTATCCTGGCTCAGGCAATGGATAGCTTCCTCGACCTGTTTGCGGTCGTCATTAGCCTTTTTGCGGTCAGAATAGCCGCCAAGCCGGCTGACGAGGAACACCCCTTCGGACATGGCAAGGTGGAGAATATCGCCGCCGTCGTCCAGGCGATGCTCATTTTTACCGCCGCTGGCTTGATTATCTATTCCGCGGTGCGCCGCATTGTGACCGGGGCGACCATAGAACTGACCGAAGCCGGCATCGGATTAATGCTGGTTTCGATAATCGCTAGCATCTTTCTTTCCCGTCACCTGCTTAAAGTAGCCCGGGCAACCGATTCGATAGCCCTGCAGGCAAACGCACGCAATATCGCCGCTGATGTCTACTCGGCGGCAGCCGTGCTCGCCGGGCTGGTGATAATACGCATTACCGGGCTCAATATTCTTGACTCTATCATTGCCCTGCTGGTGGCTTTATTCATCCTGAAGGTAGCCTATGATGTTTTGCGGGGCTCCTTTGGCGGGCTGATTGACGTCAGGCTGTCCCCGGATGAGGAGAGCATTATTAAGTCAGCCATTATGGAGCACCAGGGTGAGCTGGTCAGTTTTCATCAGCTTCGGACGCGCAAAGCGGGCAACCAGCGTTATATTGACCTCCACCTGGTGATGCCGCGGACTCTTAATATAGACGAAGCCCATAATATGTGTGACCATCTGGAACAGGATATCGCCAGCAAGCTGCGTCAGGCTAATGTCACCATACATGTTGAGCCCTGCGGTGAAGAGTGTGAGCAGTGCCCGATTTATCCCCACCGGGGCAAGGAAGAGTCCTAGGCTAGAGGGCGTGGATTTCTTTTATCGCCTTAATCAGGGGGGCAATGTCGGGGGCAATCAGCGGTTGGGGTGGTTGAGAGGTCTGGTCTTCAAGGCTGGTTTCGCCCCGCAGCACATCAAGAGTGGCCTTGACCGAAGCGGCTAGGGCGTCGAGATTATAGCCTCCCTCCAGACTGAAGACTACCTTTCCTGAGCACAGTTCGTCGGCTAGCTCCCGGATAATTTTCACCATTTTGGCGAAGCCAGTAGCACTCACCTGCATCAGGGCGAGCTCATCCGCCCAGTAGGGGTCATAGCCAGCCGAGACCATAATAAGCTGGGGCTGAAAGCGCCGGGCGGCGGGCATAATAATCCGGGTGAAGACCAGTTCGTATTCCCGGTCACCACAGCCCGGGGGCAACGGTATATTGAGAGTCGTCCCTTTCGCCTCCCCGCGGCCGATTTCATCAACATAACCCGTTCCCGGGAAGAGAGGGAACTGGTGGGTTGATATATAGAGCACCCTCGGCTCTTCATAGAAAATTTCCTGGGTACCATTGCCGTGGTGGACATCAAAATCGATGATTAAGATGCGCTCTAATTGGTATTTAGCCAGGGCATGCTTGACCGCAATCGCCAGATTGTTAAACAGGCAGAAGCCCATGGCCCGCCAGGGGGTGGCGTGGTGCCCCGGCGGCCTGACCAGGGCGAAGGCACTGTTTACTTTGCCGTCCATAACCGCCTCGGTTGCCCTGATGGCACCGCCGGCGGCGTAGATAGCCGCCTGGTAAGAATCAGCCGACATTACCGTGTCACCGTCGAGCCAGCCCCCACCCCCCTCGGCGGTCCCCTGAATATGAAAGACATGCTGCTCTTCATGTACCAGGCAGAGCTCTTCAATAGTAGCCGGGCGGGGCTTGATTTCGGTCAGCTTGGCTTTGAGCCCGGTATGCTCCAGATGGGCCATAATCGCCTTCAGTCGGCGGGCGTTCTCCACATGCCCCCCGGTGTCATGCCTGAGGTAGATGGGGTCATAGACCAGACCGACCTTCATCGTCGCTCCTTAAATCACTATCCGAAAATTCCGGAGACAACAAACCACCCCCCGAAGCCGACCAGCAACAGGCTGCAGGCGATAAAGAGCCACTCCTGAAACTTCTGGTTCCACATGGAGTGGGTGCGGTAGATAAATATTGACACCAGCGATAGCCAGGCGAAATCACAGAACCAGTGGACAATAATGAAGATGATTAAGCCGGTGGTGCCGAAGTCGAGAAACTTCATCACCAGCATACTGCCGATGGTCGCCCACCAGACCAGGAAGAAGGGGTTAAAGCCGCTGGTGAAGATGCCGGCGACAAAGGCATTATAGGGCAGGTCTTTGCCTTGGCGGACTACCTCGGTGCGGGCGCGGAACATGGCAATGCCGAGCCAGATAATCATGCCGCCCCCGGCGATGCTCAAGCCGAGCTGGACCATACTGTTCTGAAAGAACTGGGCAAAGCCAAAGTAGATGAGCAGTATCAGGGGGACTTCGATGGTGGCATGCCCCAGGGATACCAGTGCCCCCGCCCACGGCGAGCGGTAGCTTTTGGCCAGGGTTACGGCAAACATCGGCCCGGGTGCCATTACCCCGGAGAGGGAAATGACGACCACACTCAGGAGAATGGGAAGCATATTGGCTTCATTGTAGCATACTTGTTTTGGCTTGAGTTAGCTGACTTTGATGCTTTATACTGTGGCATAGAGACTGGTTAGATAGTAAGAAATGTCACTGGATTTAAGCAAGCTGGCGGCGCAGGTCGGTGGTATGGTTGCCCGGCTGAGAGCGGGCACTGAGGAAAGAAACCGTCGTCGGCAGTATGCTCTGGAGATTGCCGCTAGCCAAGCCATTGACCTTAATGACCTGAAAAGAAAAATCGCCATCAGTCGGGGCAAGATTACCTGGCTGGTGGCAGATTTAATGAACGGACTCAGTCAGGGCTATGAAGCCCCGCCCCCGCCCCCCGAATTCAATGTTCTGGCCACCGATGGCTCCCATATTGATGTTGACCGCCATAAGTCCACCCGCTGCTACTTGATTAATATCGGCGCCGCCAGGCTTCACTACGGAGCGGAGCCGGGCGCTTTTCTGGACAGCTTTCCCCGCCTCTATGCCGAGGACAGGGACCTGGTAATCATGCCCGCCAAGGGGCGGGAGCAGCTCATTGAAGGGACGCTACTCGGCATCAAGCGGGCGGTTGAGGAGTGCCGCCAGCTGGCTGAGCTGGCGGCTGAATTGCCTCGAGACAGCCCGCTGCTGGCGCTGGTTGATGGCTCGCTTATCCTGTGGGGGCTGGAGGCTTACCCCGATTTTGTCACCGGGGCCATGCTGGGGGAGGGCTTTCTACGCCACCTTGAGGCACTGAAAAAGCTCAGCCAGCAAAGGCAGCTGGCCCTGGCCAGCTACATCAGCTTTCCCCGCAGCACTGATGTGGTCAATGTGCTCCGCTTGGCGCTGTGCCCCTATGAGCCCCCTGATTGTGACCTTAACTGCCCGCCGGGTAAAGAAAAAGAGTGCGATAAAGTAGCCGGGGTTCAGGACCGGGAGCTTTTCTTTAGTCTATTGCGTGAAGGGCAGAGGTCACCCGTCTTTATCAGCCAGTCATCGGTGGTGCGCAAGCACTACGGGGAGCACCAGGTCTGTTTTGCCTATCTCAGGCTGGAGGATGAGGTCGCCCGGATAGAGATGCCGAAGTGGGTCGCTACCGAGGAGGCTTTGCTTAATCTGGTCCATTCTCTGGTCCTGGACCAGTGCCGGCGCGGGTTGGGCTACCCGGTGGCGCTGAGCGAAGCCCATGAGCAGGCGGTAATCACCACCGCCGACCGGGAGAACTTCTGGCAGCTGGTGGAGTCATCACTACTTGAGGAGCGTTTGCCCACCCTCACCTCCGCCAAGAGCCAGAGCAAGCGAACAAGGTGGGTATAAGGTCATTGACCTCACCCCCTTTATCCCCCTCTCCTCCGAGGAGAGGGGGAGTATAATAGAAAGAGGGCTAACGCCCTCTTTAACTCCCGTTCTGGGGTAGGGGATGATATAAGAGATGGTAGGGGATGATATAAGGGTAGGATGAAACGGGTATTATTATCACTTTTAGCTATCGCGGTTCTGGGGCTGGGTGGTTGCCTGATGCAGACGCCGAAGATGGGCGCCCCGGAGGGTGCGAAACCGGAGGCGGAAACTCCGGCGGGCGTGGAGCCGGAGGTGATATCCGTGGCGGGTGCGGGGGCGGAGCTGGTTGCCGAGTGGACGGGTATCGGCACCGAGACCACCGAGCCGTTTACCATTGAGAGCGAGTCCTGGGTTATTGACTGGGCACATGTACCTTCGGAGGTTAAGGGCCAGTCAATAGGCACTTTTCAGATAATGGTCTACAATGTAGAGGAGCCGGACATACCGGTGGTCATCGCCGCCAATTCGCAGGAGCGGGAGGCTGATGCCTTTACCATAGAAGGGAAGGGGACATTCTATCTCATGATTAATGCCGCCAATACCCGCTGGACAGTCAGGGTACTGGTTACGCCTGAGGACAGCGCTGATTAGAGTAATTAATTATGGAGGAGGCCGAGGTGGGTAAGAAGGGAAGAAAGAACATAAAGAAACCCAAGCAGCCGAAGGTAAAGAAATAGAAGTAAGAAAGGCTAAATAAGCA
>Ga0209635_10001557_pt1 | contig 17107 bp, 10 predicted proteins | sample DeeMarSWOR230_32_FD_187463 | JGI IMG/M metagenome (GOLD analysis project Ga0209635, IMG submission 187463) | Marine sediment microbial communities from White Oak River estuary, North Carolina - WOR-2-30_32 (SPAdes) (version 2) | ecosystem: Environmental > Aquatic > Marine > Intertidal zone >... | reverse complement strand
GGCCGATTTCATCGGCTTCCCTCGGTGGATAACATCGTTGCGGAGAAACGATGTTGGGGGGATCCAAGGGGGTATGTCCCCTTGGTCGCAGGACGCAAGTCCGAGAAGGGGAGGCAGCGAGTGCGAGAGAGCAAGCGAGCGTTGGAAGGGGGAAGGCGGAGCGCTTTCCCCTCCAAGGAGGTTCGGGTAAGGCTAAATCTTCAAGGTCGCTCCTTCCATTCCCGTGTATTTTACCCACACAATCTGGAAGAGAATCAATTAAAGAAATTCTCTTATTCATAGAATTTATCCAGTTTTGAGAAGGCTGAGCGAGAGACATTATCTGAAAATTGAGAAGAGTATAGTTCTGTTTATTTTATTATTTATTTAAATTCCAAAATTTGATTTAATTCAATTCAAGTTTTGCGCTTTTTCTTCTATTCTGGGAAGATTTGATTGTTCTTATGTCATCGTTACTTATGTCCAGCATGAATAAGTCACTTTTGTTTTATTAAAAAAAGCTAGCTTTGAATTGACTCTTCATTTTTATATTGATATTCTTTTGCCAGGAAATAAGGGGATAGAAGCTTATGAAATGCCCAAAATGTCAGCATGAGAATCCTGCGGATACACGTTTCTGCAGCAATTGTGGAACTCAGATTCGCCCTTTAGAGGATATTTCTGCATCCCAGACAAAGACCGCACAGACTCCACTGAAAGAAATTGACAGGGGAACTGTATTGGCTTCCAGGTATGAAATCATTGAGCTGCTGGGGAGAGGCGGTATGGGCAATGTCTATCGGGTCGTAGATACTAAGATCAATGAAGAAATCGCTCTCAAATTTTTAAATCCTGCAGTTGCCGATGAAAAGATGATCGAGCGCTTTAAGAACGAACTGAAATTGGCCCGCAAGATATCGCACAAGAACATATGCCGGATGTATGATCTCGGTGACGAAGAAGGTTCTCCGTATATCACCATGGAGTACGTGACAGGTGAAGACTTACGGAACATGATCAAAATGACAGGACAGCTGAGTGTGGGAAGAGCTATCTCCATAGCCAAACAGGTGTGTGAGGGTCTTGCTGAAGCGCATCGTTTAGGAATCGTGCACAGGGATTTAAAGCCGCGGAACGTCATGATCGATAAAGAGGGGAATGCCCGGATCATGGATTTTGGGATAGCCCGATTAATTAAAGTGAAAGGGATCACTAAGGCTGGTTCTTTAGTGGGCACACCGGAATACATGTCCCCAGAACAAGTAAGAGGGGAGAAGGTTGACCAGAAATCTGATATTTATTCGCTAGGCATCATCCTTTTTGAAATGATGACCGGTCAGGTGCCTTTCGAGGGGGATACCTCTCTCAGCATTGCCTTGAAACATGAAAAAGAGATTCCCCCGGATCCCCGGGAATTTAACGCCCAGATCCCAAAAGAGCTCAGCCGCCTGATACTGAAATGTTTGGAGAAGGATAAAGGGAGAAGATACCAGGGAGCAGGAGAGTTGTTCTCTGATTTGAGCAAGATCGAAGAGGAAATTCCGATAAAGGAAAAAGTTCTTTCCAGGCGGATAACAACTCAAGTTCTGAAAAGTAGAATTCGGTCAGTGTTGCCGGCTGTACTTTTCGCCTTTGTAGTCCTGGCCTTGAGCTATGTATTCTTCGTTCACATCCCGAAAAGGAGTGGAGAAAGATGGAAGAATTCTGTGGCCGTGCTGACTTTTGAAGATTTGAGCCCGAAAAAAGACCAAGGAGCTTTTTGTGAGGAGATGACGATTGCCGTGATTACAAAACTTTCCAGCATTGAGGGCTTAAAAGTCAGCCCTGAGCGTTCAATCAGGCGCTATAGACAAACAGAGAAGGATAGCCGAACCATTGGACAGGAATTGGGTGTTCAATCCATTTTAGAACCTTACCTTAAAAAAGAAGGGGAGAGAATCCAGATTACAGCCCACCTGGTGGATGCGGATGAAAATTTTGTCATTAAATCCATAGAGTATGATGAGGAGTTCGAAAAAATCTATGAAGTTCAGGACAGGTTATCGAAGGACATTGCTGAGGCGTTAGATATGCGTCTGACTGATGAACAACTAGAAGCGGTTAAAATAAGAGAGACAAAAAACACCAGGGCTTATGAATTCTACGTGAAGGGAAGCCATTTTGAAAATAGATACAGTGATTTTCACAGGATGAAAGATTTTGAAGCTGCGGTGGATAACTTTGAAAAGGCTATTGGAATCGATGAGAATTATGCTCTTGCTTATTGGGGTTGGGGTAATGTCTATGAGGCCCGTTTCGTCAGTGAAAATAATCCCGAAGATCTTGATAAGATGGAAGAGCTCTTTTTGAAATCTTACCAGATAGAGCCAGATTTAGCTGAAGCGCACGTAGGATTGGGATGGGTGTACTTTCATAAGGAGGATTCAGACAGGGCATTTGAATATTTTAAAAAAGCTTATGAAAAAGACCCGGATAATCCGGAGGTCAACCTGCATGTGGCTTCTTTTCTCAGGGATATGCATTTGAATCAAAGGGCTGTTGAATTTTATTTAAGAGCCATTGAGTTTGATCCCGCTTCAGTAGATTACCGCGATCTGTGTTCCAGATGCTATCTGAGAATGGCTGAATTTGAAAAAGCGGCTGTTATTATGGAGGAAGCGTTGGAGCTCGAACCAGATGACATGAGGATGCGCTTGTTTTACGCAAGATTGCTGATCATGATGCAGGAATTCGATAAAGCGGAGAAAATTGTCGATCAAGTGGAGATTCTCGAACCAAAAAACATCGATATTCCCTATACACGCGCCTGGTTGTTCGCAATCCGAGGGGAAAAGGAGAAATCTTTGGAGATAATAAACCAGATAGAGCAGCCTGTTTATTTCTCAACCCTCCTGTCAAACGTCTATGCTATTCTGGGGATGACAGATGAGGCTATTCAGAATATTGAATTGGCAATCTCACAAGGGATGGAAAAGACGAAATCATATCCTTATCATTATCGTTATCTCAAGAAAAATCCTTTTTATGACAGCCTGCGTGGTGACCCGCATTTCCAGAGGTTAGTCAAAAAACAGGAAGAGCGGCACAAAGAAAATTCAAAAAAATTTAGCCATATATGAATCCTGTCATTGGTTAGATTGTAAAAAAGAGGGGTTTGTCAGAAAAAAACGCCTGCCGTCCTGAATTTCGAGCTTTTTTATTTTCAATAAATCACAGTAATTAAACAGAAAATCCCAAGGTTGTTTTTTCTTGGTTTTGTGGCCTTTTAGATGAGTGACTTTATTGATTCTGAAATTTGTGCCAAGGGAATACTCGAATGAGGCACGCATGAAATGACCTGAAAGAGATCGATTGAGCTATAATATTTTCACGAAAGAGAGATTATCTCTATTCCTCTTAAATTAAATCCGAGAGTGTTGAAACATCCGGAAATACATTTTCTCTATCTATTTCTCGAAAAATATCTTCGAACGTGGTACATTTTGGTTCTTTCAAAGAAATATTATTTTGCTAAAATAGTAGACTACGCAAAAATGAAACGAGACCTTGATCCCAGCGAAAACTACAACTTGACCAAGAGTGCTGTCGGATACGTGACGCTTCACAAAGCCACCCAGGCGGATTATGAACGAGTGGGCTTCAAGGCAGGTTTGGAGGTTCACCAGCAGCTGAAGACCGATAAAAAACTCTTCTGCAATTGCCCGGCAAGAATATATAACGACTACGACGATTATGACGCTGAAATAATCAGGCACATGAGGCCTACCCTCAGCGAGCTCGGTGAGTATGATGGTACAGCCTTGATGGAGTTCAAGACGAGAAAAACGATAATCTACAGGATCAAGAACGAAACCGCCTGTACTTATGATATCGATGATACTCCTCCCTTCCCTCTTAATAAGCAGGCTCTTGAAATTGCCCTGGAGATCGCTCTGTTGTGCAAATTGAACATAGTGGGGGAGGTCCATATCACCCGGAAGCAGTATTTGGATGGAAGCATTCCGACCGGATTCCAGAGAACGGCCATCCTGGGCGTTGAAGGGGAAATTCAGTTGAGAAATAAGACAGTCCGCTTGATCCAGCTGAGCATCGAAGAAGATTCGTGCCGGGAGGTTTCTGATATCGGTCATATCAGGACCTATCAAACCGACAGGTTAGGTATCCCTCTCATTGAAACAGTCACCTATCCGGACTTTGCCAATCCTGAAGAGGTAAGAGAGGGAGCCGAGTATATCCGTTTTCTGAACAGAAGTACGGGCAAAGTACGGACGGGAATCGGGGCCGGAAGAGAAGATGTCAACGTCAGCTGCAGGGGAGGCACGCGCGTTGAAATAAAGGGTGTATCTCATAACAAATGGATCCCGGAAATTACTCACAACGAGGTTTTCCGCCAGTGGGCGTTACTGAGGATAAAAGAGATCCTGAATAAAAAGGTAAAGGATTCGAAGGATTGGAAAATCCACCATAAAGTTTTGAATCCCGAAGACTTCAGCTTCACTTATGAGCCTCTGGTCTTAGCCAGTCAAAACAACCAAAAGATCATTGTCATAAACCTTCCGCAATTCAAAGGTGTTCTTTCCCATTTCACTCAGCCGGGAAAAATGTTTGCCGGTGAATTGAGTGACAGGTTAAAAGTAATCGCCTGTCTAGAAAAGCCCAATCTTATCCATTCCGAACAGATCGAGAAAGTCCTCCCGGACGTTCAGCTTCATAGAATGTTGGATACGATGAACACAGGCAAGAATGATGCTCAGCTGATAATCTGGGGGCCTGAAGAGGATATCCCCACAGCCTTAGAAACAATCGAAGAAAGATGCAAGATGGCTTTTGAGAGAGTGCCCAATGAGAGTCGAAAATCTCTAGAAGACGGGACAACTGTCTTTGAGCGGGTCTTGCCCGGGCCTGACCGTATGTATCCGGATACGGATTCAGAGCCTATCGCCCTGGAAGATGACTATATTGATAAGTTGAAAAAAAATCTTCCTGTGGAAATCCATAAGCGGTATGACCAGCTTCGGAGCTGGAAGATCCCGGAAGATACCTATAACTACATTCTGAGGAATAATCTGGTTCCTGTTATCGAGAAGATCATTGAAAAACTGGGAGTAATTCCTAAATTCGCCGGGACATTGCTTGGACACGATGTAAAACATGTCGAAGGAAAGAATGCTTCTTCTTCTGATTGGAAGTATGAGAGGGTGTTCGATTTGATCAAATTTCTTAAACAGAGAAAAATCGACCTGGCTATAACAAGAGTTATGATCCCTGTTCTTTTCCAGTATCCTGAAATGGACTTCGATTCGATATTGACTCAGGTTAATTTTGCACAGACTCCGAGAGAGGAGATACTGAACAAAATTCCTCAGCTCCGAAAAAAATTTAAGAAGAATAACACATCAAGAAATAAAGATGCGGAGATACGGTGGATAATGGGAGAACTGAGAAAATCAGCCTTGGGAAACATTTCTCTGGCTGAATTAAAGAAAACTGTGGAACGTACCGAATAAACTTGAGTACTGAGAATGAAATCATGAATGAAGATACATTTCAGGGTTATAAAGGCCAAGGCCTTTCGGTGCTGAAAAAATTCAAGGTAAAAGTCTGGAGTCAAGTGGAGATTGATACCACACGAGGATTGTTCAAAGGGACAATCCTGCCCCGTTCGGAAAACGACGATGACAGACATATCGTCCTTAAAATCAGTACAGGCTACAATATCGGGATCAACGTAGAGACAATACAATCGATAAAAGAATTTGGATATAAGAAAGCCAAATATCAAATTCAAGAAAAGGAATTTCCCTATTCTGATGAAAAACCGAATGTGAAGCTCTTGGGAACAGGAGGGACTATAGCTTCTCGGTTGGATTACAGAACTGGAGCAGTCATTCCTGCTTTTTCGCCTGGAGAGCTGTATGGCGCTGTTCCTGAGCTGGCTGATATCTGCAATATCACAACAGAAAAGCTGTTTGCTGTGTTCAGTGAAAACATGGGGCCTAATGAATATAAGGCCCTTGCCATTGCTATCGAAAAAGAGATTAAAAAGGGAATAGATGGAATCATCATCGGCCACGGGACAGACACTCTCCATCATACCGCAGCAGCCCTCACCTACATGATTCAGAATCCCCCCATACCGATTATTCTCGTAGGCTCTCAACGTTCCTCGGACAGGCCAAGTTCAGATGCAGCTCTGAATTTAATGCATGCGGCCTACGCTGCCGGACATTCGGATATTGCAGAAGTCCTGGTCTGCATGTTTGGACCGACATCGGACGAATACGGATTTCTCCATAGGGGAACTCGGGTAAGAAAAATGCATTCTTCCTACCGTTCCACCTTCAGGACAATAGGGGATATACCTCTGGCCAAAGTCACGAAAAATAGTATCGAGCCTTTAAAAGACTCCTATAATCAGAGGAGAAAAGACAGAAAGGTAAAGATATTCCCCTGTTTTAATGAAAAAGTATCTATTGTCTTCTACTACCCCAACATGAAGCCAGATATTATCGATTCACTGGTCGATAACGGATACAAGGGAATTGTTATCGCCGGAACAGGACTCGGACATGTCAATAAGCCGCTCTACCCGGCTATCGAAAGAGCTGTGGCCCATAACGTGGCTATCTACATGACTGTCCAAACTTTGTGGGGTTATGTTCATATGCATGTTTACGAGACAGGAAGAGACCTTTTGGCAAAAGGGATCATTCCCGCAGGAAACATGTTGCCTGAAGTGGCATACATAAAACTGGGTTGGGCTCTGGGTCAAACGGATGATCTCGAAGAGATAAAGAAAATTATGTTGACTCCCATTCAAGATGATATCACACTGCGTGAACCATATAATGGCTATCTTATCTACCAAGGTGGCGTGCCAGAGGTCGAAGAGTTCATAAAGAAATTCCGAAAGTGAAGAGGCATGATTCTCCCCTTACAATGGGCTTCGGATGGAGAGAAGCTGCCTCCGCACTCCACTATTAGGTCCAATGTTTCCTCTTTCATGGAGATAGAGATGATTACTTTTCCAAAAAGATATTTGACAAAGGGTGAAAATTTTTATAAAAGAATAGAACAACTCCTTTAATTGGTGTTCGATTGCTAGGGTAAAACAGATTCTGATATAATGATTTCAGCTCCCGGTTTATAGCAGATATGGAAAGGGAAAATTATCACTTGGATGATACAAGTTTTACAATATATTTATTAAATGTCACATTTAAACTAAGGAGGGCATCATGAAAGGAGCGAGAGCCACTATGAAAAATTCGCTGGTCCTTAGCCTTTCTGTACTTTTGATTTTTGGGTTTGTATTTTTAACTTCCTGTAAAGGCAAACCAGGAGCGGAAGAGGCAGGTCAGGAAGGGGAGCAAACGACAGAACAGGCAAGAATAGAAGAACTGCAGAGAGAATTAAATGCCAAGAATGACCTGATCAAGCAGCTGCAGAGAGAGAACGCCGATTTCCAGAATAAAGTCCCAACAGGCTGGGAAGTTCAGGAAGGGGATAATCACTGGAAGATCGCTTACAGCTACCTTACTGATAAGAAAGGTTTGTCTGATGATGAAGCGAGGAAAATCCTGAAAAACGCCTACCTCTTTGATACATTGCTGACCGGTTTCCAGGTGGGAAATATCAGTGATGGAGAAATGTACAGCGGTTTTGTTGCTCAAGGAGAGGCGGCTGCATCACCGGGAAAAATGCAGAGAGTTGAAAAAACAATAAGGACAGCAGAAAAGGTTGTATTAAGGAACCATATCACTCTGGCCGAAGTGGAAACCTTAAAACAGGAAGCCGATATGAAAGACAAGATGATGATGATGAAGAAAGAAATGGAAGCACTCCAGAAGACGAACGCCTGGAATGAGGAAAGAGCTGAGAAATACAAAGATATCGCTACAGATTTCGAATCCAAGCTGAATTCGGTTTATTATTTTGCTGCGACCAAGGACAGCATGAAAACTTCAGGAAAAACAGACCTAGGCAGTATGGGATATAGTGATTTCCAGAGCAGCGTTGACCTGCGAGAAGCTGATGTCATCGAGTTGGGAGCCGGGGATTTCAACATTCTGGCAATCAAGAAATTGGAAATTGTCCCCAAGACATTAAAGGAAGGCCTGGATTATCGTATTGAGATTGCAGCTGATGGGCAGTCGGCGAGTGTTTATCTGCTCAGAAAGGATAAATTCCGTCTGGCGCGGATCATAATTGCCGTAAGCTGAGCGGTCTGAGTCTACAGGCCCTTTCGGGGCAAGTATTTAACTGAAAAAAAGGACCAAATCCATATAAGAGCTTTCCCCCTAGGAAGGGGGAGAGCTCCTTTCCAAAGACGTCTCCTTCGGAATCCAGAGGAATCCCTCTCACCTACAAGATGTTCTGCAGAAAAAATTTGAATGGATATTTGGGGCATCACAAATTCCATGACAGAGAATCACCCCACCTGAGCAATGAGGTTGTTGTTATCATGGAAAATGGACTGTTGGCGTTGAGGTCCCGGGAGTTGACTATTTCTAGAAAAATCAGTATTTTATAAGCAAAATGCCAAAAAAACCGAAAACTGTAAAGTGTTCGAAGTGCAATTCGAGAAATCCTGTAAAAAATGCCTACTGCAGTAAATGCGGAACCAAGCTTCCACCGGTAAAAACAGGTTACGTTTCCCGGACAGCAACTGTCAAGGCCACCCAGGCCTCTACCATGGAATTGACAACAGGGAGCACTTTTGCCGATCGGTACCAGGTTATAGAAGAACTGGGCAAGGGTGGAATGGGCAAAATCTACAAAGTTTACGATACGAAGATTGATGAGAAAATCGCTTTGAAGCTTGTGGATGTTGAGACAGCCGCAGATAAGAAAACCCTCGAGCGGTTCAGGCATGAACTCAAGCTTGCCCGTAAAGTATCCCATCGGAATGTCTGCCGAATGTTTGACCTTGGCGAGGAGCAGGGGATTCACTACATCACCATGGAGTTCGTGCCCGGAGAAGATTTAAAAAATTCAATCACGAGAATAGGCCCCTTAACGCCAGGTAAAGCCATCTCCATTGCCAAGCAAATATGCAAGGGACTGGCAGAAGCTCACAAATTAGGAGTGATTCATCGGGACCTGAAGCCTCAAAACGTCATGATAGACAGTGAGGGAAACGCCCGGATCATGGACTTCGGCATTGCCCGGACTCTTAAAGGAGAAGGCATAACCGCAGATGGGGTGGTGATCGGAACTCCGGAATACATGTCTCCTGAGCAGGTAGAAGGAAAGGAAGTAGACCCGCGCACGGATATTTATGCACTGGGGACAATCCTCTATGAGATGCTGACCGGGAGGGTTCCCTTCAAAGGAAAAAGTCCGATAAGTATAGCTTTTAAGCACAAAACAGAAAAGCCCAAAGACCCAAGGATGTATAATGATCAGATATCAGAAGAGCTCAGTCGTCTTGTTTTGAAATGTATGGAGAAGGATAAAGAGAAGAGGTATCAAAGCGCTGGAGAGCTTCTCGAAGAATTAGAGAGTGTCGAAGAAAATATCCCTACCACCGAACAGATCCTTCCCAAAAAAATACAAACAACCACTCGACAGATAACTTTTACATTCAGCTGGAAGAAATTTTTGGTGCCGGTTGTGCTCCTTGCGGCCGTGCTTGTTGTTTTGTTTATTCCCTTAGGAAGAAAAGGATTAGGCCTTGATTCCAATCGGTTCATCGTGGCTATTTTCGAAAACCAGACCGGTGATCAGCTTCTTGATTCTTACGGACGATTAGCGGCTGATTGGATCTCCCAGAGCCTGGCGCAGATCAAGGAAGGAGAAGCAGTGCCCGTAAGCGAGACCTTAGAGTCTTTGCATACGATGGGTCTCGAATCGGGCGGAACACAGAATATGGCTCAGCTCCGAGAGTTGGCCAAGGCGACAGAGGCAGGAACGATGATCTCTGGCTTTTACAGTCTTACAGAGAATGTGATCCGGTTTGAAACCAGCATCATTGATGCCAATAAAGGAAAGCCCATCCACACCCTTGAGCCTGTCAGTGGACCAGGGGAGTCACCGATGGAAGTTATAGAAGTATTGCGCCAGAGAGTAATGGGAACCCTGGCCATTTACTTCAGTAACATCCCCAGCCAGGCCCGCCGTGCTTTGCAACCGCCGCTTTTCGAATCCTACCAGGAATACCTGCTGGGTATGGATGAATTCGGCAAGGATTCTTCCCAGGCTCTCACCCATTTTGAGCGTTCGGTTGAGCTGGACCCAGAATTTCCGGCTCCCCGGTTGCGTATGGCCATGCTCTTCAGTCACCAGAATGAGTGTCTCAAGGCGGACCCCATGGTACGCTTGGCTGACCAGAACCGAGACAGGTTGAGCCTCTTCGAGCAACATCTTTTAGACGGATTTATGGCCAAGCTGCAAGGAAATTATGAGGAAGGCTTGAAATTTCTCCGTGAAGCGGAATCCCTGGCTCCCGAAGATTATTTTCTCAATTACCTGATAGGTTTTGAAGTCCTCAGGCTGAATCGTCCTCAAGAGACAGTCGAGACCTTTATGAAAATAGAGATTCCCGAATTCATCCACAACTCCGAATTAGGGGCTTGGCGATTCAAACTGCTTGCCGAGGCATTCCATATGAGGGGAGAGTATTTAAAGGAGCTGGAGGAGATCAGTAAGGGCCAGGGCTATTTTCCGAACAATCTTGCATTTCGTTTGGGCAGAGTTCGTGCTCTGGCAGCCTTAGGCAGAATACAGGAAGTTCTGAAGGATATCGAGGATAGCTCGACCGCTGCCAAGCAGACAGAGCTCCCGGGGGCCATTATGCTCGTTGCCGCCCAGGAGTTGCGAGCTCATGGCTATTTGAATGAAGCTAAGGAGATCGCCGGGCGCGCTGTGACCTGGTACCAGGGCAGAACTCCTGAGCAGGAGGCAAGCGAAAAGCAACGCGCCGATCTTGCACTTGCCCTTTATATGAATGAACAATGGGAAGATGCTCAGAAGTTGTTCCAAGGATTGGCGGGAGAATTCCCCGAAGACATTGAATACAAAGGATTCCTCGGAAGGCTGGCCGCCCGACTGGGAGACAGGAAGGGAGCGCTCAAGATCTCAGAAGAGCTTTCAGGGTTGGACCGTCTTTTTCTTTTTGGCTCTCATACCTATTCTCGAGCCTGCATCGCCTCACTCCTTGGCGAGCAAGAGCAGGCTGTCGAGCTTCTTCGGGAGGCTTTTTCCCAGGGTCGGCCTTATGGCGTCTATCTTCACCGGGATCTGGACCTGGAACCCCTCCGTGAATTCCCTCAATTCCAACAGCTCCTCTGGCCGAACAGATAACACTCGAAGCTGCAGAAAAACTTTTCGTCACTCCTTCTCTTTATTGATTTTATTCAGCATCTCAATGGCGTGGCTGTTTTTTGGATTAAGCTCGAGTGATTTGGCGCAGTTTTTGATAGCCAGCTCCTTATCCCCGTTGAGCATGTAGGCTTCTGCCAGGCTGTCATAGCCGTTGGCATTCTTGGGATAAACTTCCACGTTCAATTTAAAAATCTCAATAGCTTCACTGTTTTTATTCTTTTGAAGAAGATGGTACCCCAACCGGTTCAATTCATTTGGTCCAAAATTATAGTCTTCGGGATGCTTCTTCTTGAGTTCGTGGTAGTCGTTGATGGCTGACGCGACGTCTTTCTCCAGTATGGCTTTATAGACTGCCTCAGCTATTGATTTTTTTGGCCGATCATACGGATGACCATAAAGAATATTTCTTATCCCGTCGCCTATTGCCGCCAACGGAGCTCCCCCTGTGTTGTTGAACAGAACGATGAGATGCTTCTGGTCAACCAACCTTTCTATGAGGGTATTGAAACCGTTGATCCCTCCACCATGGGAAATACTCGTCATCTTTTCTTTGGAGTCCGGAAAACCTTTTTGGCCAACGACCCATCCATAGGCGTAGTGAGTTCCAAAAGCTGAAAAGTGCGGCTTAAACAGAATGTCTTTCCATTTTTTCGAGAGCAGTTTATCCGAATACAAAGCCTGGTCCCAGATGTAGAGGTCTTCCACTGTGGAGTATAGTGACCCAGCCGCATAAGGAAGAGACATGTCCAGATAAGGGGCATTCTCGTACCCATCAAAATCCCTGGAGTAACCCGCCGCGCGCTCAGGAATGATCGTATCATGGTGGTCGTATCCTGTGTTGTTCATGCCCAAAGGTATAAGAATATTTTCGGCTAAGACTTCTTCGTATGTCTTCCCTGAAACTCTTTCGATGATTGCTCCCAACAGGAAATAGCCCGAGTTGTTGTAAGAAAATCTCGAACCGGGTTCGAACTCCAGGTCACCGCTGCAGTATTTGGTGATGAATTCATCGACGGGATAAGGATCGCGGCTCACTTCTTCGAAGAATTGGGGAAGGCTGGTATAACTGGGTATCCCCGATATATGAGTCAACAAATGATGGATGGTCACTTTCTGGCCCGTATCCTGACGGTAATAAGGCAGATAATCTGTCAGTTTACCCTGCAGATCGATCTTCTTCTGCTCAACGAGCTGCATGATAAGCATGGACGTGAACTGTTTGGTGATGGAACCAATCCTGAATTTGGTGTCCGGCGTGTTGGGAATATTCCATTCCATGTTGGCTGAGCCGATTCCTTTCTTGTAGATGACCTTGCCGTTTTCGGCCACAAGGGCTGTCCCGTTGAACTGGCCGTTGTCGTGATATGCTTGGAGTAATGCATCGATTTTGCTGGCCTTATCTTGCGGATAGCCGTGATGGGGCAGGCAGAAGAAAATCACTGTGGTGATGAGTAAGACCATTGATGGTGAAGATTTCATTCGTTTCATGTTTGACCTCCGTTATCCATGGATGAATGGATTTTATCTCTTTTTTGACTTCCTGACTTAACTGACTTTAATCAATCTTCTTATTGGTTTGCTTATTCTTCCATTCGTTCATGATTTCGCCGAAGCATTCCAGGCCGCTGGGAATAACAGCTCCGTATCCTCCGCCCGGATTTGTCCAGGCTCCGGAAAGATAGAGGTTGTTGATCGGTGTCTTGTGCGGAAGCCGCCTGGGGACGGAGTTATCCAGGGTCTGGTCCCAGCCGTAGATCGCTCCGCGATAATTTTTTGTGTAGCGTACGTTTGTCAGGGGTGTCCCGATTTCTTTGACTTCGATCGTTTTTCGGAGACCTGGCAGCAAGGTTTCTTCGACCTTATCGATTAGAATATCCGCCATTCGCTCTTTTTCCTTGCGGTAAGCTTTTTTTCTGCCCTGGAGGTAGTCCGCTTCGTATTTCTTCCAGAAATCGTAGCCCTGGAGAATGATGATATTCAAGGTGTTCTTTCCTTGAGGAGAGTACCCTTGGTAAAGGTTGTCGTAGAGGGTGAGGCCGTAGCCCGTGTTCTCCATATCCGCCTTTAACTGGGCCTGGTAGCCGGCTTCGATGTCGTAAGCGGTCTCGTAAAAGATCTCGCTGTCTTTGATCCCGAGCTGGCCGACCAGGTCTTTTTTCAACCCCAAAAAGACCTGGAAGCTGGAGAGGCTGACAGAGAAAGTTTCCATCCTTTCCAGATAGTTCTTTAAATAATCGCCTTCGTCCATCATGGTGTGAAAAGTATCATAGGCGTTGGCGTTCGACACGACCACTTTTCCTGTGAATTCCTGGCCGTCGGCTGTTTTTACTCCGTAGGCGGAATGGTCTTTAACCAGAATTTCATCCACGCGGTTTCTGAATATGACCTTGCCACCGTGCTCTTCGATGAATTTCACCAGGGCATCGCTTATTTTCTGGGACTTGCCGACTGGATAATATCCCCCTTGCTGGAGATAGTTTATGGTGGGAAGGGCATAGTAGAGACTGGCCAGCTTGGATGGCGGCAGTCCGTAATAGCCCCAGAGACCAGAGATGATGGCTTTGAGTTTAGAGTTTTTCACCCGGTCATCCTGCATCTGGCCCCAGGTTCTGTTGAAGTTTTTGGCAAGACGAGGGTAGTCACGGGGAAAGGTCATCATGTTGACCTGGCCACCGGCTCTTGCGTATTTATTGACATCCTCCACCAGGCCCTTCATGTCACTGAAGATGCCCTGGATCCCTTCTTTTTCCTCAGGGAAGTGTTCGATCAGAGTTTTTATGTATTCGTCAAGTCCTTTCTGTGGAACCCGGATGTCATAGTCGGGAAAGATGATGCGATAGAGATGGGGATGAGGCACAAACTCGACGTCTTTTATCTCAGGAAAACCGGGGATGAGGTTGTGCAGGCCGTTCCGCTCCTCGACTGTCGTGGAATGGAGGGAGACATCAAAGACGAAGTCTCGCCGCTTGAAGGTCGTGGCATAGCCCCCGGGTTTAGTGTGATGCTCGAGAACAAGAGCTTTAAATCCCTGCCTGGCAAAGGCCGCCGCACAGCTTAATCCTCCTAGCCCAGAACCGATGATCACAGCGTCGAAATCCGTTTTTTCTTTTTTGTCCTGATTGCCTTTGGGAAAGGCCTCCCAGTCCAGGGCGATTAAAGATAAACCTCCCAAAAGAGTCTTCAGGAAGTCCCTTCTTTCTATTGAATTGTCAGACATCGTTCCTCCTCTAAAAGGTCCTAAAGGGTATTCATTTTTTTTACGTACAGACGCACTCTATGGTTTATATCAGGAAAAAAAAGAATGTCAAATTTGATCCAGCAGATGAGGAAGAAAAAAAACAAAAAAGTTTAAAAAAAACTAAAAAAATAGTTGCAAAACTAAATATTTAGTTATATAATATCAATACCATGAAAGAACTGACAAAAGCCGAAGAACAGATCATGCAGATTCTTTGGAAGCTGGATAAGGGCTTCGTCAAGGATATTCTTGCCTGTCTGCCCGCGCCAAAACCCGCGTATAACACTGTTTCCACGATTGTCCGGATCTTGGAAAAAAAGGGATTTGTCTCCCACGAGGCTTACGGGAAGACACACGAGTATTACCCGACCATTTCCAAGGAAGAATACACCCGGAAATTTTTAAAAAGGTTCGTTGAGAATTATTTCAGTGATTCCTTCAAGGAGCTGGTCTCGTTTTTTGCCAAAGAAAAGGACATGAGCATCTCTGAGCTGGAGGAGGTTGTCAGAGCGATCGATAGGGAAATCCAGAAGCAGAAAGGGGATAAAAATGAGTGATTTCATTCTCTATCTTTTTGAATCAGGAGTTTGCCTCGCCTTTTTTTACATTGTCTACTGGATATTCTTGAAGAAGGAGACCTTTTTCAACCTGAATCGGCTTTTCCTGGTTTCCTCTATCGCCTTGTCGCTTATCATCCCCTTGATCAGGATATCGTCTCCTATCACTTTTATCACTTCCAGGCCGCTGCTGGAAAGGACGTATGCTTCTGGCCTCACAGCCGCTCCCCAAACAGCCTCCCTGGGAGTTTCAGATGTCTTGCTGCTGATCTACTTTACAGGAGTCGGATTCCTGCTCTTGCGGTTTGGCTTTAAACTCCTGCTTGTATTCTTGATGATCAGGAAAAACGGAGTTCAGAAATATAACGGGCTGAAGGTGGTCTTTATTGAAAGGAACTGTTCGCCGTTTTCATTTTTCAACTATGTTTTCATCAACAGATTAAGCATCTCAGACGATGACTTTCAAAGGATCATCTCTCATGAGATGGTTCACATAAAACAGTATCATTCCCTGGATTTAATTATCCTGGAACTGCTCACAATCTATCAATGGTTTAATCCTTTTGTATGGCCGTACAAGGGATCGCTCAAGGAAACACATGAGTACTTGGCTGATGATGCAGTCATTGCGCAGGGCTGTAGTGCAGCGAAGTATCAACTGCTCATCTTCGAGCAGCATGTGGGAGCGAAATTGTTTGAGTTTGCAAACAATTTCAATCAGTCACAAATCAAAAGGAGGATAACCATGTTAACCAGAGGCAAATCCAAGAGATGGGCAAAACTGAAGATGCTGACCATGCTTCCGATCATTTGTTTGCTGGTATTCGCCTTCGCCGATTCTAAAGCAGTAGCAAAATCCACTCAGGCTGGCCAGGACAACGCGGATGCCATTTTTCTTGCTCCTGAAGAAGCCAGGAGTCCAATCTTAGATGACCAGAAGAAAGCAGAGGAGAAGAAGAAAAAAGAGAAGTTGCTGGAGGTCGAAAAAGCAATCCAAGAGCTGAAAATGAAGTATGAGAAGACGGATGACCCGGAGTTGAAGAAGAAGATAAAGGAAAAAGTTGCAGTTCTGGCAGAAGAGAAGAAGAAGCTTATGGGCAATCCCAATCCCGGATGGGCCGAAATCGACGAGCTGAAGAAGCTGTATGAGAAAACCGATAATGCCGAGAAGAAAAAAGAGATCAAGATGAAGATCGCCGAGCTGGAAAAGAAGAAACAGATGGAGGAAACGAAGAAGGTCGATTTCGCCATCATGGAGCTGAAGAAGAAATACGAGCAAACGGATGACCCTGAGTTGAAAAAGAAGATAGAGAAGAAGATCCAGGAGCTGAAAAAGCAGAAGAAGTGAAGGTCAGGAAGCTTCGAAGAAGATGATGCCCAAAAGGAGGAAAAGTTAAGCCAGGATTCCCCCCGGGGGGATCGGACTTTAAACTTGAACTCAAAGCCTGACTCGGATTTTGAAGGAAGCCAGGGCAAAGGCGCTGGCTTCCTTTTCATTTTATCCAAGATCTTCAGATTTTCTCTTCCCCTCTTCCCACATCCCTCAAACTATTCATTTTTTGAGTTTGTCCCAAAGTGACGGGATTATATGTCATTGCGAGCAAAGCGAAGCAATCTTGGGAAAGAAATGCTTTTTTTCCTATGGGATTGCCACGCTCCGCTCGCAATGACATGGTGGGATCTTCTTTGTGTAATCAATTCCTGTCACTTTGGGACAAATCCCATTTTTTATTAGACGAAGAGAGATAGGTGTTTAAACTCATTATTTAGCAACCTTTTTTTCAATGGCTTTATAAAGTCATTTCTTCATCATTGAGCAAGGGCAACAGGCCATTTTTTTTGAAAAATAGCCTATGCCTCTTTACAAGTGCCCTTTTTTATATATAAATTAGACTATCTTTGTAACAATTCAGGGCCATCTATTTTACGATGTCTGCCAGATCAAATCATCCAACAGGAGGAGATATGAAGCGAACAGCGATTCTGATCCTGCTTTTGGTTTTTGTTT
>Ga0209635_10001553_pt1 | contig 17128 bp, 18 predicted proteins | sample DeeMarSWOR230_32_FD_187463 | JGI IMG/M metagenome (GOLD analysis project Ga0209635, IMG submission 187463) | Marine sediment microbial communities from White Oak River estuary, North Carolina - WOR-2-30_32 (SPAdes) (version 2) | ecosystem: Environmental > Aquatic > Marine > Intertidal zone >... | reverse complement strand
GGCGTTGGCTGCTCTGACGGCGGGACTGTTTTCAGAGAGTTGTAGGGCTGCGATGGACTGTTTCGCGGCTCTTCTTATGTTTCGTGGAGTTGTGGTGTCTTCGGAAACCATGCCAAGAACATTCATGGCTTCTTCTATTCTTCCCTCGTATTCCTGTAGTTTCTTTTTTCTCACCATATAGAAGCCTCATATAACATTGCTTAAACGAGACGTAGCCTATTTAGTTTTATCCCATAAATAGGCGGCGATTTATACCGTTTATGGAGCACAGATCATTCTATGATTCAGCTTCAACGTGAAAAAGGCGATAGATAGTTAATTAACTGACAGCAAAAATATATTCTCCAACTGTAAAGTTTGTTCAGAAGGGTTTGATGTGACTAAAGATTCAAAAAACATCAAGATTATGGCAGATTTGCTTAGGCAGGGAGCCACCCTCACGGAACATTCCTGTCCAGCCTGTTCTTCACCTCTCTTTAAACTAAGGAGCGGAGACCTCTGGTGTGCCAGTTGCCAAAAGCGTGTCATAATTGTTAGAGAGGGAGAAGCCGAACCAGAGGCTACTGACCCTACGTTATTCGCCAGCCTAGAATCAACAATCCTAGCTAAGATTCAGGCGATAGAGAAAGAACTTGGCGAAGAAAAGGACGCAGAAAAATTGAGGAACCTTGGAGCAACTCTGTCGACGCTCCTCGAAAATCTTGAAAAGATACGAAAGATGAAAAAGGCATCCTAATCCGGAACGAAAGGCGTTTGGGTTGCTTGGACATTACGAAAATTTCCCAGAAAATATTCACGCTTTAGCCCTTTTTGACTATCAAGACTCAGCGAAGGAGGTTCAGAAGGCTATTCTCTGCGCACTTCACAACTTGAATCATGAACACTATGATTTGGATGTTGTAAGCCCCTATTTGAAACAGAAGTGTGAGGTCGGCTTCGAGTTCGGCGTGGCTGAAGGCTTCGATTTCAATTTTTTGGATCAGAAGGAACTTGATCAGTGTCTAAGAAGCGTTGCCGAAAAGGAACTGCAAACGTTAGATTTTTTCTTTGCTGTCCACTACCACATTATTAGGGAAGACAGTAAACGGGTTCCATTAAGATTTGATTATCATGTGCTCCGTTTCATATTCCAAGAAAGCGGTTTGGAGATGCGAATCTGTCACGAAAGGGGAACACAGCGAGTTACGCTAGATGACCTGACAGCTTTCATAGCTAAAAGGATAAACGTTGAACTCTCTCGAAGACAGTTGACCCCTTTGATTTTGGGGGCTTTCGAGAAAGTCACTGTGAAATAGACGGGGTTAGCTTTGAAGCTGTGATTTGTGTTTTATTCGTCAAGATGTATTTTCTAGATGATTGTTTTTAGATATGATGAAGTAGGGTTTCTACAGTTTAGTTATGTTTAAAGGTGAGTAATGCGCTTTGCGGTTTACGGAAAGTATTACCATGGACGACCGTACTGACCCAAAAGAGAGCTTGCATAGTAAGCTAGGAATTTCTCCTTCTTTTGTGATATTTATGACAACGTTCATAGACATGATTGGTTTTGGCATGATCATTCCCCTTCTGCCCTTTCACCCAGAAACTGTTGCAGCAGGAGCCTTGGCTCTAGGGCTTCTGATAGGCTCATTTTCCCTTATGCAGTTCATATTCTCTCCTCTCTTAGGGCGGTTGTCAGACAAGGTGGGAAGGAGACCCGTTATCCTCTTATCCATATTTTCTTCCACCATAAGCTTCATTGTCTTCGCCCTAGCAAACTCCTTCACTATGCTCCTTCTCTCACGAATCACAGCGGGAATGGCTACAGAATCCGCCGTAGCCCAAGCCTACATCTCCGACATAACCACAGAAAAAGAGAGGGCAAAGGGAATGGGCAAGGTGGGTGCAGCCCATGGAGCAGGATTCATAATCGGACCTGCCATAGGAGGGCTCCTAAGCATCTACGGGTTCTCGGCAACCGGCTTCGTAGCGGCTGCGTTAACATTGGTAAACTTTCTTTTTGCGTTCTTTTTTCTGCCTGAGTCAAATGTCCACACTGATTCCAGTATACAAAAGTCCGTTAACTCTGATGGCTATTGGCGTAGGCTGGCATCTGCTTTAACAAAACCGTTTATAGGCGCCGTTTTCATAATTCTTTTTGTTACAATTTTTGCGTTTTCAGCCATACCTGTCATAGTACCGTTGCTGGGTATAGCATTTTTTGGTTTTACGGAACTTGAGATGTCCTACTTCTTCATGTATATTGGAGTGGTGCAGATTGTTCTTCAGGGCATCCTGATTGGAAGATTAACCAAACGGTGGGGCGAAGAGAACCTCATTGTTTTTGGGTCTCTGCTAATGGCGCTTGGTATGCTATCGATGCCCTTGCTCTCCAGCATTGTAGCCTTCTTTGCTTCTCTCACACTGATATCATCCGGCATGGGCATATTAAACACGGTTCTGCCCAGCTTCGTTTCGACGAGAACAGCCCCAGATGAACAAGGCGGGATGCTAGGGGTTGTCCAATCTGTGGGAAGCATCGCACGGATTCCAGGTCCTCTAGTGGGAGGTTTAGTTGCCGAATTTGTTGGATTAAATGTGGCTTTCCTTCTCAGCGCAGCCCTTGTAATTGCCGCCTTTGTTCTTGGATTCAAAGTATTTCATGCGCACAAGTTTCGTGGTCAACAAACAGAAGGGGTTAGTTACCAAACCACGCCGATACGATATGGTGGCGCTAAAAAGTGAAATATATAAATAACAAGAAGATGCTGGAAAATATTAATGAACATAACAATGTTGTTTTCAGCAGAGTTTCAGCCAGATAGACTCGTGAGGGACGAAGAGCCAAAGGCAGAAAAAGAGTTTTCCAAGGTTGAAAGTTACCGTTTAAGGATTGATGAGGCTGAAGGTTTCAGCGGAGTTTGGGAGATAGTTAAGGAAACCGTTAAAGTTTCTTTAGGCGAGAACAGAATGGGTATGTTGCTCTTCTTGGATGACCTGCCTCTTCACTTGGGCGCATACCATCCTGTAGGCACAAACAATATAGTTCTAAACCGAAGTCTGGTCAACATCGTTGAAGCTGTCACAAAATCGAAGAAGCTTGTGAATGCCTTCGTCTACAGCATGTTAACACATGAGTACCTTCACGCGTTGGGGCACATCTCAGAGGCTGAAGTTCGTTCCCTAGTTTATGATATATCAAAACAATGTTTTGGGGAGAATCACATAGTTACAACTTTGGCTGAAAAGACTCCTTGGTCTCTCCTCAAAGGAATTCCATTAAATGGCATAACCTTACCTAAGCAAGCCATGGAAATCGTTAAGGACTTTGAGAAACCGAACCAAAGATACATCGTTTAACAGCGAACCGATTGGTCAAACTTTTTTCTGCAGAAAATCCAGAATCACCATCAAAATATTTTGTGCCACTTCACTTTTTCTTTTGTCGCCATCAACAGGCACAAGTTTTCCGTTCTCCACATACTTCATGTAAAACTCTTTGACTCTCCGCTGAGTCTCCAGCCTCTCCATAACCGACTTCTTCCGCCTTATTCTCTCTACCACAACCTCCGGTGGGACATCAATGTATATAGCCAAATCCGGAGGAAGAGCCATCCTGTTAATCTCTTCGATCCATTCAAGGTCGAGTCCCGCTGCCCCCTGATAAGCAAGGGACGAGTACACGCACCGATCCGAAATCACAATTTTTCCTTCCTCCAACGCTGGTTTCACATCTTTCTCTAGGTGCTCAACACGATCAACTGCAAAGAGAAGAACCTCCACAACCCTTGGCACCCGCTTCTTCCCTTGCAGAACTGATGCTCGTATAAATTTTCCTAATTCTCCTCGGCTCGGTTCAGTGGTGTATACGGCGTCGAATCCTTTCTTTTGCAGGTTTCGCACAATCCGATGGGCATGAGTGGTTTTTCCGCTTCCATCAAGACCTTCTATGCAGATGAAAATTCCTTTCTTCTTCACTGTATAATTCAGCCTCTATCCATTAATGATCGATTACCTTAAATAATGATGCTCAAGATTGACAAAGCTGAGGAGAAACGTCCCTATGCGGCGATACTGGGGGGAAATCAAAGATCCGGTTCACGGGTATGTTTACATTACCGAAGCGGAGAAGCAGCTCATTGATTCTTATCCATTTCAGAGGCTTCATCGGCTAAGGCAGTTGGCTGGATCGGAGTTTGTGTATTCAGGAGCAAATCACACTCGCTTCGAGCACTCTATTGGAGTCATGTACCTAGCGGGTAAGCTAACGGAAAACCAGAATCTTTCTCAGCTTCTTTCGGAAGACGAGGTTCAAATCGTCAGAATGGCGTCTCTTCTTCACGATGTGGGTCACGGTCCATTCTCTCACGTTTTTGAGCATCTCCTTGTGAAGTTTTTGAGCAAGACTCATGAAGATATGACTCGGTGGATTATCCAAAAATCTGAGTTGCGTGATATCATCAGCGGACTGGGATATGATGCAGATGCTATAGGAAAACTTGCTGTTGGAGAACTGCGGAGGCGAGGGAAGGCTTTCTTGGATCAGATAATTCAAAGCGCTGTGGATGTTGACAAGCTTGATTTTGTGGTAAGGGATACCTATCACACTGGGGCAGAATATGGGTATGTAGATGTCTTCCGTCTCATTCACATGCTGGATGTTCTTGGCGAAAATCTTGCTGTTGATGTGGGAGCCCTCTCAGCCCTTGAATCTTTCGTGTTGGCGAGGTTAGAATCCTTCAGAAGCATCTACTTCCACCGTGTTGGAAGAGCCGCTCAGATAATGCTTGCCACAGCCATGGAGGAAGCAAATGATGAACTGGGCTTGGTAGAGTTTGATTCTCCTGAGGATTACCTAGCCTTGAATGACTACACTGTTTGGACCATGCTGAAAGAATGCAAAAAATCTAGAGGAATCATGGAGAACTTGGAGAGGCGTAGGCTCCTCAAGTGTGCCTATGACAGAACCTTCCATGTGCGAGAAAAGATGGTGCCCAGCATCTTCAGCGTCGACGAGGTTCGAGAACAGATGAGAAACAAAATCGCGTCAGAGGCAGGAGTTGAGCCCCAAGCTATTGTAATTGATGTGCCAACAGTGCCTTCGGTGCCCTATCATCACTCTGATTTGCTTGAGCCGATGGAAATCCCTGTTTTCCAGAAGACTCGGAAGGGAGAAAAGATTCCCTTACGGCTAAGCGACATATCCGCGGTATTCGATGTTCTCAAAGGATTCATCAACATTCTCCGAGTTTACACAGATGAAAAACATCTCGAAAAGGTGGCTGCTGCTTCGGCGAAAATCATTGGTGGAACCCCCTCTTCTGCGAAGATATCTTTTTAGATGGAGAAAACTTAAAACGTAAGTATCTTTTATTTGGTTGATGCTCTGGTTTAGGCTCCGGTAGAAGAAGGGACATTGCTCCTTTTCTGCCGAGTATAGTCCGGTTAAGTATTTCGGCCTTTCGAGCCGAAGACCCGGGTCCGAATCCCGGCCGGAGCACCAAATTTTTACTTTCTTTTTTCTGAAAAAAGCTTGTTTTCAACAATACACTGTTATTCATTAGCTAAAGTTGCACCACACAGTAGAACTCGTTTTATAATTTCCATTGTGTGGTGCAACTTTAGCTAATGTACTCTTTTTGTAACTTAACAACCTCAGTGCTATCCTTTGCTTGAGCGTAGCCTTCCAGAAGCTCTTCGTTCAACGCGATGAACTGGGGTCCCCACTTAAATTTCGACAATAGGGTTTCGGCTTGTTCACGAAAACCAGCAATGAAAAGAGCCGCAGACAACGCCTCCACTGTGCTAAGTTTAGTTGGTACTCCATAATTTACAGGATTTGCCGCCACCAAGTATGGTAAGCAACGGGGAGTCCAGTGGGCAGAAATGGCACAAACTTCTTTTGCATGTACCCAGCTACAGTCCAATGCAGCTAAACCCCTCTGTTTTAGTCTCTTCTGGTCTGCGGGAGAGAAAGCTTTTGGTGTAAAAGGGTTTAGGATTACTGCTCCTTGAGGCAACTCTCTAATTCGATGAACCACACACACTAGATTGTGACGCTTAAGCTTCAATGTACTGCATTTCTTTGGGTCACACTGCTTAGCATGATAAACGGTGATAGAAACGGATCTAGTATCGATTCCTCCGCACCTCCAGATGGGATATGGGATCATCCATGACCTTGGGAATAAATTCAAGAAGGTCTGTGGGAATCATGTGATACCCCTTTTCAGCAGCCACAAAATCTCCTGCTGCGCCGTTAATAAACGCCCCTGCCACCGCAGCCCTGAACGAATCCGCTCCCATTGCCAGCAAACCCCCAACTACCCCGGAGAGAACGTCCCCTGTTCCTCCCACGGTCATTCCGGGATTTCCGGTGAAATTAAATTTAATTTGCTTTCCGTTAGAGATCACATCAACAGGTCCCTTCAGCAGTATTGTTGCCCCAAGTTTTTGCGCCCTCTTCTGAACAATTTCCGCCCTTTCCTCCAACTCCTTCGGCAGCTTGTTTCCAGTCAGAATCTCATATTCTCTGGCGTGGGGAGTCAAAACCAGCGGCAACTCAACTTTCCGTTTGAACTCTGCGAAGGCTTTAAGCCCGTCAGCATCCAAAAGCAACGGCGTCCCTGTTTCCTCTACCTGTTCGATAATTTCTTTGGTAGCCTCCTTGGTTTCACTGTGCAGCCCCAAACCCGGACCCAAAACAACCGCAGTCGCCGACTCTAAATGTTCCTTGAGGGCGGGCAGGTTGCTGGAGTTCAGGTGTTTTCCTTTCAGTTTTATTGTGATCAGCGCTGGGGACATGCAAGAGATTGCAGTTGCAGTTTTTTCTGGAGCAGCTATGGTAACAATGTCAACTCCGGTGCGAAGAGCAGCCATGGCAGCTAATACTGGAGCACCCGAAAAAACGTTGCTTCCTCCGATGACGAGGAGCCTGCCGAAAGTTCCCTTGTGCGCTTCTGGATGACGAGGCTTAACAGCCAACGAAACGTCTCCGGGACCAGTAAACCGTTCAAACTCGGATGGTAAACCTATATTCTTTACCACAATTTCCCCAGCATATTCTTTGGCTTTGGCGAGTCCTGGCTTCGCCTTGTAAAAGGTGATAGTTAGGTTCGCCTTTACAGCGTTGCCTAAAACTTCGCCTGAATCAGAATTTATTCCGGTGGGAACATCCACGGCTACACGGAATGCATCCATTGCATTGATTTTTTCCACTAACTGCAAGATTGGTGGACGCAGTTTTCCCTTCATGCCTATTCCAAGCAGAGCATCTACAGCAACATCTGCCTTAACGTCTGGAATAAGCATGGAATCTTTGACTTCTTTTAGGTGGATAGTGTTTTTGAGGGGCTGCAGGGCAATCCAGTTTCTTCGCGCCGATTCACTTGTAATGTTTGACGCTTTTGCTGCAAGTATCACTTCAACCTTGAAACCTAGACATGTAAGATAACGTGCCGCAACAAAGCCGTCGCCTCCATTTCCTCCTGAACCACAAAAAATCGCCACCTTCGTTTTCTTTGGATTAAATCGTGCGGCAATCTCGTCAGCGACGTTTCTTCCAGCAGTTTCCATAAGCTGCAGCAATGAGATGCCATAATATTCAGCGTTTGTCTCTAAGGCGCGCATTTCAGGAGTAGTTATTGTTTCAGTCATCATCCTCTCAAACCCCACATATACTAGAGGGCTAAAGTGTTTTGGGTTTTATGGCTCTTTCTCTTTTTTCAGAAAAACAAGATGTAGCAAAAATAACCAGAAACATGAAGCATAAATGGAAAGTGGCTATTGTTTGTGGGGTAGAGTGCCATTAGCAGTTTTCTGTTTTGTCGTCTTGAGTGTCTACCCAGCTGAATTTTTTGTGCAGGGCTTTCTGGTAGTATTGTTTCCAGTCATACTCCACTTGTTTGCCCCACTCGTAGTAGATTCTGGGGTCAATGTAGCTCTTCAGGGAAGTTGAGAGATTGTAGTCTCTGGTTTCTCCCTGAATCGTTATATTCAGCTTCATCTTTTCTACAGCGGATATATCCCGCTGCTTACGCTTCTCCAAGCTTTGCTTCAGCTTCTCCATCCGCTCCACCTGTTTAGCTTTTATGTCTCTAATGCGCTGTTTCTGACGTGTTACCGCTTCCCGTTGACGTTTAACCCGCTTCTTCAAAACAGAAACATCCTTGCCCTGCTTCTCTTTCTCTTCCAGCTGCCGCATAGTATCCTCCAGCTTCTCCACAGCCGCCTTCAACCTCTCCTCCTGCTTCGTCAACCTCTCCTCATGCTTCCGAGTCCAATCTTTCATCCTCTGCTTAATCTTGGCTTGCGCATCCTTCGCTCGCTTCTTGATAATCTCAAGGCGGTCCTTCTTCTTTTCTAAGGACGCTTTCCATCTCTTTGGGATTGTACGCTTATGGTTACAAACTTTTGCAGCTTCAAGATTCGCCATTTTAGCCACATACTTCTTGACATATTCCGGGTCTTCGGATTCAACGGGGGTCTTATCTAGCTTCGTTTTCACAGCATCAGAAGCGTAAAGAGTACGGAAAACCTTCGCAGAAAGCCCAGTCATCACCTCATCCAGAAACTCGCTCACATGGCTAGAGCGGACTCCGCCGAAAAGGGTAGCTTCCGAGTTCGATGCAAATTCCTCTAGGTTACTGATGACTTTGTCAGGGAGTTTGGTTGTGAAAATGTGTGGCACGCTGTCTTTTCCCAAGAAGTTGAAGGATACTGTTCCGTCACCGTTGATTTTGATGTGTTCCCTTCGAAGAGTTGAAGCACCAACAGTGTCCGCCTCGTCAGGGTCTTTTTCGTCGCCAACACGAATCTTCAGCTTATCAATAAGGTAACAGACTGTTGCAGTTTTTCTTCGTTTCAGGTCGTCAGATTCAAGATTTTTTAGGATGTGCCTTTTTACTTGGGGAAGCTTTTGGCGAAACTCTGCTGCCTTATCAAACTTTTCAATCTCTTTCTGCTGTTTAAAACTGCATGAATCAGAAAACCAGACATACTTCATTTTGCCGCTGAGCTTATCCTGCCAACGGGCAATCCAGATGGCTTCGGGCTCCCAGTCAATCTCTTGCCAGTTTCCCTCTGGTCTCGGTGCGTCAGGCGAAAGATTCAAAATAATGTCATCTTTAGAAGGCCCTTCTTTCCAGCTTCCACGCATCGGATGTTCTCCTCGCCCCATGAAGATGGAGCTGGGCTCTGCAACGTAGTTGGCTAGCTCCATTCGTTCACCGTCAACAAAGGCATAACCGTAACGTTCCCTGTTCTCCTCTCGGACAGCCTTTCTTTCAGCAGCTAACCGCTTCTTCTCTTCTCGTGGAAGATTCTTTTTACGTTCTCGTTCCTCTTCGACGAGAGCAATTATTTCTGAGTAGTCAACGTCTCCGGGTTTAACTTCGATGCCAAGTTTGTTTGAGAAGTCTTTGTGGAAGTTTTTGGCGAAGACTGGGTCCTCAACGTAGGGGGTTCCCACTTTTTTTGCCCATGCTACTGCCATCTCTTCCTGCTCAGTTGTTAGCCTAATCTCTTTCCCCTTCACTTTAACTGTGAGACTTTTTCCTTCGTATCGGGGTGGAACTAGGACGCCGTTGTGGTGAAGCTTTTCCATCTGGTTCTCCGCCTAATTAGATTCTTTATACGAGAAGGGATAAAACTTAAAGTTTCTTATTTTCAACTCTACGTTTACCTGCGCAGAGAACAAGATTTAATGCTTTAGCCTGATGTTAATGTGAAACTTGGTGAAATAATGGACATGTATGCTCTCCAGAAGATACGGAGTATAGCTGATTATCAGTTCGGAAGAGATGCAGGTGACAAACTTTTCCCAGACGAAGTTAGAATCGTGTACTCAAAAAACACGGGAAAAATACGTCACATACACTTGAAGGAAGAACTGCTGGCTACTCTCCGACCCACAACTGGACTATTTGTTTTAACCCTTGCTGGCGCCAAGCGACTGGTACGTGAAGTGAAGCCCCTGCGGTATTGGGTTAAAATTCATGACGATGCTGAACCCTTCGTATCAAAGGGAAGAAGCGCCTTCGCCAAACATGTAATAGATGCTGACGATGATATAAGACCACAAGATGAAGTCATAGTCATCAACACGAAGAATGAGGTTTTGGCTGTTGGGCGGGCTCTCCTCTCTGGAAAGGAAATGAAAGAGTTCAGCAGGGGAATGGCTGTGCGGGTTCGCCGAGGCTTGGCGGAAAAAAGTTAAGAAGACGATTGATGGAGTATAGGATGGGAAGGAAACAGAAATGCGGAGAAGAATGAGTCCAAGAAACGCGAAGAGGATGATGCAGCGTATGGGCATGAACATGGGAGAGATGCCTGACGTTCAGGAAGTCATTTTTAGAACTAGCGACAAAGAAATCGTGGTTGAAAACGCTCAGGTGGCTGTCCTTGATATGCAGGGACAAAAAATCTTTCAGGTCACCGGAGAGGTAAATGAGAGAGCTCTAGAGAAGCAGGCGGCTAAGGTAACTGTTCCTGAAGAAGATGCACAGCTTGTTGCGGACCAGACAGGAAAAAGCATGGAAGACGCTAAAAGAGCATTGGAAGAGAGCGATGGAGACCTAGCTAAGGCAATACTTCTCCTTCAAACCGGCGGCTAGACTAGTACTGAATGCCCTCTGTTGTCACCATTTCCTCAGGATGTTTTATGTCTTTCACTTCGTTGACGAAGTCGGATCGGTCAATGAGTTCTTTCGGCGCGTATCTTCCAGTTAAAACAACGTCGGTTTCATCTGGGATACTGTCCAGAAATTCCATCACTTCTTTTATATCTAGCATGTTACAGTGGAGAGCCAAATTTATCTCATCTAAAATCAGCAGATGAGGCTTCTTCTCTTCAACAACCTTTTTGGCAAATTCTAAGCCCTCTTTTGAGAGCCTCCGGTCTTCTTCGCCTAGGTTGTCCAATCCGATCCAGCCGTCTCTGCCGAACAGATAAATTTCATAGTATGGCTGAAGTTTTTTTCTTATCTTGTATTCTCCGGTATTCTCCCACCACTTCAAAAATTGAATTATAACTACTTTGTGTTTGTGACCCACAGACCTCAGAGCTAAACCTAGAGCGTTCACGGTTTTTCCTCCCCCAGTTCCAGTGTAAAGATATATGTGACCCAACTATCTAATCCCTCACAACCTGATTTACTATTTCAAAAGTTCCCTAAAATAACAAACGAGGAACCGCCAATTTATGTTTACTGCCGCCTTTTTTGCTGTAAAACCTAACAAAAACTTGACCAGTTATCGTCATTCAAATTTTTTGTCAGTGTGTTGTTGAAGAAAGTTTTTACAAGGGTTCAGATACTACATTTGTCATAAACTCTTCTGGGGGAAACGGATTGACTGTCAAGATAGAAGCTTTTGCTGACGAGTGGGGTCCAGAGAAAATACTGCAGGTCTATGATCCCAAGACGGGAATGAAAGGCGTTCTGGTTATCGACAACACAACTTTGGGTCCAGGAAAGGGTGGAATCAGAATGATGCCCACTGTGACAACTGAGGAGGTCTTCCGGTTAGCTAGGACAATGACGTGGAAGTGTGCCCTAGCAAAAATTCCGTTTGGAGGAGCCAAATCTGGCATAATAGCTGATCCGAAACAGATGTCTGAAGAAGGGAAGATGGAGGTAATCAGAGCTTTTTCCAGAGCATTGAAGCGGGTGTGCCCAAGCCTCTACGTGGCTGCGCCGGACATTAATACCGGAGAGAAGGAGATGGCTGCTTTCGCCCAAGAGAATGGTTCTATGAAGTCTGCTACAGGAAAACCCGCTCACCTATGCGTTAAACCGGGTGTAAAGTGTGGTATCCCCCACGAGTATGGGTCCACAGCTTTGGGGGTGGTGCAGGCTGCATTCACGGCGGCAAATTATGTGGAAGCCTTGGACCTTGACAATGCAACGGCTGCGGTGGAGGGCTTCGGAAACGTTGGCTCCTTTGTTGTTGAGTACTTGACTCAGATTGACGTGAAGGTTGTGGCAGTCTCAGACTCTAAAGGCTGCATCTACAACCCTGATGGATTAGATTACGAAAAGTTGTTGGATGTTAAGACTGAAACAGGTTCAGTTATCAATTATCGTCTAGGCAAGGTGTTGGTGAACAAAGAGCTTTTTGAGTTGCCTGTAGAACTTCTTATTCCAGCTGCCCTTCCCGACGTTATCAATGCGGACAATGTGGATCGTGTTAAAGCGAAGATGGTGGTTGAGGCAGCTAATCTTCCTGTACGCCCTGAAATCGAGAAGGTTTTAGCTGATAGGGGCGTTTTTGTTGTTCCTGACATTCTGGCGAACGCGGGAGGGGTGATTTCTTCTTACGCTGAATACCGCGGCTACAACCCCAAACGGATGCTGGAGCTTGTTCAACGGAAAATCAGGCAAAACACGGTAAAGGTTATAGAAACTGCCCTAAGCAAAGATGTTGGACTCCGAGACGCGGCGATGAATTTGGCAAAAGAGCGGATACTCAAAGCAAGCAAACACTAAACCTGTTTTTTTATAATTGTGTTGACATAAGAGTTGACGTGGGTGATTACGTTGGATAACTATTTTTTTGTTGTAACATTTGGTATGTGGCTTGTTTTTGTGGTTATTGCGATAATCAACGCAGCAGTAAGAAATAAGGTGTACAAGCCAGTGGTTGGAGATTTGGTTGCGCATCAAATTAGCACAGTTATCTTTGTGTCGCTTATTTTTGTTGTAACCTACCTGATTTTGCGGGTAAGTGGTCTTCAGTTAACTGATTTGTCGGCGTTAGTTATGGGTAGCATTTGGTTGGTTTCGACGATACTGTTTGAGTTTGCTGCTGGACATTATGCCTTTAAAAATTCTTGGGAAAAACTTCTTGCAGACTACAACATTTTTAAAGGAAGAATCTGGAGCCTTGTTTTATTAGCAACATTTCTAGCTCCATACATAACAAACCAGCTACGATAAAACAAGAAAAACACAAAACGATCAATTCGTGTACTTGGAATTAAATTTTAGCCCCCAAACCCAAAAGACCTGTAAGCAACAAAATTCTTATGAGTATACTGCATAGAAAGCTTTGAGGTTACACAGGATGGCTTCTAGGAAGGCTATTACGCGTGTACAGTCTATCGCTATTATCTTGGTTGTCGCTATAGCGACTGTTACCGGAATATGGTATTACTCCCAGTCAGTTCCTGAAACCAATCCAGCCACCTTTTCCATGGAGGTGCTTTCCAGACCTTTTATTCCCATGAAAGGCGAAAAAGAGATACCTATGTCTATACCCGGGCAGAGAGTTGTTTTTCTTGTGGTTGTCGAGGACACCGGAGAGGGAAACGGATATGGGAAAGCTGTAGACATCTCAGCGACTGCTTCTGGCGCTGCAGTATCCGTTAATAATCCGGCAATAAAGCCCGGAGAAATTGCTGAAGTAACTGTAATCCCTGATCAGATGAGCACAAACAAGATATTAACAATCACCATTAACGGGGATAGAAGTGGGTTCAAGCAAACTGAAACGTTTGATATTGAGGTAATTGACTGGGAAGATGATTTGGGCGAATTAGCTGCAGAGATGCGGAACAAGTTTGTTCCATGGCTAGCCAGCAATCACCCCGAGTTGGGCATTACTAGTGAAACAGAGTGGATTGGAACTATTGTAAACCCGGGAATCCTAGTTGTCATGCACTACATGTTCTATTCGGAGGATTGGGAGATGTATGTAACATGGCATGTAATGATACCACCATACGATTGGACAAAAATCTATCTCAGATCTCGATTTACAGAGACACAATCATCGATTGCTTTTGAGATCTCGTCGGTGCAAGGGGGAGAAGAACCGCATTCAATAGAACTCCCTGACTGGGTTTAACTAGAATCTTGTATATTGAAACAGAAGACCTTTTGTAGAATAGTGGTAACAAGGAGCTGTTAGTCTGGGGGTTAAATTTTAACCCCAAACATGCAGACACAAAATATTACCATGTTACTAATCTGTTCTACACCTGCAAATACAGTTATATATTCCGTATGTCATATTTATCTTGTAATCTATAAGACGAGACTTTTATATGAAAAAGATTTTTCTAATCGCAGCAAATTCATTAACAATCATACTATTTGCTACAACCGTCTTGAGTTTGACTCCAGAACTTGCCGCCGCTTCTGTAAACTCTCCTGATGCAGGAACATCCTCTGCTTATCCAGATTGGCAGCTAATTGTAACAGGTTCTGTGAATACTCCTTTGAATCTAAGCTGGGCTGAAATAGTCGCTTTACCTCAAAGCACCGTGAACGCCGAACTCATCTGCGTAGACTGGCCTGATTGGGTTCTTATGTCAGGTAATTGGACTGGAGTCAAGCTTCGGCTTTTATTGGAAACAGCAGGAATTTCTCCGCAGGCTATGAAAGTGGGCTTTCATGCCACAGACAATTTTTCTACAGACTTAACTATAGAGACAGCGATGCGCGACGATGTAATTTTAGCTTATGAGCTTAACGGCGAGCCTCTAGGCGAAGAGGTGCGACTGGTCGTTCCTGGAAAGTGGGGTTACAAATGGATACACCATGTTAACATCATTGCACTTTACAGTGATGACTTTTTGGGTTATTATGAAAGCAGCGGATATTCCGACGAAGCAGATGTGAATATGCCATCTCCACCTTCAGGAATTATACCAGAGTTTCCATTATGGATTATATTACCACTATTTCTAACCGCGACCTTAGTTTTAACAATCTACAGAAAACGTATTAATAAATTAAGGGTTAAATTTTAACCCTCCCACACGAAAAGAGTTGGTTGTAAGCTATTGTATTCCTTGCTCTTCAAGATGTTCAGTTTTTACTACTCCAAAAAAGGGCTTATATTGTCAGTTTCAGAGTTTGTTAATGGTTTACGACTGAAAGGACGTGTTGTTTGATGTCTTCATCGAGTAAGATTTGCTTAGAGCCTGTAGGTTTCGTTAAAACCAAAGCAGTAGGCAAAGAGGTTAGGGACAAAAACATAATTTCGCAGATAGTGTTTCGTGAAGAGTTGACTGAGGCTCTGGAAGGAATCCAAGAGTTTTCGCATCTGTTTGTTCTTTTTTGGCTGCATGAAATGTCGGACGAAGACAGGGGAATCATGAAGGTTCATCCGCGGGGAAGAAGAGACATGCCGCTGCTGGGAATCTTCGCAACTCGGACACCTCACCGACCGAACCCAATCGGGCTTACGCGGGTTAAACTCTTGGGCGTAGAAGGTAATATTGTTACTGTTCAGGGCTTAGACGCCTTCGACGGCACACCAGTATTGGACATAAAGCCCTTCGACCACTGGGACATGGCTGAACACGTAAAGGTTCCTAATTGGTGGATGAAACTGGAAAAAGAAAGAACAGAAAAAAAGGAATAGCCTTTTGAAGCTATTCTGTTGCTTTTATTTTCTTGGCGAACTCTTTTCCATACTCGTAGCATTTCTGCAGTTCAGTTTTGTCTGGAACCCACTTAACCGTCATTGCAGGGGCAACCAGTTCCATGCCTGCACTTTTCAGAGATTTTTCTATGGTATTAGTTGCTCCTCCTACCCAACCATACGAACCAAAAGCAGCGGCAAGCTTGTTCCGCGGTCTCAAGCCCTCCATTTCTCTGAGAAACGGAGCCACAGTCGGCAAAACACCATTGTTTATGGTTGCGGAGCCAACAAGCAGTCCCTTCGTTTCAAGCAGTTCTCCGATAATGTCGCCGTTATCAGAAAACGGAAGCCTAAACAGTATTGTTTCGACGCCTTCGCTACTGATGCCCTCCAGTATGGCCTTAGCCATTTTCTCTGTGCTCTCCCACATTGTGTCATAGACAATCAGAACCTTCTTCTTCGCTTCTCCACTAGCCCATTTCAAATAAGCCTTGACAATCTTCATGGGGTCGCCTCGCCATATGATTCCGTGGCTGGGTGCAATCATGTCAATCTTCAAGTCTAACTTTTGCACCTGTTCAATCTTTCGGGTTACCAGCGTACTGAAAGGCCACAAGATGTTGGCGTAATATTTCGCCGCCTCCTCCATCAGTATATTCTGGTCAACCTCATCATCGAACCGTTTTGAGGTTGCCAAGTGCTGACCGAAGGCGTCGTTGGGCAAGAGAAGAGCATCCTTCTCTATGTATGTGAACATGCTGTCTGGCCAATGAAGCATGGGAGCTTCGAGGAAACTGAGGGTTCTTTCGCCCAACTTTAATGTGTCGCCAGTTTTTACTACCTGGAAATCCCAGTTGCCGAAGTAGTGTTTCTCCAGTCCTTTCTGGCAGTTGGCTGTGCCTATTATCTTTGCATTGGGTGCATGTTTCAGGATTTCGGAGATTGATCCGGAGTGGTCTGATTCAACGTGGTTTGCTATGATATAGTCTATCTTTGAGGGGTCAATTATTTCTTTGATTCTTTCGATCATTTCTCCCGCGAAGGAATGTTGTACGGTGTCGACTAGGGCGATCTTCTTGTCTATGATCAAGTAGGCGTTGTATGTGGTTCCGCGATGAGTTGAGTATGTGAAGCCGTGAAAGTGTCTGATGTTCCAGTCTACTGCTCCAACCCAAAAAATGTTTTCCAAAACTTTGACCGGAGGCATATCCTCACCTACAAAATAGTTGATCACCAAACCCTATTAACCTTACCAATTTTCCTGTCTAGATGTTTTTGCCCAAAAAACTACGATACACATTAAGAAATTTCACTTGTTGCTTGCCTTAAAACCTGTTTCTTCTTCTGGTTGCTACTTCAAAAGTTAATTCTAATGGTGCAGTTGAACAGGTGTTTCGATGAAATAGCTTTTATACTCAACATGCCAAAATAGGTTTCTGGAGTGTGAAAGCCTTCCTGTTGGGAGGCTCACAAAACAAATCGGTGAATAAAATGGTTTACTGTACAAAATGTGGCACTAAAAACGAAGAAGATGCGGTGGTCTGTGTTAACTGCAAAGAACCTTTGGGCAGCTACCAAACTGTTAGACGTGAACGGCGACGAAAAGAGAATGAGTGTTTTGGGTTACCCAACGGCGGAGCGATTGCAGGTTTAGTTATTGGACTCGTAATTATCTTGTGGGGCGTCTCTTCTGTTCTCGAAATAGACTTTGGAAATTACCTATGGGCTTTCATAATAGTCATTTTTGGAACATTGATGGTTGCTGGAGCATTATACTCTA
>Ga0209635_10001552_pt1 | contig 17130 bp, 17 predicted proteins | sample DeeMarSWOR230_32_FD_187463 | JGI IMG/M metagenome (GOLD analysis project Ga0209635, IMG submission 187463) | Marine sediment microbial communities from White Oak River estuary, North Carolina - WOR-2-30_32 (SPAdes) (version 2) | ecosystem: Environmental > Aquatic > Marine > Intertidal zone >... | reverse complement strand
CCTTTTCTGGAGTGAATTCTTTGTTTCCGCATTTTGGGCATTTGTCGACTTTTGGTTTTTCCAGTTTTGGGTCTATGGGAATCCAGTCTGGTTCTGCGAGAATTATTTCATTGCATTTGGCGCAGTACCAGATGGGGATAGGTGTAGCGAATACTCTTTGTCTTGAGATGACCCAGTCCCAGTCGAGGGATTTTGCCCAATCTATTAAGCGGGCTTTCATGTAGTCTGGGTACCATTTTATCTCTAAGGCAGTTTTTTCTACTTGATCTGTTAGTTTGCGGGTTTTCATGAACCATTGTTTGCGTTCGAGGATTTCGATGGGTGTGTTGCAGCGCCAGCAGACGCCGACTTCTTGTTGTAGTTTTTCGGTTTTTTCGAGTAAGCCTTGTTTTTCTAGGTCTTTTGCGACGGCTTTTTTGGCTTCTGCTACTGTTAGCCCTGCGTATTTTCCTGTGTTTTCGTTCATTTTTCCTGTTTCTGTTATGCACATGATTACTGGTAGGTGGTGTTTTGCTACGCTTTGGACATCGGCTTTATCGCCGTAGGTGCATATCATCACGACGCCTGTGCCGAACGCTGGGTCTACCATGTCTTCTGGGACGATTTTGACTTTTCTGTTTGCGATTGGGACATGGATTTGTTTGCCAATGTGTTTTTTGTAGCGTTCGTCATTTGGGTTTACGGCGACTGTGACGCAGGCGGGTAGGAGTTCGGGGCGGGTGGTTGCGATTGTTAGATGTTGTTTATCGTCTAAGGGAAATTTGATATAGTGCAATGTGCCTTCTCGGGTTTCGTGTTCTACTTCCGCGTCTGCGATTGCGGTTTCGCATCTAGGGCACCAGTTGATTGGGTGTGTGCCTTGGTAGATGAAGCCTTTCTTGTAAAGAAGTATGAAGCTTAGTTGGGTGCGTCTCCAATAGTCGGGGTCCATTGTTTTGTACTCGGTTGTCCAGTCCGGCGAGCATCCCATACGAATTATGGCTTTCTTCATGATCTGGATGTATTTGTTAACGAAGCCTTCGCAGAGTTTGCGGAATTTGTCAGGGGGTATGTCTGTCTTTTTTATCTTGTAGAACTCTTCAGTTTCTACTTCTGTTGGGAGCCCGTGGCAGTCCCAGCCTTGGGGGAAATGAACATTAAAGCCTCTCATGCGCTTGTAACGGGCGACCATGTCAAAATACGTCCAGTTTAAAACGTTGCCCATGTGAAAGTCGCCAGAAGGATAAGGCGGAGGAGTGTCAATACTAAAAACTGGGCGTTTCTCGTCTTTCCAGTCAAATCGGTAAATGCCGCTCTCTTCCCACTTCTTCTGCCACTTCTCCTCAATCGCAAGAATATCAAATTCCTTCGGCAACTGCTTCATATCTATCCACATCTCTGTGAAATTTTTGACCTTAGAATAGTCACAATAGAAGATTATTAGTTTTCTCCATTGCAATGCAGAGGTGCATTATTTAAAGACTGCTATTAGTAGGAGAATTGGTAAAACGAATATGTGCAAAATCACTGCAGTTATAATGGGAATGCTTAGCACCCAATAGAATAAAAAGAACGCCGAACCACTGATTGATTTTATGGTGAAAAACAAAATTCCCGCCAATATCACACCGATGCAAAGTGCCCTTGCGTTTAACCAAGAGTTTTTGTCATCTACAGCGACTTTTTCCACTAAAATGCTCTTTAGGAGCGGGATTTTTCTTGTAAACGTCACTATTGAAAGTGTGTAAATTAGAAGTGGAGCGAGTGCAGTGCCGAATAGGAGCCCAGTCAAAAGTCTAATATCATTTGTGCTTTCCCTTAATCCGATTGTTTGTGAAATTGAATCTATCAATAATGGAGCCATCATTGCGAGCGTTACAAACAAGTTGGGTGGACCCTTTGCTTTTTTCTTGCGTAGGAAAAATAATAATGTATACCCTAATAGGAGACCGAGACAAACTCCTGTATCCCTTGCGCAGACTGGAAGGTAATACCCGCCAACCCATAATGTTCTTTCGGGTCTTTGGTGACAGACTAAGCTCCCTATGAAGTTAAACAATTGAATTATTTCTTTGAGTAATTGCATCGTTAAACCTTTTATATAAAATAAAGAAAAAAAGGATTTTTAAAGGCACTTCCTCTACGAAGGCGGGGCAGGGGTTCCGCCACTTGGGGACTTCTCTTTTCTAACTACTAAGTAGATTATTAGGCCGATAATGCCAGAGATTAAGACAATGATAAGCCACAAAGCACCATTCATTCCTCGTGATTCTGCATCTTTGTAAACCCAAATGCAGATTAAGATTGCAATGACAAACCAAATTATTGGCACTAGGAGGCAAAGAAAACCTGCAGCTATCCATTCCGCTTGGGCTATCACGTTTGGTATCAACATTTTCACTCTTCTGGTTTTTACTACGCATTATCTTTATAAAATTTAGCCTCAAGTGTTGAGTAAACACGTTTTCTTTTTATAATCAGATCTTGAAATCTTCAAGAGCTGTTTAGAAAGTTTTATATGGATGGATTATCCAACCAAGTAATCGGAACTCGAAATGCAGACCATAAAGATAGCTGTAATCACTTGCCTAGTTGCGCTTTCGATTGGCACTAATTATGCGCTTATCGGAGTGTGGAACGTGAAGCTTATGGATTTTATCGTTTTCATCGGCGGCTTCTGTTTTGGGCCAATAGTAGGCGTATTGATAGGTTTGATTTCTTGGGCAGTTTACGGAACACTAAACCCGCAAGGGTTTGTGTTGCCAATTTTGCTGGCGACAACTTTTTCTGAAACGATATATGGGATTGCAGGCGGGCTTTTACGAAAGGCAGTGGACAATCTGAAGGGTGAGTGGTGGAAAGCTAGTGTCTTTTTTGCGTCAATCGGCGCTATACTGACAGTTTTGTACGACGTGATTACTAACGCGGTTTGGGGCATTACTGTAGGTCCGAATATAATAGTCGCAATTGTTGTGGGTTTCATTCCGTTCGGACTCGTACACGTGGCGAGTAACTTGTTTTTCTTCTTTTTCGGCACTGTCCCAGTCATTTCGGCAATCAACAAAGTCGTCGGAGGTGAAAACATTGTCAATCTTAAAGAATAGATGGATGCTAATGGCCATAGCAGGTTTATGTGGAACTTTGCTGGGAACACTTGCTGCGGGATTTTATTATTACCAATATGAAGATTTGCGAAGCAGGATTGCTCACGTCACGAGGCACTTGGACATTGGAATAGACTATGAAAACTTTACACGTGTTTGGCATAATCGCACAGAAGCCTTTAGCGGAGAAACACTTCTCAACGTCACGATGCGCATCGCCAACGTAAACCTCACAACAACTGCGTACGGCACTGAAATCAACACAATAAACGGCGTCACTAAACAAGGCAGTCATGGCTGGTTCTACTGGATTTGGAACAGCACCAGCAACACTTGGGGCTATGTCTGGACAGGTGCTGACAAATACATAATCATAGATAACGAAATTTTCATGTGGCACTACGTTGACTGGAATGACTTCAAAGCACCTCCGTGAGTGGCGTTTTTTAGGATTCTTTCTGTGAGCGCACACGCTCTCCCTAGGTCTAGGTATATTTTTTGCATAGCAGAATGTAGGCTTGTTTTTTTCTGCTGTGTGTGCGCACATGCCTCCCCCTAGAGGGTCTACTATATGAACCAAATGCACACACATTCAACGAGATTGTCTTGAGAATCTATTGAGTAGTGGTGTGCTGAAAATCATTCTTTGAGAATTTCTTTAAGGGTTCCGAGTGCAGATTCTTCATTCGGTTCTAGGCTTTGCCTTTTAATTAGTTCTTCAAACAGAAGCATTATATGAATTGGATTAATAAGAGGTGAACCCTTTTCTAGTCGCTTCTCTTGAAGGTCTAAAAGACTCAGTAATACCTTTGAGGTTATATGAAGAACCTCTGGTGGCGCTTGCTCTCTCCCACTTGAATCATAGCCGCTTGTCGATTGAGATATCACAGCAGTATGAACCAGATACTTCGGATAGAACTCTTTGATTTTCGTACAAAGGTTTCTTGCTTGACCGACTGCCTTGCTTCCTATTACATTTTCTTTCGCTTTTCCCTCACAAGCTATTGCGTAGCCTTCGAGAATCTCCGTTCTCGCTTGAGTCGGAAAGTGGCAGAAGAGTCCAACATCTCCACCTCCCTTTCTCTGATAAGTCAAGTTTGCTTTTTGCTCTCTAAATCCATCACGGAGTCTAGGGCTAAAACCAAATCGCTTGAACACGCTGGCAATGAATAGCTCAAACAAGTCCCCCCTATCATTGTCATCACTTGCTTTGTTGGTCTTCTCGAGAAGCTCATAAGGTTCATGGATTATGTTGTGCGGAGTGTTGAAATTTTCAGTTAGGAAATCGTAAAGTGCTCTGTCAAGTAATCTGGTCATTTCTGGAAAATAGATTATTCCAGCTGTCTTAACTTCTCCTTTTACGTAAGTGACCGTAGCATCTTTCACCTCTGCAACCCGCAACAGAACAAGCCATTGAGTTATTGCCTTTCCAAACTCTTCCTTTTCTGAAGATTTCCATTTCGCCTTCTGAGAGAACTTCGTTTCAAGGAAATCCCCTATCTCGGAAATCGTCATTTTCCTTCTTTTGGAGAGTTCATTTTGAAGAGAGGAAAATGGCTCACAGCATTGAAGTTTGAAATTGTTAATAAGAAATTCATATCTAAGATTTCCACTGTAACGGAGAAGTCGCTCCCCATCTTGCGCTAAGGAGAATGTTTTGCCTTTTTCATCGAAAGAAATGAATTTGTATTGAAGGGCAAAGTTTCGAGTCGAATAAACTGGACCCCACACCGACTTCATGCTCTTTCTTATCTGCTCAATCGAACATGGCTGAAAGGCTGAAATAATATCTAAGAAAGCGAAAAATTGGCGTGGCGTAGTTTTGGTTACGGTGACCATTATTTTCACTCCTGAAAACGAAACTATTATCTCTCGCATCTATGATATATATATGATTCCCATGTCTGAAAAACAAACCGAGAATGCAGAAACTGCCAAGGAGAGTATGGCAAAAGAGGAGAAACCTTCTAAGAAAATTAGGGTTCCTCTTCTAGCTTCCATGGACGATATTCTAAGAGCTTCAAGAATCGTAATGGACAAGGGCGGCTCAGTCCGATTCGGAGAAATATCCACTATGTTTGGACAAGAACATCATAAGCAGAATCTTCTCGGTGCTTCTTTGGGCGCCGCAGCGGCGTTTGGCATCCTGAAACCGCATAGTGGGAGAGCCTCATATGTGCTTTCTGATTTCGGCAAAGATTTTCTTGCAGAACAAGAGGTTAATAAGCAAAAGAGAATGCTACTCCCGAATTTCCTTTCTTATGAAGGATATAGAGACGTTCTCATAAGAATGCGAAACAGCGAAGACAAAAGCTTGAAGAAGCAAGCAATTACGACCTTGTGGTCAAAGACTGCTGGAGGCCAGATTGGAGTTAGAAAACTCTACACTCGCACGTTTGCGAGTGTTGGAGTGTGGTGCGAAGCAATTGACGATTCTGGTCAAAGTTGTTCGTTGAAGTCAGATGTGAGCGACACCTTATCTCAGATATTGAAAGGTGAAAAGGTTGAGATAGAGCCTGAGAGCCAAACCCCTTCAACACCACCCAAAAATGCTCTCGAATATGATAAATCGGAACCACAAACATCATCCGAAATCTCCAAATGCCCAATATGTAACAAAGCAAATCTGATTTTCAATGAAAAATATTTGGACAAGGTTCCCACGAAGGGCGGAACGCTTCTGATACTGGAGAGGACGTATCAATGTCAAGGATGTTCGAACAAATTCATCAGAACAGTCAAAGAGCTTGTCCCTTCACCAGACTAGAAAGGCTATTTGGAGCCTAATAGGATGGTCTAGTCTCTGCGCTGAGAACACACACAAAGCAGAAATCCATAATGCATTCTATCCTCAAACCTATAAGACATAGTTTACCTTTTTTGAGTTTAAGATTAAAATACGTGAAAGCATCTATCATCAGAAATATTACTCTCACAAAACAGGTGATTCAACAGTGAGTAAAGTTTCAGAAATCTTCGCACAAGCACAGAAACAGAAAAGAAAATTTCTGCTTGAAACAGAAGCAAAAACACTTTGCACGGAATATGGCATTCCAGTTACGAAGTTTATGGTAGCCAAGAATGAGGAAGAAACAGTAAAATTCGCCCAAAAAATAGGCTACCCAATCGTATTAAAAATAGTCTCGCCCGACGTTATTCACAAATCAGACGTGGGCGGAGTCATAGTAAACATAAAAACACAACAAGAAGCCAAAAACGCCCACAAGAAAATTCTGGACAATGTAAAAAAACACAACGCAAAGGCAAAGATTGTAGGCGTATTAGTGCAAGAAATGGTGCCTGCCTCTACAGAAGTCATAGTTGGCGCAATCAAAGACCCACAGTTTGGTCAAACCCTAATGTTTGGACTGGGCGGCATTTTTGTGGAAATCTTGAAGGACGTCACGTTCAAAATCGCGCCAATAACCGAACAAGAAGCTAAAGAAATGATAACAGAAGTAAAAGCCTATCCACTTCTGCAAGGATACCGCGGACAACCACCAGCAGACACAAACGCCATAATAAAAATACTGTTAGCCACATCAAAACTCGTAATGAACCACCCAGAAATCAAAGAACTCGACCTGAACCCAATAATGGTTTACGAGAAAGGCGCAAAAACTGTCGACGCAAGAATAATCCTCGAATAAACACCAAACCACAGAGAAACACCAATTCACTTTGTATATTTGCAGTATATTTGGAGCCTAATTGGATCATATAGTGAACGAGGCCTAGAGGAGCACCGCACACACTCACACCACAACAGCACACATGAATATACGCTAAAAAAGAATAACACAAAAAAAGGACAACACACACTACACATAATGACAAAAGCCATGCAAAAAACCACACGCAACCTAACCATCCTAATCATACTAACACAAATCCTAGCAACAACACTATGCCCTACAACAAAAGTCACAGCCACACCCTATATAGGAACGCAGGTCGGCGATTACTTCACCTACGGCAAATTCAACATATGGATGGACCCGCCCACTTCACCCCTAATCGACGAATGGCAACAATTCAAAGACATCAAATCAATCAACTTCACAATGATACCCAACGCCTTCCCCGGCCAATATAACACTGTTAGCTTCGAACAAAAACTAGCCTTCAAAAACAACAACACCGAAAGAATAATAAATGGTAGCATAGAACTACCAACCGGCCTAGGCCAAGGATTCTTATTCTTCATATACGCTGGTCTTGAAAAAGGCGAAAAAATCTATCCCCAAAGCACAACCTTCAACTGGACAATAAGCGAAACAAGAACTCACCCCCGCTGGGGCGGAAACGAAATCTGCGTCTACAACAACACAAATACATGGTGGAACGAAAACATACTATATTATCGCTCAACAATCATATACTGGGACAAACACACAGGAGTACTCATTCAAGTTCACGACACAATCGGCGGGTACGGAGGACCACTTACTCCAACAATAGAAGGCAGCCTCGACTACGAACTTAGCGCCACCAACAGAGAAATCCCCATACCACAATCCGGATGGGGAGAAATGACTCCCGTCTACATAATGATTATCGTTGTCCTAATTGTAGCATTCACTGTTTTAGTAGTCAGACTTTCCACAAGCACCCCGAAGAAAAAATGGAAACGACTAAAAAAATAAAACCATCCTTTTCCAGTCCAGCCGATAAATTTATAACCAAACGTTGCAAATGCGCTGTTTGTGGCGGGTGAGTGGATTCCTCCCCACCCGTTCCGCCATACACGAAATATAAACCCCGGGTATGTGGGAGGTGAAAAGATTGAATGCAAAAAACTTGGCGTTGGCAATTGTTTTTGCGGCACTTTATGCAGTGCTTGTGGTTGCCATGGCGGGAATCAGTTTTCAGTTGGTTCAGGTGCGGGTTGCGGATGCTTTGATTCCTTTGTCTATTGTTTTCGGTTGGCCAGCAGTGATTGGTGTGACTGTTGGCTGTGTAATAAGTAACATAGTAAGTCCCATGCCTAGCATAATTATAGATATTACATTGGGCGCTGTTGCAAACTTTATTGCAAGTTTGTTGGCCTGGAGAATTGGCGTATGGAAAGGGCGAAGCGCTTTCGATGTTGGTGCGTCATTTGTGTTAGTGACCGTACTTGTTGGTTTGACTCTTTTCTTTTGGGCTAGCCAAAACACAGAATTCTTTTATGGTCCATGGTTTTTCAACGCCGAATTTATGCTTTTCAACAGTGTCTTGAATAGTCTTTGCCTCGTAGGATACTTGGTAATCGTTGTTTGGGCAGGATTACATTTTAGAATAAAGGGCAGATTAAACCATTTTCTAGGATGTTTAGCTGCTACTGTAATTGTAACATTTCTTGTAGGCACTTATTTGGCGATTATTACTGAAATTGAACTTTGGATTTGGTGGATTGGCGTTGGTGTTGGCTCATTAATCTCGATTTGCGGCATTGGGTATCCACTGGTCGAAATAATGAAAAGAATCGAACTTGGATAGATGTGATACTGTTAAGTTTCTCTTCTCTTTCTTTTCAGTACTACCACAAGTAGCGTCAACGCTAAAAGAAAAGTCACCATCAAAGCTGTTGAAAATTCTGGAACTATTATCACATTTGAAGGTTGACTAGTGTGTCGATAACTAAAGTAAAGAGCCACATGCGTCGAGTTGCTTATAGAACTCCAAGTTTGGCTTACACCATTCACGTAGACTTCGGTAGGTATAAGCAAACCTTTTGGGAACACAATTCTACAAATACCCAACGAGTCACTGGTATCGGAAACACGAAAGCTAATTTGTTTTGCTACTTGATTGTAACTGAAATCCGTAATAGTTGAGTTGCTGATTGTATAAATATTAGCTATCCCTGTTTGAGACGCAACGGTAAACTCAGTGAAAGGCCCAATTAGTGGGTAGAGATCTTGATTACCTGAGGCAATATAGTGCGACATCTCGCCGATCCCATTCTTGTCTGCATCTGTACCTGTGTAATTGCTCCAATAATTGCCTTCCATTAAATCCCCAGAAGTGCTCCAAATATTTGAGGGTGGAGAAGAATCCAAAAAGTAAACTTGCTTTGTGTTATCAACGAAGTTATTGTGATGAATAATGTTATTTGGCGAGTTTTGGCCAAGTTGAAGTCCTCTTACGCTATTTGAAATAGTGTTACCAACGATCACGTTGTTTCCATTATATCTAATCGCGAGTGATACATTGTTGGATGTAAACTTGTTTTTTACAACCCAATTTTGTTCAGAATAAGAAATCGTTATGCCAGTTAAAATAGATGACGAGAATGTGTTGTTTCTTATCATAAAGTTGGTGGAATGTATTATGAACGCGCCTACATGATTTGCATTGAACATGTTGTTTTCGATGAGACCTGTGTGACAATAACGAGCCTGAATGCCAGCACCTCCAGTATCTCCTAAAAAAGTTGAATGCGTAACTGTAGCATTCGTGCAATTCTCAGCACGAATTGAAAAGTGGCAACCCGAAAAAATATTGTTAGTCAAGTAAGCGTTTGCGGAGTAATAATAGAGAAAAACTCCAGCCTTGTATACCTGACTGGCATTTTTTATTGTGAAGCCACGGATGATCACGTTGTCAGCGTCTACAACAATTATGTTATAATTGCTATTTTCGCCGTCAATAATTGTGTTGGCTTTGTCTTCGCCTTGAAGTGTTAGCCCATCCTTATCAATTACCAAGTCATGTTCACGATAAACACCATTAGCAACCATTATTGTGTCGCCTGGATTTGCGGCAGTGAGTGCTGCTTGTATTGTTGGATACGCTGGGCTGGGAACATGCAGTATATCCGGACTTGACAAAACAGGACTAGTGATTACTGTAAAAAAGGCATTTACTAAAATAAAGCACACAAAGAGCGCTGCTATTGCCTTCAATTGAAGTATACACCCTTTCCTATGTTTATTTGTGAAAACCCAAATATTTACTTATTATTCCTTTTGCGTCTTATTAATTAAAGAGCAGGCGAAGCCTTACGCAAGTTTTGGTATACAAAATAGGCGATGTAGAATCCGTATGAAAGCAGCAAGTTAGGGTATTTGCGGAATAGTCCGCATCTTATCTCGCTTTGGGCGATGTTGATGCCGGACTTCATGCTCCAGACGACTGAGGGTCTATAGTGGATGCAGTAAGGATTGTACGTTGCAACAACCTTGTATCCTTTCTTGTTGATCCATTCTTTAATGTAAGCGTCCTCAAAAGAGTGGAGGGTATCTGGAATTTTTATGTCCTTTATTGCTTCACGTCGCACTAGCAAGTCATGGGTGCCGCCTCTTGTTTGGAATATGCTCATGGTAATCTGCAAAAATAAGCGTAGAAGTTTGGGATTTTTTATGACCGACCACACTTCGATTCCCCAAACCGCACCAACTTCTTCACTGATGAAGCGTTTTGCTTTTTCAAACCATTTGTCGCAGAGCACGGCGTCACTGTCGACAAACATAAACCACTCTGTTTCAGTGTGTTCTATTCCGATTTGTCTAGCTTTGCCTCGCCATCCTCTGTCTTGAATTAGCACCACGTTGTGATGTTTTTTGTCAAATTTTCGAATTATTTCTAACGTTCTATCGGTGGAGTAGCCGTCGACAATGATTAAACGGTTTACAGGAGCATTTCGGTAGACAGCGTTCAAGCAGCGTTCCAGTTGTTCTTCACTATTTTTGGTTAAAACTACAATGTCAACCTTTCCAATGTCTTCAGTAATTTTTCTTTTAGAACCTGATGCTTCAGGGGGCGTGGTTTTCAAATCGGTGGCAACCTATTGTAACGTCAGCTATTGTTCTGAATTTTAAGGCATAAATAAATATTGCTACAATTACTTCACAGAAAAGAAATGCTAACAAAACTAAAGAAGAAAATCCAATCATTATTGGCTGCAGAAGCAAAGTTTACCCACAAAATAGGTTTAACACCCAACATTGTAAGCGGTTTCGGAATAGCCCTCGCTCTGCTTTCTGCAGCTGTCTACTGGAAATCTTCGGCAAATACGCTTCTACTACTCCTGGCGGTTATTCTTTTGCTATTTTCAGGTTTCTGCGATGCTTTGGACGGTGTTCTTGCCCGTTTATATAGAGAAACAACTGTTTTCGGGGGGTTTTTAGACTCGTTGCTTGATCGCTACGCCGACGCAGCGGTTCTTTGCGGTATAGTTCTCGGGGGGTTTTCCGACTTTTTCTGGGGATTTACAGCAATAGTAGGCTCGTTACTGGTAAGTTATGCACGAGCCAGAGCAGAAGCGGCTGGAGTGAAAATGGAATCCATAGGCATAGTAGAACGTGCAGAACGCATAATAATCATAGCCGTCGCAAGCCTAATTACACTTGTTTGGTTGGAAGCGTTAAAATGGAGTATAATTTTATTGGCTTGTTTGACAAATTTTACAGTACTTCAGCGTGTAGTCTATTTTTACAAAGTTTCAAACAAAAAAACTGCGGATTAGCGTCTTCTCCAACGCTGTTTCCTTTCGTCTCTCGCTCGTACTTTCACTACGCCCCTATGGACAGCGCATGAGACACAGTAATATCTTGTTTCAATTGGCGCTGCGATATAGGCGCCTTTCTGTCGCAGTTCCTTCGCCAAAGCATAGTCAACTATAGAAACTCTACGGGAAACTTTCTTCGCTTTGTCGCGTGGCACAAGTTCACCACATCCGCTACACTGAACGATTGCACTTTTCCCTTTACCGCCTTTTGATCTTCCACGACTTTTTCGTTTTACTGGCATTTTTACACCACTCTATTTCAATTGTAAATAGACATTTATATACTATGTTTTTTCTGCCTATACACCAGACATTTTTTCGCTTTATCTGAATTTTTATTAGATTCTTCTTCGTGAATTATCTTCTAAGTGGTTCACAGCTTGGTCAAGTTTGTTCCTTATGATGAGGATGTTCATAGAGCACAGTTCTTCGCTTTGAATGTGGAGTATCTTACTTGGTTCGTTGATGAAGCATTCGCACGACACAATATCGACGTAACATCGTTGTCGGGGCAGACGGTTCAAGAATATGTTGAGACCTTCCTTGATGACTTCGTAAAGATTAGACCATCAAAAGGAATAATCTACTTGCTTGCGATTGAGGGAAATGTGGTAGGGATGGGAGCATTAAGAGAGCTAGAGAAAAGAGTTGGAGAAATCAAACGCATGTACATTCGTCCTGAATATCGAGGAAGAGGTTTTGGAAAGGAATTGGTAAAGAGGTTGATAGATAAAGGTAGGGAGTTTGGGTATTCAACACTTCGACTTGACACAGCAGATTTCATGACCGTTGCCCACAATGTTTACCGGTCTGCAGGATTCAAAGAAATAGATTGCTACTCTGGTTGTGAAACCCCAGAATGGTATCAACTATACTGTATTTTTATGGAAAAGACTCTGGAGACCAAAATGAGACAGACCCAATAATATCTGTAGATTGCTCGCCTGATTAGCTGCTCTGCTCAAAACAAGTTGTCTTCTCTCATCCATCTTTGGACATTGTTCGAGCATATTCAAGTTTAAATAAGGCGATTAGAAGTATACTTTTAGAGAAAAATGGGGAAAATCAAGCCATTATTGGTATTCCTTAGTGTCTTCATAATCTTTTTGTTTCTTTTCTGGTCTCTCATACTACTTAATATTGTAGGAAGCGAGTACGAAATTCTGGTAAGATTGGTTTCAACAATCGGTTTAATTTTTTGCAGCGTTCTTATCGGTATTTTGGTTTCAGAAAAGAAAATTCGAATTCGCGGAATGCTTATTCCTCTTCTATTATTCATTGGAGGATTTCTCAGTGCCCCCCTTGTTGCAATTGGCACACTCATGATTCTCAGTGCATTTTCTTTCGGCAAAGGAATTGAACCTTTGATTTTCGGCGGGAGCGTCATGGTTTATCTTTCACTTTACATGGGACTTTGGTTTTGGCTAAAGAAGAAGGGCATTTTTGAGTTTACTTCCTTCAATGACTAGGCTAAAACACCACTTACGTAGGTCTCATTGAAGAAAAAACAAATCCCCTCTGATGTCCAACTTGAGATATCTCCATCCAGCGTTGGATAGGCATTTATACTCCACGCTAAACTCTCTAACCTAAAATAACTTTCTAAACTAACAATAAGGATATGACAAAAATGAACATCTTTGACCTAGTCACGATTGGACATTTTTCTATTGACCACATTTTTTCGCCACGCTTAGAAACTCCTACACAAATGCTTGGTGGATCAGCGGCGTATGTTTCATTTGCGGCGCGAAAACTTGGCGCGTGTGTAGGTGTAGTATCGAAAGTAGGTAACGATTTTCCAGAGGTTTACACCAAGTTGTTACGTAGTAACGGTGTTGACTTGTTTGGTGTTAAGAAAGTTAGAAACTTCTCTACAACATCTTTTATCATAAAATATTTGGATGGAAAAAGGCGGCTTTTGTTAAAAACTTGCGCTCCATGTTTCTTGACTGAAGACGTGAAACTTTTGTTTAAGGCGAAAGTTATTCATGTTGCTCCTATTGCGGGCGAAATCTCATCAGAAATTGTTGATGAACTACGTGAAAAAACAAACACGCTTTCACTAGATCCTCAAGGTTTTTTGCGAAAATTTGCTGCAGATGGAAAAGTGACTCTAAGAAAATGGAAGGATAAACAAGTTCTTGGGCAAATTGATGTTTACAAATCTTCTTTGCAAGAAATAAAAGTAGTTACTGGATTGAGAAGATTGAAGGATTCAATGAAAGAAATTCGAAATTTAGGCCCAAAAATCGTCATTGTTACATTAGGCAGGAAAGGTGCAGCAATCTTTTTTGAAGAAACATTTCATAGAATCCCTAACATTCAGTCAAAAGCCTTTGCAGATCCAACAGGTGCTGGAGACGTTTTCGCGGGCGCCTTTTTAGCAGAAAACATAAACAGGAAAGATGCCGTCTGGTGTGCATGTGTTGGTTCAGCGATGGCGTCTTTTAAAGTGGAAACAATTGGACCGTTGTTTTCTGGCGAAAAAGAGACAATTTACAGACGAGCGGAACGTTTGTATAAAAAGTGTATGCAGATGGAGACGCACAACTGGTTATAGAATAAAAATGGGAAAAGAACTTAAGCGGAAGGTGTATTTGAGTATAAGCCGTAGTGGAGGAACTGTCCAGTGGGACGTGTTGCAAAAGGTGTGAAATGCAGTGTTTCAGGATGCAGTAAAGACGCTGTTCGTTCGCTTTCAGCTTTGAAAGTGTCAGAGGCAGGATTAAAAGTAGGCACTGAAAGGCGTGCTTATTTGTGTAAAGATCATTACAAAGAATACAAAAAAGCAACAAAAAAAGACAAAATGCTCGAGAAGTGGCGATACAGAGGTTAGAAAGACTAATTTGCCCTTTTGCCATAATTACCTTTTTAACCATCGATTTGAAAAGGACGGTTGAGGCTGGAAAAAGGTGCGAATCTTACAGTTACATTCCAATTTCATAGAATATAACCCGATAAAGAAAGAAATAGCCACCGCTGAAAAAGCAGAAAAGAAAGCGCATAAACTTGAAGATATTGTTGTTTTGTTTGTCGCTGTTGAGGAAGGTGATAATGAGGGAGTCGCAAAAAAAGCTATAGAAGAAATCAACCAGAATCTTGAACAGTTGAAAGCAAAACGGGTGCTCATCTATCCTTACGCCCACCTTAGCACCAATTTAGCTAAACCAGCCAACGCATTAAATATCATTAAAGTCATGGAAAAACAAGCCAAAGCGAGCGGTCTCGAAACCTACCGTGCACCCTTCGGCTGGAACAAACAATTTACAATATCCATAAAGGGGCACCCCCTCGCAGAGCAGTCACGAATCTTTCTGCCATCAGAAGAAGAAAAGAAGAAGGCTGAAGAGGAAAAAATTTCCGATGCTGTAAAAGCCGAAGAAAAGCTGAAATCTTCTTGGTACATCTTTCAACCAAACGGAAAAACGGTTCCAGTCGAAGAATTTGACTTTTCAAAACACGAAAACCTAGGAAAATTCGCAAGATACGAAATCTCAAAGGTTCGAGCAGCACAACAAATGCCACCCCACGTGCCTCTAATGAAAAGACTGGAAATTGCAGATCACGAACCTGCTAGCGACCCAGGAAATTTCCGCTGGTACCCGAAAGGTCGTTTGATTAAGTCTCTACTTGAACAATACGTAACTGAAGAAACTGCCAAGTACGGCGCAATGGAAGTGGAAACTCCGATAATGTATGATTTTCAACACCCCAGCCTAGCAGATTATTTAAACCGTTTCCCTGCAAGACAGTATTTGTTAAAGTCCGAAGACAAAGAACTGTTTCTCCGTTTTGCCGCATGCTTTGGACAGTTCCTCATAATGCACGACACTCAGTTTTCATATCGCCAACTTCCATTGAGGATGTACGAGTTAACTCATTACAGTTTCCGAAGAGAGAAAAGCGGCGAGTTAGCAGGATTCCGACGTCTAAGAGCGTTCACAATGCCCGACTGCCACGCTTTCTGCGCAGACTTGAAGCAAGCAAAAAGGGAGTTTGTTAGCCGTTTCAAGTTGTGCATGAAAGTTTTAGAAGGAATTGGACTAGAACAAGACGATTACGAGTTAGGACTTCGATTCACGAGAGATTTTTATAGAAAAAACAAAAATTTCATCGTCTCTTTAGTGAAGTTGCTAAAGAAGCCAGTGCTTGTTGAAATATGGGAGAAACAGTTCTTTTATTTCATACTAAAATGGGAATTCAACTTCATCGATAACCAAGACAAAGCCTCAGCGCTTTCGACAGATCAGATTGACGTTGAAAACGCCAAACGATACGAAATCACTTTTGTCAACGCGAAAGGGAAAAAACGATATCCACTAATTCTTCACTGCTCTCCAAGCGGCGCAATTGAAAGAGTCGTCTACGCGTTGTTAGAGAATGCATATAAAGAACAACAGAAGGAAAAAGCGCCAATGCTGCCACTGTGGCTTGCACCTGTGCAGGTTAGAATAATTCCTATTTCAGACAAATTTGAAAAAGACGCCGAGAAAATCGCTCAAGAAATTGAAAGGAATAACGTTCGTGTTGATGTTGATGACCGTGCGTTGACTATGCAGAGAAAGGTTCGAGAAGCAGAGACAGAATGGATAAACTACACAATTGTGGTGGGACAGAAAGAAGTTGATTCAGAAATCTTGCCAATAAGAGACCGACAATTGGGAAAGATTAGAAAAATGAAGCTAGAGGCGCTAATAAAGGAAATAAAAGAAAAAACAAAGGATAAACCGTTTAAGCCCTTACCCTTGCCAAAATTATTGTCTAATAGACCCCAATTCTATGGTTGAATTATCCAAAAACTATATCAAAGTTAAGTAGTATTCTACCTATTCTCAAAGAAGGGAGAAAATCTTGGAGAAGCAGGAACTGCAAATCTATATAGACGGCAAATTCTATCCTAAATCAGCAGCGAAGATTTCGGTTTATGATCATGGGCTTCTTTACGGAGATGGAGTGTTCGAAGGAATACGTGCCTACGATGGAGTAGTGTTCAAGCTTAAGGAGCATATTGACCGCCTTTACAAATCAGCCCACGCCATAATGCTAAACATCGGCATGCCCAAAGAGAACATGATAAAAGCGGTCATAGAGGCCCTAAAGAAAAACAACCTAAAAACCGGTTACGTGCGTTTAGTGGTCACCCGAGGAGTAGGCGACTTGGGATTAGACCCGAGAAAATGCCCAAAACCAACCATAATAATCATCGCTGACACAATCAAACTACACAGTGGCGACACCAAAGAAAAAGGCATAACAGCCATGATTGCATGGGTGCGGAGAGACGCAATCGACGCGACCAGCCACGAAGTCAAATCATTGAATTACATGAACAGCATTTTAGCAAAAATAGAAGCGAACAACGCTGGCGTAGAAGAAGCAATATCGCTTGAAAGAACAGGTTATGTCTGCGAAGGGGTCGCGGAAAACATATTCATCGTAAGAGATTGTGCTATTCTTACTCCGTTGAGCTCAACCGGCGCATTACCCGGCATTACCGCGCAAGTGGTTATGCGAATTGCTAGAAAACTAAACTACACGGTGTTGGAAAGG
>Ga0209635_10001551_pt1 | contig 17134 bp, 17 predicted proteins | sample DeeMarSWOR230_32_FD_187463 | JGI IMG/M metagenome (GOLD analysis project Ga0209635, IMG submission 187463) | Marine sediment microbial communities from White Oak River estuary, North Carolina - WOR-2-30_32 (SPAdes) (version 2) | ecosystem: Environmental > Aquatic > Marine > Intertidal zone >... | reverse complement strand
GCTATGAATGAAGCCTTGGGGATGGGCTACACCGGATACAGGGGTGTGCCAGAACTCACAAACTCCCTCGTCAAGAAGTTTAAGGAAGACAACAACATAGACGTCAAACCTAATCAGAATACTGTATCTTTTAGTACATCTGAAACTGATCTGACTAGAATCATACTCCAAAAGGCATTGAAACGTGGTGAAAAGTAAATGCAACCCTCTCTGATATTATTAAATGGAAAAATATACACGATGGATGAAAAAAACCCAAAAGCTGAAGCTGTAGCAATATATCACAACATCATTAGATCTGTAGGAAAAGATTCTCAAATAGAGAAGTTGGCAGGTCCAAATACTAAAGTTGTGAATCTAAAGGGCAAGACCGTAATACCTGGTATAACTGATGCCCATGTACACTTTACTTCATATGCTATAACCACAAAAAGAGTGAACCTTGACGGAGCCGTTACAATAAATGAAGCTCTAGATAGGATTAAAAATAGAGTAATGAACGCTAGGAAAGGAGAGTGGATCCTCGGAAGAGGTTGGGATAAGAATCTTTGGGAAAGCGGAGGATTTCCAAGAAAAGAGGATTTGGATAAGATATCACCTGAAAACCCAGTTGCTTTAAATTGTAAAGATGGTCACGTAATGTGGGTAAATTCTGCTGCGCTAAGAACCGCTGGAATAAATAAAGACACGCCACAACCTGAAGGTGGCGAGATAGAGATAGACGCCAAATCTGGAGAGCCAACTGGAATATTAAAAGAATTGGCGCAGACAAGGATTAGAGAGATTATCCCCGAACCTACGTTGGAGGAGTTAACTGAAGCAACCATCGAAGCGATCCAACAATTCCAGAGTGTTGGAATTACAGCGATAACAGATTCGGAGGGAACCATACCCTTAAAGATCTTTCAGAACCTACTTGCAAAAAATATGCTTGGTTTAAGAGTGTCAATGATGTTTCCAATAGAAAATCTTGACGCAGTCATCAAGTATGGCATTCAGTCAGGTTTTGGTAATAAAATGCTTAAGATTATGGCTTTGAAAATTGTGGCTGATGGAGCCATAGGTTCTCAGACAGCTGCTATGCTTGAAGGTTATGAGAACAATCCAACTAACAAAGGCATTCTAAGGTTATCTGAGAAAGAACTGGACGAGCTTGTCTTTAAGTCGACAACTAATGGAATTGGAGTTGCTGTGCATTGCATAGGTGATCGGGCGAATAGAGTAGTATTAGACATAATTGAGTCAAACATGAATAAGGTAAAGAGTGAAGACAGAGTTCGATACCGTATTGAACATGCCCAACATTTGACAGGAGAAGATGTTGTGCGATTTGGAAAACTTGGGGTCATAGCATCGATGCAGCCAATTCACATCGCATTGGATATGGACATAGCTAACCAATATATTGGTGAGAGAAGCAGATGGGCGTATCCGTTTCGAACCTTACTTGATACAGGAGCTATACTTGCCTTTGGTTCAGACGCTCCAGTTGAACGATTCAATCCCTTTTTGGGTATTTATACCGCAGTGACAAGAAAAAGAAGTCCTGACTATCCAAAGGGAGGATGGTATCCCCAAGAGAAGATAACTGTTGAAGAAGCTGTTAGGGCATATACCTTTGGAGGCGCATATGCTGCTGGTGAAGAAGATGTACGAGGCACAATTACACCAGCTAAACTAGCAGACATTATTGTTCTTTCAAAGAACATATTCGAAATTCCATTAAAACAAATAATAGAAACTGAAGTTGAGATGACAATATTTAATGGTGAGGTAGTTTACGAGAAAACGTGATTATAAATTGAAGACACTGTCTTCTAAAGCCTCACTAAAATACTATTCTCTAATAAGTACTCTTTCACTTCCTTAACGGTATAATTGCCATAATGGAATATGCTAGCTGCAAGTGCAGCGTCCGCAGCTCCAATAGTAAGAGCTTCTAACATGTGTTTAGGATTACCTGCTCCACTGCTGGCAATCACTGGTACAGATACTCTTTCAGAGAGTTCCTTTAAAAATTCTAGGTCATACCCCTTCTTTGTCCCGTCGAAATCGAGGGATGAAGCAACGATCTCACCAGCACCCATCTTTACAACCGTCTCAGCCCATTTGAGAGCGTCTATACCTACACTTTTTGTTCCACCATAAATGTAGGTATCCCACCAACACTTTCCTTCACCGGTCTCTAAAATCACTTTTTCATTTACATTAATTTCCCTTTGGACGTAAACCCTCTTCACGTCTATCGAGGAGACAATGCACTGGCTTCCAAAGCTATTTGATGATTCGGATAGAAGAGTGGGCTTTAAGACGGCTGCTGTGTTAATAGTTACTTTATCTGCACCATTGAGAAGTATTCTTCTAACATCCTTAACCGATCTGACTCCTCCGCCAACTGTGAACGGAATGTTTACAGCGTCTGAAGTTCGTCTAACAACGTCTATAATGGTATCTCTATGTTCCCTTGAAGCAGCAACATCCAAAAGAACCAACTCGTCTGCTCCTTGCTCTTCATACAAGGCAGCTAATTCAGCAGGATCACCCGTATCTTGAAGATGTTTGAAGCCTATACCTTTTACTACCCTCCCCTTATTCATGTCAAGACAAGGCATGATCCTTTTTGCTAGCATAAATTATCGCTTCACATACTTAACGTAATTATTGATGATGTTTATGCCGACTTTCCCCGACTTCTCTGGATGAAACTGTGTGGCAAAGACAGACTGTTTGGAGATAACGCTCGGAATTGTAATACCATAATTGGTTATTGCTATCGTTTCTTCTTCATTCTCAACCACGGGATAATAAGAATGTGCAAAGTATACGTATGAACCATCGGATATTCCTGAAAGCAATGGGTTCTCAAATCTCACGATTTTTAAAGTATTCCATCCCATGTGAGGAACAGTTAAGTCTTTAGGTAATCTGATAACTTTACCTTTAAAATAATCTAATCCCTTGGTAAGACCTCCCTCTGTGCTAGTTGAAAACAGTATCTGCAATCCTAAACATATCCCTAAAAGAGGTCTTTCCTCTTCCATTAATGTAAGAACACTCTCTTTGAGATTGGTCAAATTCTTTATGGCGTCTCTAAAAGCGCCAACACCTGGAAGAACAACAGCATCAGCATGTTTTACGTCTCGAATGTTTCTTGTGATTTTTGTTTCTTCGTTTATCCTTTTGAAAGCTTTATGTACATTTCTAAGGTTGCCAAGTCCATAATCAATGATCACAATTTTTACCATTAAAAATCAGCATTAATAATTGAATCATGCCAATGTTTGATCCATGATCTTTTTCAATTCAGAGTATTGTTTGTCTTTTGTTACTTCTTTAATAGCTTCAAGCAGCTCTTGTTTAACCATTTTTGAACGCCCTTCTACTTCAAATTTTCGAGCTAATGCTTCCAAGTCAGATGCGCGAAGATCTGTAAACAAGACTCTTTCAATTACCGTGTAGTCCCCCTCTATTTCAGTATCAAAAACATACGTAACCTCATCTTTAGTATATAAAATGTCTACTGGGTATTCCTCTTTTTTGTCATGAAGTAATACGATGATCAAATGTGGATTATTTAAAATCCTTTTTACCGGTTTTAAAATATGTATTGCCACTCTGACATGATCTCTTGACAAAGACAAAGTTGATGGCGGAAAGTAGAGGGTGTATGAATCTAAATCCACAGATCTTTTATTTGAATTGAACATGCTTTTCCCCCTTAACTATATTAACGTTAAAGCTAGCTATTGAAGAGAAATCTGACTTAAAAATTTAAAGTGACAACTTACGTTCTTATAGGTAATGATAAATAAACACTTTCAGAGCTTTGATTTAGATACAATACTGTGGAATTAACATCAATAACTATGCTTATTTCTCTTCCGTCTAGATTTTAGAACAGTTGTTCTAAAATGTAGTATTATCTTTCGCACCGTCTCTACCTAAGATTGAAATGAATCAATCATATAACAACAGCGATAGAAAAGGAACAGTCTTAACCGGGCTACTCATTTTAATAATTTTATGTCCTGTTATTCTTACCATATGGAATCTTTCTAACATCAGCTATCTTCAGGAATCATCTTGGACTACAACACCACTAAACAAGTTCGAATCGTATGAAGAGCTGAAGACCTTTTTGAATAGAAGTCAGGTTCAGGACTTCATTAGTAATCCTATCATGGATTTTTGGGTAAAGTCTTTTTCATTCAATTCATTAAGACCCTCTGAGTCTTACGCGGTCACCGATTCTCCAGAATATTCACTGACAAATATTCAGGTAGAAGGAGTCGATGAAGCTGATTTAGTTAAGACTGATGGTGACTACATTTACATAGTTTCGAAAAGCACGATATTTTTGCTTAAAGCACATCCTCCTGAAGATGCAGAAATTCTCTCCAAGATTTCACTTGATAAAAACATAGAAGGATTATACATCAACAACAACAAGCTCATTGTATTCCTGGGAGGCCCCTTCTATAGCATATATAGATATAGAGACGTGTATGCTCCATACTGGATACCTGAAACAAATATCGAAATATACGATCTTTCCAATGTTTCTTCCCCAAGTTTGGTCAAAAACGTTACTGTAAATGGATTTTACTTCAATTCTAGGATGATAGGAGACTATATTTACGCTATTATCTGTAAACCTGCTTATCTCGACAACAGTGGTGAAGTGAGTCTACCAATAATCCAGTCCGATGATATTAAAGTGAAGATCGAGCCTTCATCTATATACTATCTAAACCTCACAGACAATTACCCCTCTTTCACTAATATTGTCTCTATCAACTTGAAAGATCTTGATCAAGAACCTCTCTGTAAAACGTTATTGTTTGGTGCCACCTGTAATATGTACGTCTCCCAGAGTAGTATATACATAACATTACCATCATATTCGGAATATAATTTCAAGAAGGATTTAACAACAGAAATTCATAAGATTACTATTCAAGATGGTGAGATTGAATACTTTTCTAATGGTTGGGTTCCTGGAACTGTTCTTAATCAGTTCTCAATGGATGAGCATGAAGGATACTTCAGAGTTGCTACTACAACAGGACAGTCTTGGTTTGAAGGATCAGAACTAAGAAATAATATATTTGTCTTGAACTCGACATTATCGATTGTTGGGAGACTTGAAAACTTAGCGCCTAAGGAGCGTATTTACTCTGCGCGATTTATGGGAAGTAAGTGCTACCTAGTGACATTTAGAAAAGTTGATCCGCTCTTTGTCATCGACTTAAAAGATCCAAAAAAGCCTAACGTTCTTGGAAAACTGAAGATACCTGGCTATTCTGATTACCTTCACCTCTATGATGAGAATCATCTTATCGGAATAGGTAAGGAAACCGTAGCTGCAGAAGAGGGAGATTTCTCTTGGTATCAAGGAGTAAAGATCTCACTTTTCGATGTAACAAATGTTTCAAGACCAAGGGAAGTTGATAAGGTCGAGATCGGGGATAGGGGAACTGATTCACCAGTCTTAAGAGATCATAAGGCCTTCTTGTTCAGTCGATCCAAAAACCTTCTAGTACTACCTGTCTTGTTATCAGAGATAGATGAGGAAAAATATTCTGGAACTGTTCCACCCAATGCTCATGGTGAGTATGTTTGGCAAGGAGCGTACGTGTACGATATAACTTCGGAACAAGGGTTTGTTTTTAGAGGGAGAATTACACACTTGAAAAACGATGAGGAAATTTTGAAGAGTGGCTTTTACTTTGAGTCCTCATATTCCATAAAGAGGTCTCTATATATTGGTAATGTTCTCTATACAATATCTGATAATACAATAAAGATGAACGACCTTGAAAATCTAAATGAGATAAACATAATTGATCTATCTTAATTCGATTTGAAGGTTTCTTATTACATAAGCAACTAGCTAGCTCTAACTATCCTTTCTTCTTCAATAAGGGTCGATCCATCCTATATTGTTTGGTGTCAACTGTTCATGGTCACTACTATTCCATTGATTACCATCACATCGATCAAATGCTTGACCTCGATCTGTCAGACAGTATTATACAAAATAGATGTAGCCCTCTATAATTTAGTACACTGGTAAAAAACGTTTCTAGTATATAATATACTAAACTATGAGGACATACAGATCATTGTTAATGTGCTCCTAACCTTATCAAGTCTCCTGATTTGGTCAGTTACAACCCCTCTGAGTTCAGCCATGTTATCTCTTTCTATCTTGGCAATTATGTCATAGAGCCCATAAACCGCATACGCTTCCTTCACTGAATCCAAATTTCTAATCTCTTGGATAACTTGCTCCTCAAACCCTATTTCAGCGTTAACAAGTACGAACGCAGTAGGCATATCTTTTTAGCACCTATTATTAAATTAAACGATTACACACATAAATATTACCAATAACTACTTCGATTTAAAAAGAAAAACTCTCTTCTGAGTTACATCTCCAAACTTTGTTAGGCTAAAAGATATTAATGAGGACTTAACTTCCTTTTTTTTCAGGTTATCAGATATGTCCTTAGCTCCTTTTGTTGCGTCTCCACAAATAGTGGTTGAGAGAATGCTCAAGATAGCGGAATTAAAGGAAGGGGAAACCCTTTATGATCTAGGATGCGGAGATGGTCGAATTATAATAACAGCTGCAACTGAGTTTGGTGCAAATGCTGTAGGTGTTGAGTTAGACGAGGGACGATACAGAAAAACTCTGAGTAGAATACAGGAACTTAAGCTTGAAAATAAGGTAAAGCTGATTCATGGAAATCTATTAAAAGTTGATTTAAGTCCTGCAGACGTGGTGACGCTGTATCTACTTACAAGCGCAAATGAGAAGGTGAAGCCAAACTTAGAGAAACAACTTCGAAATGGTACCCGGGTGGTTTCTCATGACTTTGAGATTCCCGGTTGGCGGCCCATCAGAATCGAAGAAGTTTCAGAGAGTTATGGTTTTTCTCATACAATATATCTATATGAGAAGAAATAGCTCAACTTTCTATCACATATTGAATTCTTCCCAATTTTGGTATTTTTCTAATCATTCTAATTCGGTTTATCTTAAGACTTCAATAATTTTGGCATTTCAAAAATACTAAATCAAACTATTAGAGATCATTGATTAAGGAGGAAATATTGTGGAGGAAAAGATATTTTATTTTCAGAAAGAAGAAGATAGCACTAATAAAGCGCTTCAACTAGCGCTTGAAACTGCAAAAAGATTTGATATCAAGAGCATTGTATTAGCTAGTACATCAGGAAATACCGCTATTCAAGCTGCAAAGATGTTCAAGGGTTCTGATGTTAATTTATTCATCGTTGGACATCAATATGGAATGCGAGAACCAGGAAAAACCAGTTTTACTAATGATAACATTGAACTTGTAGAAAAATTAGGGTTTAAGGTTCATTTTGGAACAGATCTTCTAACTGCGACAGTAGGCGCTTTAAGAGAAAAATTTGGTAGCGGACCATTCGGGATCATTGCAGACACGCTACGCATGTTCTGCCAAGGTATTAAAGTAGCAATAGAAGTAGCTATTATGGCTTGTGATGCGGGATTAGTTAGTTCAGAAGAAGATGTGGTTGCAGTTGCAGGTACAGGAAAGGGAGCTAACACTGTAGTTGTTCTTCAACCAGCGAATACTTATAGAATATTCCAAACAAAGATAAAAAGGATCATTGCTAAAGAGATTTAATCTTAGATATTACAAGAGAGTTTAATAGACTGTTATAGATAAGAAGCAACAAACACTCTATTATTTGGGAGGATCATTCTTTGAGTAGACCGGTTGACATTGGAAGTCTTAAAGTGGGTCAACACCTCGTCATCGATGGAAAACCATATCGTATCGTATCTTACGAGAAATCAAAGCCAGGTAAACATGGTTCCGCCAAGGCTCGGATCGTTGCCATCAACATTTTTGATGGAAGTAAAAAAAGCATCGTTAGCCCTGTTGATGCTAGGACAGAAATCCCAATAATTGACAAACGTTCAGCACAGGTTGTTTCTATTAGTGGAGATTCATTACAATTGATGGATCTTGAGACCTATGAGATATTTTATTCTTCGATGCCTGATGATTTAGATGTTAGGAAAAAGGTAGAACAAGGGGTTGAAGTAGAATACTGGAGTGTTCTTGGACAAATGAAGATTATTAGGGTGAAAGGAGCTAACTAGTAATTCAAGTTTCGGATCATGCGCTTTATATCTTCAGATGTTGGAAAGCTGTCTGCTTCATCTATCTTTATCCATTTGTAAGATTTTGCTTCTTTAGTGGTTTTTACGACTCCTCCAACAGGATGTCCAAGAAAATCCATAATTACGTAATGAGATTCAATCAATCCATTTTTATCAAGAAAAATTCGATCAAATACATCTATTACACGATCAAGCGTAACCTTTAATCCGACCTCCTCTTCAACTTCTCTTTTTCCTGCCTCTCGAGCCGTCTCACCAAGCTCAATCATGCCGCCTGGAATTGACCATAAACCCTCTCCCGGTTCTGTTCCCCGTTTAATTAGAAGCACTTTGTCTTTATCTTGAATAAGTACGCCAACAGCTGCTATTGGATGATTTGGATATTTACGTATGTTTCGACTTTCTGTTTTATTATTATTTAATTCTCCATTCTGTTCGCTCGGGTGTGTCAATGAGAATAATCCCCCTTTCAGCAAGTTTTTTCCTGATCTCGTCCGCTCTCTTCCATTTTTTCTCTCTTCTTGCTTTCTCTCTCTCTTTAATAAGAAGCCTTGCATCCTCTGGGAGTTCCTTTCGCTTTCTCTCTTCTTCATTTTGAAGCAGTCCAAAGACCTCTGAAAATTCCTCAATGTTCTTAAGAATGACTTTAAGAGTATTTCTACTAGCATCTTCTGAAACAGCAATATTTGAAAGTCTTATCAATTCATAATACTCAGCAAGCGCCTTTGGCGTATTAAAATCGTCGTCCATTGCTTCTATAAATTTTATCCTTAAATTTTCCGTTTCCTCTTCGATTTGACGATCTTTACACCTTAATTTTTCTTGTTTAGATTTTTTTATCTGTTCTCTGAGAGAATTGACCGCCTCAACAATCCTTTTTAAACTATTTTCAGCATGCTCTAAAGTATGCTCGTTAAAATCGATAGGTTTTCTATACTGTTTAGTCAAGAGGAAGAGTCTGTAAACATCGGGAGAATAATTCTGAAGTAATTTTTTTATTGGAATGAAATTACCTAAAGATTTTGCCATTTTTTCGCCATTAATGGTTAACAACCCAGTATGCAACCAATACTTAACCCATGGCTTTTTTCCAATAAATGCCTCAGATTGAGCTATCTCGTTCTCATGATGTGGAAATAATAGGTCTGATCCTCCTCCATGGATTTCAAACTGTTCACCTAGGTGTTTAATTGACATAACAGAACATTCAATATGCCACCCCGGTCGTCCCATCCCCCAAGGACTTGGCCAACCAGGCTCATTTTTTTTACTTCTTTTCCAAAGAGTAAAATCCGCTGGGTTTTTCTTTCTCTCATCTACTTCTATTCTAGCGCCTGCTTTAAGCGCCTCTTGTGATTGATGAGAAAGCTTTCCGTAATCATCTAATTTCTCAATGTCGAAGTAAATGTCTCCATCAACCTCATAGGCGTACCCTTTTTCAATTATGGTTTGAACCGTTGAGATAATATCTTTAATATAATCTGAAACTCTTGGATACGCTTCTGCTTTTATTACTCCCAAAGCCTTCATGTCTTCATGAAATGATTTCTCATACCTGTGAGCGAGTGTTATCGGGTCTTCACCTCTTTCATTGGCTCGAATAATTATCTTATCTTCGATATCTGTAATATTCACAATGTACCTGACTTTATATCCTTTAAATCTAAGATAACGGAGAATAACATCAAATGAAACATAGGTTCTAGCATGACCAATATGGCTCTCATCATAAACAGTGGGTCCACAGACATACATGCCCACCTCATCTTTTTCGAATGGTGTAAAGATCTCACGTTCACCGCTCATCGTATTTAGTACTTTCAGGCACAACTAATATCATCTCAGCATTAGCCCTTTGTTAAAGAGCATAATAAAAAATGCTTAGGAATTACATAAATAATGCGAGTAATGACGCTGTATAAAAACTACGAATGAATAAATTATAAAAAAACTCTTAAGAAAACCCTTTAGGAACGGTAAAGTTTTCTAAAGGTAATGTAAAAGAGTGGAGAGGGTAATTAATCAATTAACCATACCGTCAAAAATATAATGGTGAGATTAATGTCCGAACTCCACAGACTCGAACGTAGGCTATTGATTACTCTTAAAGATGGTACTTACTCAAGTATTGAAGAACTTAGTAAGAAAGCAGGTTTGCCTGAAGCATCTGTCGTTAGAGCTTTAATGTGGTTAACAGAAAAGGAACTTATAACTGTAAAAGAAGAAAGGGAAACAACTATTAGATTAGGGTCAGAGGGTCTAAATTTTCTAAAAGAAGGAATGCCTGAAAGGCGTCTCGTTAATGCTGTTATAGATTCTGGTGGAGAAATCTCTCTTAATAAATTAACAGCCTTATCCGATATTAATTCAGAATTGATGAATATTGCTATTGGCTGGGCTCTAAGAAAAGAATGGCTTCAACTCATCAAAAATGGGACACCTATGTTAATAGTTAACGAGGAACCCAAAAGGAGTTCAGAGGAAGATTTAATCCGCCTACTGTCTACGTCTACTTATTTAATTGATGAATTGGATCCCCGTTTTTTGGAGCCTTTACAACTTTTAATGAAGAGACCTAATGTGGTTGTTCAGGAAGAAAGAGTGAAACGACTTGTAAAATTAACTGAAGAGGGTTTAGCTCTCTCCAATTTTGTTCAAGAGACTGAAGATGTAAGTCAACTTACTTCTGAACTTATTCGTTCAGGTGATTGGAGGGCTGTTAAGCTACGCAGTTACAACATTCAGGCGCCAGTTGCAAATTATTGGCCTGGTAAAAAACAACCTTATAAGCGATTTTTAGACGACCTGAAACTTAACCTCGTAGCCTTAGGTTTTGAGGAGATGGAAGGTCCTATTGTGGAACTTATGTTCTTTAATTGTGATGCGCTATTCATGCCTCAGGGTCATCCTGCTCGCGAAATACATGATATCTATTATCCTGATGATCCTGTTTATGGTAGATTACCCGAAAAAGAACTCCCCTTTTTAGAGAACGTGAAGTCAGCTCATGAGGATGGTTTTACTACTGGTAGTAAGGGATGGGGTTATGATTTTTCAATTAATGATTCCATGCGTCTTATACTGAGAAGCCAAGGTACAGCCCTCAGCGCGCGCACCATGATGAGTAAGGACTTGAATATCCCAGGTAAGTATTTCTCTATTTCGAGGTGTTATCGTCCAGACCTGGTTGATAGAACTCATCTTACAGAATTTGATCAAGTTGAGGGAATCGTTGTTGGTAAAGAATTAACCTTCAGGGATCTTCTTGGTGTATTGGAGATGTTTGCTGTTGAAGTAGCTGAAGCAGACAGAGTTAGATTTAGACCTGATTACTTCCCCTTTACTGAACCAAGTGTTGAGTTAGCTGCCTATAAGAAAGAATTTGGTTGGATTGAGTTTGGAGGCGCTGGAATGTTCCGACCAGAGGTAACACAACCATTAGGTATTGAGGTTCCAGTAATAGCTTGGGGTCTTGGCGTCAATAGGCTCTACATGATGCAAGCTGGAATAGATGACATTAGAAAACTGTATTCTAATGATTTGGATTGGTTGAGAAAACAGAGGTTAAGGTAAAGATGCCCACTGTTAATGTGTTATTCAATGATTTGCAGAGGCTTGTTGGGCAGAAATTACCGACTAATCAAGCCGAACTAAATGAGATATTATCGTATGTTAAGGGTGAGACAGAACTTTTCTATGGAGATGAGTTAGCAATTGAGATCAAAGATGGTAACAGACCAGATCTTTGGAATGTGGAAGGCATTGCAAGAGCATTAAAAGGTGTACTAGGTATTGAGAGGGGATTAAAAGAGTACCATATTATCGGTGATTCCGGAATAAAAACGTATGTAGACAAGGCGCTTCGAAATATTAGACCTTACATTGGATGTTCTGTAGTTAAAGGTGTTAAGCTGGACAACGAAGTGATAAGGGAGCTAGTACACCTTCAAGATAAACTCGATCAAACTTATGGACGAAAGAGAAATAGATCCTCTATAGGCCTCTATAATTTGGAACTAATCAAACCTCCAATCGAATATAGATCTGTGAAGCCTACTGAAATAAGTTTCACTCCCCTTGAATCAACAGAGGAGATGAGTTTAAAGGAAATCCTTGAGAAACACCCTAAAGGTATAGAATATGGCCACATAGTTAAAAAGTACAAACGATGGCCAATTCTTACTGATTCAAAGAATGAGGTTCTCTCGTTTCCACCAATAATAAACTCTAACGATCTGGGACGAATCACAGAGGACATTGAAGATATTTTTGTTGAGGTTACAGGGACTTCATATGAAACCGTGCTTAACACGTTAACACTTGTGACCTTATCCCTCGCAGATAGAGGCGAACACATTTACTCGACTAAGATATTCTATCCTTATGCTTTCTCTTCCGGAAATAAGTTTGAAGACTTGACTCCAAACCTTAAAACAAAGAAAATCACGCTTGAAGATCGTTACGTTGAGGAAGTTCTAGGTCTAAAACTTGATCGAGAGACCATACTTTCACTCCTTAGTAAAGCACGTTTCAATTTTATTGATAACTGTACGGACAGTCTTGAAGTGATAATACCTTGCTATAGAATAGACATTATGCATCCGGTTGACGTCATAGAAGACTTAGGAATTATTTATGGGTACAATAAAATTGAACCTAGATGGCCTCAAATGGTCACTTTTGGAAAGATCAGCAATAGAGAAACCTTCTCGGATCTTGTAAGAGAGATTATGATTGGTCTAGGCTGTCAAGAGGTTCTTAGCTTTACGATGGATAATAATGAAAACCAAAAGGAGAGGATGGACCTAAAAGAAATGAGGGTGGTCAAAATAAGTAATCCGAAAACTCTTAGATTCACTTGTGTTCGTGGATGGTTACTGCCAAGCCTTATGGCTTTTCTAAGTAACAACACACATGTGGAATTTCCTCAAAAAATCTTTGAAGTCGGAGATTGTGTAACGTTTGATATGAAGAATTTGTGCGGTGTTAGAAATGTTAGAAAAGTATGCTTAGTCGTAAGCCACTCCTCTTCCAACTTCAGCGAGGCTAAATCCTTCCTTGACGCGTTCATGCTCAACATCGGCTTTGAATACGGTCTAAAAATACTAAAACATCCAACTTTCATTAAAGGTAGAGTAGGCAAAGTAGTAGTTTCCGAAAAAGATGTTGGGTTTATTGGGGAGATTTCACCGTCGGTCCTAAATAACTGGAGTCTAGAGAACCCCGTAGTAGCTTTTGAACTGGATCTTGATGTGTTAAAAAAGTGATTTTTCGAGATGAAAACTGAAATTACTACTCCTCTAGGTAAATTAACAATTATAACTGATCAACATCATTGGATGTTCCTCGTTGCTATTCTTATTGATCTAGCTAGCGAACTAAACGTGCCAATCCCTAAAACACTATATTATGGTCCCATGGAGTATGAGCAACTTCTAACTCCCTTAGACTTTCAAGACGTACATATGACTGGAAGACGAACTAGTGATGTAGTTGAGTATTGGTATAGGGATCAAATGATCCTTGTTTATACAACTCTGACAAATTTATCAGAGAATGATCTAAAAGGCTTATTGGCTCACCAACTCCTACATCACGACGATAATATTAATCATAGGAACATAACATCCTATGCGCTCTACTGTGCCTCCAATTGTGATCTAGATTATCCAAATGTATGTGTAACTTATGTAAAGATTTGCACAGATATGCTAAGAAACGTTTCGGTTTCAATTCGATTACCCCTAAAATATAGAAGACCAAACCTTATGCGGAATTTAATGAGAGCTGAAAGAGCAATTCAAGATACAAAACTAATTAAAAATGAAACGCAAAGAAAGCTGGCTCTCCTTTACTGTGTTATAATTTCAACTGGGTTGACTCTATTTAATGAGACTGAAGAAAGAGCCGTTGAGTTACAGAATTTATCATTAAATTTGTTACCTGAGTTAAAATCGATTCATAAATTTTTAATTGAGAAATTTAACATAGTTTCAAATGAATTATTGAATCAGGAATTTGAAGAAGACTTTCTCTCTGAAGTAAATGAGCACCTCTGCGATCTAATGCACAAGATACTTATTTAAAAAATAACACTGAATTTTAGGGAGTAAGTTAACTTCTTTCCTTTCACCTGAGCATTTTAAGAGGTGTATTACAAATGGTCTCTAAATATTCTATGTGGTGAATTTCGTTTTCGACCTCAATAACATGGTTCGAAGTTTTTGGTGGTAATTTTTTACCTGAAAGACCCGCGTTTCGAACAATCTCCTTGTCCACAGATTCGCCTTTTCTCCAAGGAAGAACTTTAATTGAAGGGTCATCATAGTTCAAGTATACAACAGGTATTTTTATACAATTCAGTTTTAATAACGCACATAATCTATGGTGTCCATCAAGTATTACGTTTGTTTTACTGTCAACTGCTATTGCACGTTTGAGAACACCATCTCTCTCTATTTCATCTGATAGTGACTTTACGTGTTCATTGGTGGTTTCTTCGTGTTCTTTTAATTGTTTTATGTCAACAAAAATATACGCCTGACAGCTTAAAACCCCTTCTTTATGTTCCTGCAAAACTCAGAAAGCTATATGGAACTAGGTTAAAAGCTTTTCATTCAATAATACGACTAGTTACTCCAACTAAGGTTTTGAAAATATGATCTCCATTGTAGAAATACTAGATCGCTTTCCAAGTCTCTTTAATTCCTGAGTATCGATATTAATGTCTTTTATTTTAAGGTCTGTTATGAAGGATCTCCGTAGCATTTCAACAGTATCAACAGCTCGTTCAATAGCTCTACCACGCGCTTTTACTATAATCTCATTGGCTCCGGAATTAAACAGAGTCAGACATGCAATTACATAATTCATTACCGGTTTACTACCTATGAGGACTACATTTTCCTTGTTTGACATTCTATTAATACCTCATCACTGAGATTAATACTCTAAATCGCCTCTCCCCTATGAAAGTATTATCATATGAAAGGTGTAAAAAGGAAGGTAATAGTGATCAACAATGTTGGAGGAAAGATTTTAAAAGCTAAGCTTCTAGCATGCCTTATTATAGAATCAGTAAAAATACTCAGCTCAACTACTTTTTCATTACCCAAGGTTCTTACATTTTTAATTGATCCGATTTTGCAAGCAAATTCTAACTTCTCTAAATTTGCTACCGCAGTTTTAACCGCAGTATTCACATAAGAGATGAATCGATCTTTGTTGAAAGCCTCACCAATGGGATGATACCCTCTTTGAATGAGTGACACAGCATTGACCACATGAGTATCTGTGGTCATTATTTCTGCTTCATCTAATCCATTATTTAATATTGAGGAGAGTATTGATTCTCGGAAGCCACTGATCATGTTGTTTCCATCAATGATTACATAAGCAGTCCTCTGATCAAAAACTTCAAACACAAAAGCAATGATCCCCCCTGGTCCCATCCCCTCAATGAGTCTAAACTCTTCTGGCATGATCATTGACGCTCCCATTTTAAGATTGCCTCTATCTTGCTTTGACGTAATTTTGATAGATTCCATTGCGGTTTCTTCAATTTCCTTTAACTCTTCAGTTGTAAAAAATGGAATTTTATCTGGTTCTCCTATGCTATTGTGAGCATCTATTACAGTAATACTTCTAAAACCAAGTTTCTCTCCCTTCTCCACAATTTTTAAACAAAGCTCCCTGGGTATATCTTCCGTACTATGAGGGGATCTTGATAATGTAACAATTGCGTGTTCCCCAAAAGCTTGACATGTAGAGTGCGTTCCACCCTTTTCAACACGAACCATTTTTGTTGCCAAGTCATGAAATTCAAGCTCTTTGACTGCTTTAAACACCTCATTGAAAACCTTATCCACTTCATTTTGAGAGGTTATATTTTGTCCATGTCCACTGCAACCATGAGGTACCGCGACTAAATCACTTATTTTCTTTAATCTTCTTTGAGCTATGTAAGGAAAATTACTACTTCCAATGTTTCTAAAAGGACCTGGATGTAAAGTAGGTATTAAAATAAGGCTTCTTAACTTATTTTCTTCTTTTCCCTTAAACCCTATAACTGAGAAACTAATGTCAGAGTCCTCACCCAATTGGTATAAATATTCCTCTAAAGGATCTGTTCTATTTGCAATCCAGTTGTTTGCAAAACCTTTGAGAAGAGAGATGGTTCCGATACCAATTGTTTCTACCCCTCTTTTATCGATTAAATTGATAAACAAATTCATAGCTGCTAATAAAATCAAACCACCAAGAAAATATCTAAATATGAATTTTGAAGTCCAAACATCCCAAAATTGTAATGCTGAAATAAAGCATAACAAAGGTTGCAGGATAGATGATAGCATGATTCTCCAATTATTCATAAAAGATAGGCTTTTAAAGACAAGAAATCTTAACATAATGCCTGTACATACTCCAAAACAAGAAAAGATTGTAAATAAATCAGCTTCAGGCATAATTATTTGCACAATGCTGCCCAAAATTAACCAGAAAATCCACGCAGCGCAAGAAAAAAAACTTAAGTTTGTACAACGTCTTAGCGTAAACACTACTTCTCTTTTTGTAAAAAGAATCCATGTTAATAAATCTGAAATGATTGTTGGTAATGTTAATACTTGAAGACCAAATAGTAAGCCAGATTGCATGTTTTCATATGTAAAAGATCCTAACAGAAAGGCTATTGAACTTCCACCAATGTTTATTATAATTAGTAATACGAAGAGAGTTGCATGGCTGGGTAAAGTGAATAGGGAAGTGTAATGGCGAATAGCTGCTGATAAATACTTAGTTTCAGTGCTCATTTCAATTACTCGATTATGGTAGCTATTTGTATTCATCAAACCAAATTAAGAATATATCTACTCATTACTCAATTAATTTTAATCATAATAAATAATACTTAATTTTCATTTGTTGGGTATCAATTTAATTAGTAGTATA
>Ga0209635_10001550_pt1 | contig 17134 bp, 11 predicted proteins | sample DeeMarSWOR230_32_FD_187463 | JGI IMG/M metagenome (GOLD analysis project Ga0209635, IMG submission 187463) | Marine sediment microbial communities from White Oak River estuary, North Carolina - WOR-2-30_32 (SPAdes) (version 2) | ecosystem: Environmental > Aquatic > Marine > Intertidal zone >... | reverse complement strand
GTGCGAGATTTCGTTAAGAGTGTGCCGCGGCAGCTCATTCTTGATATGGATGCTGATAAAGTCAGGTTCCCTAAGGAATTTCTGGTGGAGGCTGGAAGGAGAAACCTCCTCGGCCTGAGGTTCCCCGCTGAGTATGGAGGGAGAGGGCTTAAGTGGGTGGATGAACTCATCGCTTTGGAGGAGATAAGTACCCTGGGAATGTCTCTGACCTGCCTCTGTCAACTGGTCTCTATCGTTGGCGAGGCTTTGAATGTCTTTGGAACTGAGGCGCAAAAACAGAAATACCTCAAACCCACTGTGGAGGGCAAGATGTATTGTGCCGAGGCCCTCACTGAACCCCGAGGAGGAAGCGATTTCTTTGGTGCTACCACTGTAGCCAGAAAGGAGGGTAGCCATTATATCCTCAATGGACAGAAGCGTTTCATCGTGGGGGCTGAGGGCGCTGATTATTTCATGGTATATGCCAACACCAATCCTGGGGCCCCGCCTCATGATGCGCTCAGCCTCCTCATCGTGGAGAGAGAAATGGGAGTGGAGGTGAAATATATCTATGGTCTGATGGGGACTCGTGGTGGTGGCACAGGGAGGATAGTCTTCCGTGATGTCCGTGTCCCAGAGGAAAACTTGGTGGGTGAGGAGAACGGTGCGTCAAGGATCTTCTGGCAGATGATGATACCAGAAAGGATCTCGTCTGGCATCACCGGCATCTCCCGAGCCGTACTGGAGATAGCCGCCAGGTACGCTAGCAAAAGAAAGGCCTTTGGCCAACCGATACGAAGTTTTCAAGCAGTGAACTTCAAAATAGCCGAGAGTATTACCAAGCTGGATGCTATCAGTGCTTTCAGCTATGCTGTGGCAAAGACGGTGGACGAGGGAAAAGGGACCCGGGGCTATCAAAGGAGGCTGGTGTCTGAACTGAAGAGGCTGTCCACCGATGTGCAGTGGGAGGTGGTAAACGATGCCATGCAGATCCTGGGCGGCATTGGCTACACTAACGTCTTTCCGGTGGAGCGAGCATTGAGAGATGCAAAGCTGGCTGGCATATGGACCGGAACTAACGAAATCATGAACCTCATCATCCAGCACGAGTATTATAAGGAACTCCTGACCAAAGGGATTGAAGGCAGGGACATGGAGGCCGATGTTTGCCTCAGCGAGGCGGAGGCGGTGGAGGAAAAGGTCTATGAGTGAGAATCCGTGGCTCTTACCCGATAGAGCGGAACGGTAAAGAGAATAATAGGCCAGAGGAAGTTTCCGTACGCTATTGTCTTGGGCTAGTTGCCCAACAAAATAGAATAAGGAGGAATCGGAATGGAGTATGAGACCATCCTTTATGAGAAAGAAGGCAAGGTAGCAACGATAACGCTCAACCGGCCTGAAACCCTGAATGCTTGGAACATGACCATGGGGGAGGAAGTATATGCGGCCCTTGACGAGGTAAGGAAGGACGACGATGTCAGGGTCTTAATCATGACCGGCGCTGACAGGGGGTTCTCCTCCGGCGCTGATCTGAGCGCAGCGGGCGGAGTAGGTGGTGGCCCGCCAGGAATTACAGAAGGGATGGTTGGTTCCACTATGAAGGGCCGGCGCGGTGTGTGGGATGTTGCAATGGCTATACCCAACCTGCCAAAACCGGTTATTGCCGCGGTAAACGGGGTTGCTGCTGGTGCAGGATTCTCCGTCGCTTTGGCCTGCGACATAAGGATTGCATCGGATAAGGCGAGATTTTCGCAGATATTCGTCAAGAGAGGTCTTATCCCGGACTCAGGTGCAACTTATTTCTTGCCCCGGATAGTGGGGTTGTCTAAGGCGTGTGAACTTGCTTTTACCGGTGATATAATCGATGCCGCTGAGGCGGAGCGAATAGGCCTGGTAAGCCAGGTGGTACCCCACGATGAGCTGATGAAGGTGACCAGGGAACTAGCGGAAAAGATTGCAAGCGGGCCGCCTATTACTATACAACTAGCAAAGATGGCTCTGCTGAGGGGAAGTGTCGCTACAAGCTTGGAAGAACAGGTAGACCGTGAGAATTATGTGCAACAAATGTGCTTTGCCACCGAGGACTTTATAGAAGGGGTAAAGGCTTTTATAGAGAAGAGGGAACCAATCTTTAAGGGAAAGTAATCAGAAACAGAAGCCATTTGGATGGGGCACTCTTTAGTTACATTAGTAAAGCGGCTCCAAATTTGAGGAAACGATGACGAAAAGTGCCATGATAGACGGCATAACTAATTTGGGGCCTCAATACTGTGGCTGCTACTCCCGACCGCTCTTGTCGGTGGCTTGAGGAAGAAGAGGCATATCGCTGAGACAAGACATAACGGGGCGACGATAAAGAAGGCTAGATCGTAGGTTCCGGTAGCGTCATGGATGAAGCCAAAGAGCATCGACCCTAAGCCGGCGGCGGCAGCAATGAAGAAAGCCACGACGCCGAAGAGCACTGGCAAATTGGCTACCCCGAAAAGGTCGCCTAAATAGGTAGGGAAGACGGCCATGGCACAACCATAGCTAAATCCTATTATAAGGGACACTAGGGTAAGGGAAGTAGCGCTGCCGACGCTGGGAGATAGGAGACATCCCAAAGCTACGCCCAGGACAGAGAAGTATAATATTGGTTTTCTCGAAACCCCAAAGCGGCTCATGTACCAATCTGAGATGAAGCCACCAAAAAGCCGGCCGACGACAGCAGCCAACACAAGGGCTAGGGAACCGATGAGCACCACGGTGCCTTGAGGTATCCCCAGATCAAGAGTGCCCCAGGCAATGATGTGCGCGATCAACCCAACTACTGCTAGATTATAGAATTGGGCGCATATCAACAACCACCAACTCCTGGTTTTGAAAGCCGCACGCACCGACCACTGTTCCGCTCGGCTGAGGAAGTCTTCTCTGGCCTCAAGCTCCTTCTCTGCGATTTCAATTCCATCGGGGTAGGTTCCAGCGGATTCTGGGTCCCTTCTTAAAAGGAAGCCCGCGATGCAGGCACCCACGGCAAGGATGATAGCGAAGCTTATATATCCAGTGCGCCATCCCCAGGCGTTAATTATCTGTTGAGCCAGCGGCCAAAAGAGCACGATGCCCAGACCTGAGCCTGTCATGGTGATGGCCACCATTAGGGCCGCCCTCCTCATGAACCAGCGCCGCACAGTAGCCACCGTGGCGATCATGTAGGACATCGATATGCCTAAGGGGGTTATAATTCCATAGAAGAGCATGAAGTGCCAAATTTGGCTGGTTATGCTGAGCAGGCCCACACCCAATGCCGCCACAATACCGCCGATGATCACTGTCCGCCTTGGCCCGATTCGCTCGGTCAGGTAGCCGGCGAGCAGGGCGAAGCAGGCCATTAGCCACAAGTTTAAGGTGAAACCCAAGGAGAGCATCCCTCTGGTCCATCCAAACTCCTCCAACAGGTCGGGAAAGAAAATGCCGAAGCTGTTCTGTGCCGCTGAACTCACCAACATAGCAAACCAGGCAGCGAAGACTATTACATAGCCGTAGAAGAACTTGCTTTTTCGGATTTCAGACATTACCTAGTTCTTTTCATTAGCCGCTAAGGTGAGTAACCCTGATTCGCTCTGCGGTTCTACGTTATCAGCCTCCATCCCAAGACCCACTTTCCTTGGCGCTCTGTGTAGCAGAGTACCAAACGGGCGCCAGTATGTCAATGCGGAGCTGAGTGTAACTTGCCTCCAGTCAAATCTGACCAACGAACCTCTCCAAAACTATCTATCGTAATGCGATCCAGCAGCAGGGGATAATGGGTGAAGCGTTAGGGATTAGGCCTGTAATGGTGTGGCCAAACCAATGCACGTTCGTGAAGTAATTACTTCATTGGAAAGGCATGCTGTGCTAGCAAGATAAGGCGCCGCTGTATGGTGTCATTCTGATGGTCTGGCAATCAGCTGGGAGAGGATTTTTGGCGAGGGTCAGTGCTGGACTAAAGCGATCCCTCCGGTTCCTTACTAGGAACTTTGGCCTGAGGTTGGCTTTACATATGGGCCAATTAATTTCACTCGTGGCCACACTGGATTACTCTGGTGAAGCCCCGTCTTGCGGAGGCTTGATCCCAAGTCTCTTTGCTGTGTGATCCCTACCCATGTAGAAATTGAGCCAAGAAGAAGTATCCGACAAATCCCAATTACACGGAGGGACAATGTGAGCTCCTATTTCGTCCTCTTCATTGAAAGGTTTTAATCTTTCGTAGGCTCTTACCCAAACGCATTTCTTTTCATTCGGATAGACCTCGCACCATCCCTCATAGCTTCCCCCGCATGGGGCATTCCTCTGGCTCTTTGGACACTGAGACATAGGGCATAAATATGCCACGTCGAATAATGCACAATCTCCGCAGTTCTTACACCCAAAAAGAGCGACCTTTGCTAAGTGCTCAAAGTATCCGAATGCTTTTTTCCATGTTGGCGAGGAATCTATGAGCTCTGCAAAAGGTTTAAGCATCTTGAAAGTGATATTCTTCGGCTCAAAGATCAGAGCGTGAGCAACTTTACAGAACCTATACATAGGTTGCAGTGAGAATTTTGATGGCCTTGCAGCAGGTTTATCGAGGTTTAAGCCCGTTTTCGGGTCTTTTTCGAAGAAGTAAAAGCCATTTCTTTGCGGGTAGTCGAATTCAGCTAATATATCCTCCCAGTTCTCGGATAATTCCTCTCCCCTTTCGATGATTTCTCCCACTATTTCATAACTAATTCCATGTCCTCCTATATGGGCTCCCGCATATCCCATCCCTTTGGCAATGGCATACATCTTTGCCGCTCTTTCGAGCCTAGCTGACTTTCCCTTATCCTCAGCTTCTGCCTCCTCAGCCAGTTCCGCCAAAAGTTTATCTGTGACAACACATCCAGGGATCTGGTTGGCATTCATTAATTTCGCCGTTCCATAGGGTAGGATGTAAATATTTGTGAGTACTGGTATGTTATATCCATGGAATCTTAACCACAGCAAGAGTTCATGAAACTTCCTGGCATCATACCCCACCTGGGTGATTATGAACTTCGCCCCACCTTCTATCTTCTTCTTCAGCTTATAATATTGCCCCATAAGCTCTGCTTCTAATTGCTTAAAAGGCGAAATACAAACACCGGCAAAGAAATCTGTGCTAGCAAGAGTCCTTTTTCGCCGCATGACTTCGTGTTCTAACCCTTCATTAAGCGTCTCTGCTAATTGCAGAATGTGTATAGGGTCCAAATCGAACACAGGTTTGGGCATTCCCTCAAATGCATCGCTTGAAGGATAATCTCCTGTCAAAACCAGGAGATTCCTTACCTCCGCTGCTGCTAAGCCATAGAGCATGCTCTCGATTTCGTTTCTATTCTTGTCTCTGCAGGCAAGGTGAACTAAGGGCTCTATCTCTAATCTCTTGATCTCAGCACATAGCATCTCGGTGGATAGCGCCGGATTTCCACCGGGGTTGTCGGTTACGCTTATCGCGTGAATCTTCCTGCCTTTCGCTGCTTTCTCAACATTCTCGATGATCTCCTCCTGCTGCATTTCAAACGCGCCTCTCCCAGGGATTTGCTCCCATGTAATACAGAATATATCTGGGGAGAGGATTGCTTCCTTAAATGTATTTACCTTCTCTCTTAACTTGGTATTTACCTTTTCTCTCAAGCCAGCTGACTCGACCAAGCGTGAAAGGGAAGCATAGTCATCTCCAGAAATGGAAATATAGTCTTCGGCGTCTATTTGCAGCCCTTCCGCCCTAGTTAACCCTCTTCGGGATTGTCCATTTAAGCTAACATCCACCATCAGAAGAGGGATGTGCTTAGTTATCCATCCGCCCCGCAGCTTCCTGTGGAGTTCAAAGGAAGTGCCCTGGGGCTCAAGGTAACCCAAAACAATTACGTCCGGGCGCTCCCTCCTCGCTTTCTCCAGCCCTTCATTTTTATCGGGGGCGTAGGTCAATTCAAAGGTGGCTTCTAGGGCTTTCCTAGCCATCTCCAGAAAATCTGGCTCACTACCTACCACAAGAATTCTCTGCTTTCCCTCCAATTCGTACTCCTTACATCTCCCAATCGATATATTATGGCAAAAGGCGCAAGCCTGTTCCATCTTTTTTGAAGTAGCGGTTTAGCTCTTCCTTGCCAGCAATTTCTCCACTCTTTTTAGCAGCTCACTAGGGTCAAACGGCTTTTGAATATAATCGTCCGCTTCCAGCATCATTCCCTCTTGAGCAGAGAGATGCATCTTTTCTCTATCGCCAGGATAAACCGTTAGCATCAGCACGGGGATCTGGGAGAAAAAGTAGTATTTGGGATCAGACTTGAGCTCTCTGCAAACTTCGAACCCGTGCTTCCTAGGCATTATAACGTCTAAGATAATCAAATCAGGCCTTTCATCCACTACCTTCTGCAAACCTTCATCTCCATCAAGCGCGGCGATCACCTGATAGGACTTGCTTTCAAGCACCTTCTTCACTGCCGTCTGTAAATCGGGGTCATCATCGATCACTAGGATCTTGGTTTGCTGCTGCATCTTTCCCTCCTTTCAATATAAGTTTCTCCACACGCTCAAGTAAGATGAAAGGCTCGATCGGTTTTTCTATATAGTCATCAGCGTTGAGTTGATGCCCAGTTTCCAGCTCATAGCGGCGTTGGCTAGCTTCCTCTCTGACCGAGCTCATAACTAAGATAGGCATATTGTGATGCTCCATCCAACGGCTGCTCTGAAGCTCCTTGACAACCCCAAAACCATCCATCTTCGGCATAAGAAGGTCCAGGAGCATCAAGTCTGGTTTGTCTTCTTTGATCTTTACCAAAGCCTCTTCACCATTACAGGCTTCTATCACGTCATATGAGCGAGACTTCAATATGGTGCTAATTGCTATCCGAATATCAGGATCATCATCTACAATTAGGATTTTCGCCATGTATCCTCCTTACGCTCGCTCACCATAAGCAGTTTCAGCGATCTTCCTTAACTGTTCTTGGGCAGGGTGAAAATGAATTCACTTCCATTATCCTTTCCAGAAGGGGGACTCACTGCCCATATTTTGCCACCATGGGCTTCAATTATCCTCTTGGCTATAGAAAGTCCTAAGCCGGCTCCTTTATTAGCTGAACTTAGACCTCGATAAAAATCATCGAAAATTCTGGGCAATTCCTCAGCAGGAATGCCAATTCCGGTATCTATCACCTCCACCTGGACTAAATCGGTGCCACCCTTTGCTTTGACTGTCACAACGCCTTCAGTAGGAGTAAACTTTATCCCATTCGAAAGCAAATTTGTGACTACTTGTTTAAGTCTGTCTGTAGCTCCATAGATAGGGGGAAGCCCATCAGCCACCTCAGTTTTAAGTTGTATCCCCTTCTCTTCGGCTAAAGGACGCATTAGTTCAACAGAATCCATTATTACTTGCGCTAAGGATATCTTGCTCATAGCCAGGTCCTTAGCAACAACTCGAGACACGTCCATAATATTGGTTATTAGATTTAGAAGGTCTGAGATCCTTCTGCTGCTGCTTTGCAGCATTATTCTCTGCTCCTCGTTGAGTTCCCCGGCAAAGCCACCAAGCATGACTCGATGATAACTTTCAACCGCAGCTAGAGGAGCCTTTAAGTCGTGAAAGGCGATGGATAAAATACGCTCTAGCGTCTCCCTAGTGTGTTCGTACCTAGAGGAAACTACCGCAGCGAGGTTATTAATCGTCATAAATCCTATTTGAGGGTTTTCCTTTAGCAAGCATCTAAGCCCTGCCGCATCTAAAGCAATAACTTTGGTTGCCTCAAGGGTCCGGCCTGTTGCAGTAAAAATATAGGGAGCTATAAGCGCTGAGTAACCTAAGAAGCCACCTCGAGTTACTATATCTATTGTGGCACTTTCCTCCCCTGCCCGACTAATGTGCAGATTTATTTCAAGAGCTACCTTACCCGATTTGACGATATACATGGTATCGCATAGCGCGCCTTCAGAGAAAATAGTTGTACCAGCTTCATAGACCTCTTCACGGCACAGCGGTAACAGTTTTTCAAGCTCAGCATCGCTCAGCCCTTTGAATAAATTAGATCGTCCTAAGATATCCTTCATAGAACGCGGCTCTCAATTTCACCGTGTCTATCAGTGTCTCTGAAAGACTTACGAGGAAGCTCTTCACTCCTTTCTTTGCTAGGCGAGGCTAACCTTAAGAGAAACCTATTCCTCTCCCACCTTACTATTATATTCTTGTTACTCCTTAGGCGCAAGCACCAGAAGCCATAAGTATTGTGCTCGCTGTTTCTGCCCTTGCTGTGAAGGGACTATAAGTGTAAAATGAATCTACTATTATCCGGGAGGCCAGTATGGCAGAAAAGGTTCTGGAGGGAATAAAGATATTAGAATTCGCCAACTTTGTATCTGGGCCCTACTGTTCGAAACTTTTTGCTGACCTCGGTGCCCAGGTTATTAAGGTTGAGGAACCGGGGGTAGGAGATGAGGCAAGGAGAAGGGGGCCATACTTAGACGATATACCGCACCCTGAGAAGAGTGGGCTCTTTCTATATCTAAACACCAATAAGCTTAGCATAACACTAAACCCAAAGACCAAAACGGCAAAAGAGATATTCCTTGGACTTGTGAAGTGGGCAGACATCCTGATCGAGGATAAATCCCCGCAGGAAATGGAGAAGCTCGGGCTAACCTATGATACGCTAAAAGGGATAAACCCTAGACTTATTATGACATCGATAACTCCTTTCGGGCAGACAGGCCCATATCGGCATTACAAGGCTTACAATCTCAATGTTGCTCATGGAGCGGGAGGAGGTTATATCACTCCAACTGGGTCGCCGAACGCAGATAGGGAGCCACTTAAGGGAGGGGGTTTCTTTGATGAGTATGTTGCTGGGCTTAGTGCAGCAACAGCAACTATCATTGCCTACTACTGCTGTATGAAAACTGGCTTGGGACAGCATGTAGATGTATCCAAACAAGAGGCACTAATGGCCACTAACAAGGTTGAGATTACCAACTATCCCAATCTAGACACTATTGCAACCAGACTTATTAGGAAGACCGCTTTGGGTAGACAGCCCCCGCCTTGCAAGGATGGCTATATTCAAATTGCTGCTTTCCTTGATTGGCATTGGGTGCGTTTTAAGGAGTTTATGGGCAATCCTGATTGGGCTCAGGATGCGAAATTCGATGGTATAGAGAGTCGCACTGAACATGTTGGTGAGATGTACGAACATATAGAAGAGTGGGCGAGAGGTCATGCTAAGGAGGAGATTTACCATGGCCTTCAGGAGAAGGGCGTACCGACTGCCATGGTTTGCAATGCAGCTGAAGTGATGAATTCTCCACAATATAAAGCGAGGGAATTCTTCGTTGAGGTCGAGCACTCCGAGATGGGGAAGGTGATCTATCCTCGAGGTCTATGTATCTATTCCGAAACACCTTGGGCGGTGGAACGACCAGCTCCCCTCCTCGGGCAACATAATGAGGAAGTGTATATCAAGCTCCTGGGTTTTACCAGGGAAGACTTGGTGAAGATGAGGGAGGTAGGAATAATCTAGATGGAGAGTTGCCAAGATGAGTAGAAGGGTATTGCGGGGGATAAGGGTTCTTGAGTTCGGTCAGTTCTGGGTTGGACCGTATACTGCTGAGATATTGGCATACCTCGGGGCTGAGGTGATAAAGGTGGAGAGTATAAAAAGGCCCGATACTTATAGACTGTTGGGGTCTACAGGAGGGCCGGACCCAACAGTTATCCTACTCACTGATCCTAATAAGGGGGTCGGTTTCAATGAGATGAATCTGAACAAACTGAGTGTTAATCTAGATCTTACTAAGCCCAAGGCAGTGGAGCTGGCAAAGAGAATGGCTACGCTGAGTGATGTAATTGTGGAAAACAACCGCCCCGGGGTGATGAATCGGCTGGGGCTTAGCTATGATGCTATAAAGGAAGTCAAGCCTGACATTATTTACCTCTCCGCTTCATGTCGTGGTTCAACGGGGCCAGAGCGTAATTATGCGGGCTTTGCTCCTATATTTGGTTGTCTTGGTGGCCTGGCTGAAATTACGGGTTATGCTGATGGTCGACCGGCTCCTCCTATAGGAGGACGTGCCGATATAGTTTGTGGCATTGCAAATGCCTTTGCCATTATTACTGCCTTGATTTATCGGGAAACTACGGGGAGAGGGCAATATATAGATACTTCAGACTCGGAGGTTGTCAGTTGCCTTATCGGGGATATATTCATGGATTACGCCTTGAATGGGAGGCTGCAAACTCGTCATGGCAATAAAGATGACATCTTCGTGCCTCATAATTGCTACCGATGCAAGGGGGACGATGATTGGGTAAGCATCGCCATCTCAAATGATAGTGAATGGGGGGCCTTTGTGAATGCAATCGGTAACCCTGATTGGGCAAGGGATGATAGATTTACCGATGCCTTCTCAAGAAAGAGTAATGAAGATGAGATGGATAGGCTTATTTCAGAATGGACGATAAACCTCACTAAGTACGAGGTTATGGATATACTTCAAAAGGTAGGTGTTGCGGCGGTTCCTTCGTTCTCAACCGAGGACCTCTGCAATGACCAGCACCTCAAGGCGAGGCAAGTACTTAACCAGGTCGACCACCCTGTGATCGGGAAATTAGCTGTCATGAATCCACCTTGGAAGTTATCGGCTACGCCTGCAGAGGTAGTCCGACACGCGCCGCTCCTCGGCGAACATAACCAGTATATTTTTGGCCAGCTATTAGGCATGAGTGAAAAGGAGATCGATAGCCTGATAGATGGGCGGATTATCTATTAGGAGCCATAGTGAATTCGAACTACTTACATCTTGCACATTCGCTTAGCTCCAGTTTGTGAGCAACAAGTCCAAACCTAAAGGACACCAGGCGCGGGTTCAGTTCCGATATGTCCCTCCTTCTCAAGCATCGTGTACTCGTCATCGGAGATGCCAAGAATCTCCTTATAGACATACTCATTGTGCTCCCCGAGGCAACATGGCGGGGTGCGGATAGCATTGGGGGTCTTAGACATCTTCCACATTATCCCCGGGTAGAGATGGGTGCCACAATCGGGGTGGGTGATCTCCTGGAAGAAGCCCCGATCCTTTAGGTGAGGGTCATTATAGGCATCCCGATCGTCCAGCACCGCACCTGCAGGAACCCCTTCTTTTTGCAGGACGAACATCACCGCATAGTGGTCGTGCTGGCTGGTCCACTCCTCGATAAGCCTATCGAGTTCATCCTCATTCCTCTTTCTTGAGAAGGCATCGGCAAATCTATTATCCTTTGCCCAATCAGGGTTGTCCATGGCGCGGCAAAGTCCCTGCCACTCCTCATCGCAGGAGACAGCGATAACCACCCATCGATCTTCCCCCTGACACCGATAGCAGCCATGTGGCGCCATGGAGGGGTGGCGATTTCCCGGGGTCGTTTGAACCCTCTCGTTCATAGTGTAGTCCATAGTGGCCCCGGCTAGATATGGCATAAAGGTCTCAACCTGTGCGATATCGATTAGTTGCCCCTTTCCAGTGCGATTTCGGTAGCGGAGGGCAGCGAGGGCGGCAAAGGCGCCACATGCACCCGCTGAGGCATCGCTGGCTAAGATGTAGGTAGCCGATGCTGGATCCATGCCCCGATAACACCTTAGCCAGGTGTGACCACAAGACTCATCAAGGTTTGCTCCCAGGGCACGATAGTTCTTATAGGGACCTGTGCTGCCGTATCCCGGCATGCGGATCATAATGATATCTGGCTTCACTTTCCTCAGAGCTTCGTAGGTGAGCCCCAGCTTGTCCATGGTCTCGGTGGCATTGTTCTCCAAAACGATGTCACTATCCTTCACCAGCCTGTTGAAAAGCTCTATACCCTTGGGCTGGGTCAGGTCCATTGTGCAGCTTAGCTTGTTTCGGGCGTGAGCCTGAAAAACGGGGTAGCAGTTCCACGGCCTCTCACCGGGGTCCCAGTTGGGATAGCCCATGAGCCAAGTCTTGCGCGCATTCACCATCTCTTTTGGCGGCCTTATGATTATCCCTCTGGTGATATAGGTGAAATGATGGATGGACTCCACCCTGATGACCTCAGCCCCCCAGTCGGCTAGGAGCTGGGTGGCGAACGGGCCAGCCCAAACAACGCTAATTTCAGTGATCCTTATCCCTTCCAGCGGTAGCTTAGCCATCTCATACCTCCTCTAGATGACCCCTTGCTCTCTCAATTTGACTAGGTCCCCTTTGGGATAGCCCAGTTTGCCGAAGACATCCTGGTTATGCTGGCCAAGAAGGGGTGCTGGCTTCATTATTTGCCAGGGAGTTTCTAGCATCTTGAAGGGCGCCCCGGGATATTTGACCCTGCCTGTCACGGGGTGGTCGATATCAACCCAGAAATCCCTTTCATTATAGTGGGGGTCTTTAAGCAGGTCTTCAGGGGTATATATGGGAGCGCTCAGCATCTGCACACTTTGGGCTGCCTCCCAGACCTCCTGCTTGGTACGCTCCTGCAGCCAGGGGAGAAGGATGGTGAGGAATTCCTCGGCGACCTCGGGCTTTGCCTGCTCGATAAAGTTGGAGAACCTGGGATGCTCCAATAGCTCGGGCATTCCCAGCATCTGAACCATTTTGGGGAAAAAGATGGCACTCCCCATAATATCTACATAACCGTCCTTACACGGGAATACCCCCGAGGCAAACGCCCAGCCCACGGGGAGCCTCTGATTCACATCCCCGGTATACTGGTAGCTAATACGCATGGTGGGTGTCCTATCGATACCCGCCGCTTGAGTTTCCATGATGGAGATGTCAATATGCTCCCCGCTTCCCCTTAGATCGCTGCCGTAAAGTGCCACCATGGAGGCCACCGCCGCACAAACCCCGGCCTGATACTCGATCACGTGATCGTAAAGCTTCAGGGGCTCACGCTCGGGGATACCAGTGGAGAACATAGGACCCCCTAAGGCATATTCCACCATATCCGTTGCCTTGAAGTCGCGGTAGGGTCCCGTCTGGCCGAAGTTGGAGATAGAGACCATCACTAGCCTAGGGTTTAACCTCTCCAGGGTCTCATAGTCCAGCCCGAGGCTGGGCATGACGGGGGGGCTGAAGTTTTCCACCAATATATCCACATTCCTTACCAGCTCCTTGAAGATCTTCCTACCCGCCTCCGCTTTGAGGTTCAAGGTGATCCCACTCTTATTGGTGTTTAGGTGCTGGAAGAGGGCGCTCTTTTCAGGGTGGGGATCGTCCCTGAAGAAGGGCCCCATTCTCCTCGACGGATCCCCTTCTTCGGGCCTTTCGATCTTGATCACATCGGCCCCATAATCCGCCAAAAGCTTAGTGCAGTAAGGTCCGGCGACATACCAAGTGACATCCAGTACCTTGATGTCGGATAATGCCTGTTCAGCCATTGGACTCCTTTCTCTGCTCCGGAATGGATAATCATACTCCGATTTCCTTTGCGTTTTCAAGTGCTCTATCTCGATGAAAGGAGTGAGTTATAACCCTTGGGTGATATCCCGCTTCTTTCGCTGGCTGGTATGAGGGGCCTTGAACCGCTAATACCTAGTCCCCTATCTGGTAACGAGAAAGCGCTGGCCCCCCTTACCTCCCTTGTGAAGCCGATTATACCGTGCTGCCATTTTGCGGTCAACCGATCTCGGCTGAACAAAATAGCGAAGTGTTCAATGTCACTAGGGAATTATGCCTGCTCTTCTAACTCAACTTTCATAGCATATATGAAGCTTTTAAAGATCGATTTAAAAACGCATAAAAACTGCATTTTGGTGGATGATTCAACCACAAATACTAGCGTAAAACAGGGGTCGCTGCCCAATCATGCCGCTTTCGTATCTCGATCGGCGCGCAGCAGCTTTGAGGAAGCAGGCCCTGCTTGACAAGGATACTACAAAACGGAGGAGCCTCCACTCAGCTCAGCCATTCCTCCCTGAGGGTGGTGATAATAAGCTGAATCTCAGTGCCGGTTAAGCCAAAGCGATGCAGGGTGTGGCGGACGATCTCCAGACCGGTTTCAAACTCAGGGCGTACCATCTCGGCAACGCCAAGGGCGCGCAGCGTCTCCGCCTCATCATCGGAGTGAACCCGGGCCACTACATCCAGCTTGGGATTAATCTTAAAGGCATTTCTCACCGTTAGCTCTGATGCTATAGGGTCGTGGAAGGTGATAACTAGCACCTTTGCCCTGCCCAGAGAAGACCGGGAGAGTATCTCTGGGTTGCTCGCGTCACCATATATGCAGGGCACCTCCTGGGCGTGCAAAGTATCGATGACTCGCGGGTCGATATCGATCGCAAGATAGGAAAATCCCCTCCTCTTTATAACCACCCCCAGATTTCGCCCTACGCGGCCGTACCCGCAGATAACCACATGATTACTAAGCTGGAGCCCTCGGCTAAATTGGGGATCGGTGCGCCTGGACAAAATCCTAGCGAACTTTTCCCTTTGGCTAAGCCTCCTGTAGAACACGGATGCCGCGCCTAGTGCGAAGGGCGTTAGTAATATAGTAACGAATGCGCTGGTTAAGGTTAAGTCGTAGATGTCTTTTGAAATAACCCCCGCACTCAGGGCAGCGGCTGCCAATACGAAGCTGAACTCCCCGATTTGGAACATCCCGGCACCGACAAAGAGTGTGGTCTTGACACCATAGCCGAAGAGCCAAGGGATCAGGGAACTGATGATGAACTTGCACCCGATGATCGCGACCACCACCACGCTAACCGCTACCCAATTATCCACCAGGAAACTGGTATCGATGAGCATGCCCAGGGAAACGAAGAAGAGAGTGGCAAAAATTTCCCGTAGGGGAATGACCTCAGCGAGGGCCTGGTAGGCATAGTCGGATTCGCTTATCAGTAGCCCGGCCACGAAAGCGCCCAAAGCCAGCGATATACCGAAGTAGTCGGAGACAAAGGCTACCGCTAAGGCCGTACTGAACACTGCCAGAAGGAAAAGCTCGCGGGATCGCACCCCCGCCACCCGCCTCATAGCCCAGGGCAGGACCCATAACCCGAGAACAACCATGGCCCCTAGGAAAAGCACTGCTTTAAGCACTGCTATACCCAGTGATGCAGCCCAATCTGGTTCTCCCATGACAGGCAGGAGAACCATCATTGGCACTACCGCTAGGTCCTGCACCAAGAGAATGCCAATCATTATGCGACCGTGAGCGGTGTCCAACTCGCCCCGGTCCATTAGGAGCTTGAGCACGATTATTGTGCTCGAAAGGGCAATGAGAAAGCCGAAGAATACCGCCTCTGTCAGCGACCAGTGAAGCAATACGCCCATCGCTAACCCCAGTGCTGCGGTGATAAGGATTTGAGCTAAGCCACCCACGATGGCTACCTTGCCCATCTGCCTCAGCGTTTTCAGGGAGAACTCCATGCCCAGGGTGAAAAGGAGGAGAACAACCCCGATCTCCGCTAGGGTCTCGATCTGCCCGATTTCACGGATCAAGCCAACCCCGTAGGGACCAATGATGATGCCGCCGACAAGATAGCCCAGGATGACCGGCAACTTGAGGCGACGGGCAATAATCCCCCCGATAAAGGCAGCTATCAGAACGGTGACTAGGACCACCAAACCCATGTCTTCCATCTTATCTTCGTAAAAGCGCGATAAGCTATTCTACCACAGGATACTAGGCAGACCAATCATTGGCAATATACCTGCTCCCTCTGTAAACTGGCCCTGTTGCTATAGTGAGAATGGATACTGCGGGTACCTATACCATCGATATAGAGGGGCTCACGGGTCGGTCCACAGTCGTAGAGCCGTTACCCTGGGTGCTGGTCGGTGATGTCACAGGCGGTCTTTTAGGCATTCTGGCCGTGGCGGCAATAGCGGTGTACTTGTGCGTCTTCCGCAGTAAGCAGGCGTCTGCTTAATGGGATATGCTGACTCCAAGTCGCACCAGCGGTAAGACCCAACAAATGGCCAGTTTGTGTAACAGAGCTTTCCTTGGTTTGGCTAGACCTTCTTTAAAGGTCGAACGATTGCACTTCATAGCGAAGTGTGCAGCATGCGGAGGAGCTAGCCGAGCATCCTAAGAGCACCCAACACGGGTTGGAGGAAAAAGGGACAACTTGACAGACAAGACATAGGGTCGTAGACTGTTGGTGTTTGCGGATTCGATACCAGCATAAACAACCGTTCCTCACAAGGGACTTTCCCTGCGAGGGTGTAAATCTCGCTCTGCTTTAAATTCACTTCAGGATTAACTTGGCTTGTGCATTGTTTCTTGCTTCCGGTCGTTAGGCTCCTCTGAGCTGTGGAAAGGGGATGCATAGGAAAGCGGGCACTCAAAGATACGTACAATTTGGCTAGTCGAACCTATGGTAGCAATTGGAGGTAGAGAAAGTGGAGACAAAGGCCGCAGTTCTTTACGAAGCGAACAAGCCGTTATCTATAGAGACCATTGAACTGGAGGACCCCAAGGTAAAAGAGGTGCTAGTCAAGGTTGCTGCTTGCGGGGTATGCCACACCGACTTGAGTGTCATCGAAGGTCACCTGCCATTCCTGCCGCCTATGGTATTGGGTCACGAGGCTGCAGGTGTAGTGGAGAAAGTGGGCCCTGAAGTGACCAAGCTCCAGGTAGGCGACCATGTGATATGCTGCTGGATGGTGTCCTGTGGCAAATGCATTCAGTGCATGAACGGTAACCCCACCCTTTGTCAGACCACTCTGCCATACTTCACCAGCGGAACATTGCTTGATGGCACCAGCAGAATGAGAAATAAGAAAAGCGATACTATATACCAGGGCGCCTTCGTCTCTGGCTTCTCACAGTACACGGTGACCCCTGAGGACAGCACCATACCTATCCCCAAAGATGTTCCACTGGACAAGGCTTGCCTTATTGGTTGCTGCGTGCCAACCGGCTATGGCTCAGTAGTTAACGTGGCAAAGATGAAACCGCGCTCCTCAGCAGCCATCTACGGCTGTGGAGGGGTTGGCCTCAGCACTATCAATGCGGCAAGCTTCCTTGGTGCCTACCCTATAATAGCCGTGGACATTGAGGAGGCTAAGGAGAATATAGCCCTAGAGCTTGGGGCTACTCACTTTATAGATTCCGCTAGAGAAGACCCCGTGCCCAAAATACAGGAGCTTACCGCAGGGATGGGGGTGGACTATTCCTTTGACTGTATTGGCGACCCTGGGGCGCAGGTACAAGCCT
>Ga0209635_10001549_pt1 | contig 17136 bp, 16 predicted proteins | sample DeeMarSWOR230_32_FD_187463 | JGI IMG/M metagenome (GOLD analysis project Ga0209635, IMG submission 187463) | Marine sediment microbial communities from White Oak River estuary, North Carolina - WOR-2-30_32 (SPAdes) (version 2) | ecosystem: Environmental > Aquatic > Marine > Intertidal zone >... | reverse complement strand
CAGCGTTGACTCCCTTGATGTAAACGTCACCGCTACCCATGTCGCTCAAAAGATCTTCCAGTCTGACCCCGGTCTCAAGAGTGCCTTGGCGAAACACCCAGGAATACGGGAAGTCGCCCGGATCCCTCAATTCCCGATAGTCCTGCCGTTCGAACTCCCTCTGAGTCAGGCCTTCTACGCAGGCACCCTTGGGCACGATCATCCCTATCATCCAAATATCGGCGGGCGGGTGCCCCATCAAGTGCTCAGCTATGAAATACGTCGTGCTACCTGGATGGATTACGAGGAGCCCGCTCTTCAGCGCCCTTTGCACTGGCTCTGTGGCACACACGGCTCGCGCTATCAACTTCTTTGATTCAGATGGCGTCAGGACTATCTGCTTTCTCACCATTCTCTTCTCCTTGTCCCAGCGATCGACTTGGCAGCCTCACGGCTGGTTTGAACGTATCCAGACTCGCTTACATAATGTCTTCGCTCTCCAGCGATCTGCCTCCTAGCTGTGTCTCTGCCTAAGTAGCAGCGTTGCTCCTACTATTGCTGCTACGTACAACCCCACAGCGATCGGGGAGCTGAACCAGTACGTCCAGCTGTCAGCGATAATGAGCCCCCGCCTGAGATGCATTTCAAACAGCGATCCAATCATGAAAGCAACCACAGTGGAGGCAATGGGAATCCGAAAGCGCCGCAGGGCTATGCCCAACAGACCTATTAGCACCACCAGGACGACATCGGCCCAACGATAACTCACAGCATACACGCCCACAATCACCATAGGTATGAGCGCAGGCACCAGGATTCGAGGATTGACTAGACCCAGTCGAGCAAATATGGGGATCAGCCCCTTAGAAATCACAAGATTGAAGACGGTGCCAACAAGCATGATGATGAATACAGCAAACATTACATCCGGATAGTCGCGGTACAAGCCTGGACCGGGCGTTATGCCCTGCAGCATGAAGGCCGCCATGAAAAGCCCGGCTGTGCCACTTCCCGGTATCCCGAAAGCGAAAAGCGGTATCAAAGTCGGCCCAACTGTAGCGCTATTGCCTGATTCCGCAGAGGCCACCCCTTCTGCGACACCGGTTCCGTACTTGCCCTTGTTCTTGGCCAGCCGACTGCCAAAGGCATAGGAAGTGAAGGCTGACATCGTCGCTCCGGGCCCAGGCAAGATACCGAGAATCACTCCCGATGCGTAGCCAATCAGGTTTTCTCTCCAGAAGCCGAGCCATTCCTTGATAGAGAGCCGATCATCAGGTGAACGATGTCTTATCAGCTCCAATCCCTCACTCTCTGCCACCGCTGACTTCTGAGCCTCGACGAAACCTCTCGAGAAGTGCAGCATCAGTTCCGTGAAGGCAAATAGTCCCACAATGCAGGGAATCAGACCGATTCCTGCCTCTAACTCGACTATTCCGAAGGTCATCCGGGGGTAAGCTGCTATCCGGTCTAGGCCAATCGTAGCAAGGAGAAACCCCACCATAGTTCCTATGATTCCCTTCAAAACGCCACTTTGAGTGAATATCACCAGAACTGCCATAGCTGCAAACAGCAAGGCGAAAATCTCACGGGGACCAAACGCCAACGCCACTGCTGCTAAAGGGAGAAAGGTAAGTATGGTAACCAGATCAGCTACAAGGTTTGCTGAGATCGAACTATAGAGAGCGGTAGTCAGCGCCCTGTAGGGCTTGCGTTGCTTGGTCAATTCGAAGCCGTCTAATTTGGTGGCGGCGGCCGGAGCATCCCCTGGTACGCCAAAAGTGATAGCTGAAATGGAGCCACCGAACATGGTTCCTTTGTAGGCCCCCATAAGAAGCGCCACGGCTGCCACAGGGGTCATATAGAAGGTGAACGGCAAGAGCAGTGTTACGGCGAGAATACCGCTCAAACCAGGCACTGCCGCGAATGCTACACCTACTACAACTCCCAACGCCAGGAAGAGAAAGTTGTGCCAAACCAGAACCAACCTTAAACCGGCGTCCAGAGCCTCAATCCATGTCATTCTTCGCTCATCTTCCTAAGGTCATATCATTCAACCCTGTTCAACGGCTCCAATCGCGGTAGCTTGGGTTCACATACCTACCCGATGAGCCCCCGTGGGAAATAGACATCGAGCAGCCAAATAAACAGCACATAGATGACTCCGCCCGTTCCTATGGGAAGACACACCAGCAAGCGCCAATCGCGAACCCTCTCAATAAGTAGCAGGAGCAGCACCAGGCAGCTGCAAGAAATGATAGGGTCAAAGCGCCAGAGCCCAAATGTGGCAGCGAGACTTGCACCGACCAACGAAACAACGGGCAAAATGCGAATCCCCGCCTCTTCGGTCGGTATCTCTCCCTTCGGTGGCTTGCTGTGTTCTTCTCGTGTCTTTTGGAACAACCCCAGAACTGAGGCAAGAAGAAGAACTGCCAGGACAATCGTAGGGAAGGTAGCCATGCCTAACTTGTCAGTCGTCCTCATATGGGCAAACGGCTGTGTCCGGACATAGACCAGCAAACCCACAGCTATCCCCGCCACGATCGCATACCAAATACGCTCGGCACGCTCTTCACCCTTGCCGCGAATCGCTTTCACCCATTTCATGACCAATACTCCCCAATGTGGAGACTTGCCCCCACGTCTTGGTGCTTCCACCAAGCTACCCCCGCTCCCCCGTTGGATAGACTCAATTGAGATGTCCTGCTCTCAATGAGTCTACCCAACGTTGTCACCTACTCCCAGCTCCTCGCCCCCCACCTGGGACGCAGGGTTCCTATCCTTTCCAGATGAGACGGCGCTTCACCACACTTCCCATTACGTAGATAGAGGCGTCGCCTCTGACTTCAAACGCCGTCATTCCATCATGGATTCCGCCAGAGGCGCAAGCGCATCTCTCTGCTCATGTATCCATGTCGTGAACTCCTCAGGACCAACGAAGTGTTCTCTCTCTCCAAGTCCTTGCACCAATTTCTGAGTGCCCGGATCTTCCACAATCTTCTGGAAAATCTCGGCGAGAGTGTCGATACGGTCTTGCGGAGTCCCCGCGGGCAAAAGATACATTCGACCGTTAAGGAACTCCACGTCAACGCCCACCTCCGGGAGCATGGGTACGTCTGGCAATTCTGCAGCCCTTTCCCTATCTGTCGTAGCCAAGCCTTTGATGTCGCCGGCCACCATCGCAGGCAGACCTGATCCAGTAGTTACGAGCGCGGCATCAACGTGTCCACCCATAAGCTGGGCCACCTGCTCAGCACCACCGTCGAGGGGAACGACCTTCATGTCAAGGCCCGCTCTGTCCAGGAGCAACGCAATTCCAAAGTCGGAGGAGCTTCCCGCCCCATAAGAAGCTATGGTTAGCTCGCCAGGGTGCTCTTTCACATGAGCGGCGAATTGCTCCCAGGTATCAAAGGGTGAATCTGGGGGCACGCATACCCAGAAGCCGTAGTCCGCAGTTGTGCACAGCGGGCTGAAGTCGTCTATGGTGAAGCCCACATCTCGAATTAAAGGGATGATGGCAATATCTGCACCACACGCAACCAGAGTGTAGCCATCCGGTTCGGCTTCCGCCACAAAACGCATCCCCTCCACAGCTCCAGCCCCGGGCATATTGACGACTCGCAGGGGAACATCTGCATAGATCCCCCACGACCCAGCATGCACCCTAACTGTTCGGTCCGTTCCTCCGGCAGCAGCATAGGGGATGATAACCTGCACGGGCTCGCTTGGAAAGGCCTCTTCCGTTGCTGTTGGGGCACAACCTGCGACAAGCACAGCAGGCAATACCAGCAGCATACAAATAAGGGCGACTGTCCCCCTCCTCAACCGATACTGAAGCTTCTTTGTCTGGCCATTTCTGAACATCTAGTTATCCCTCCTTAAATATCCATCCTTGTTGCGGGGTTATGACCACAGTAAGCGTCTGCACATTGTCTCTCCCTCCTTTCATCTGGCCTTGCTACCCTGGTATGGCGAGAATACACTCCACATATTGTCTGTCTTTTTCGTTAGCAGACTTGGTGAAGACTCCACCCACAGGATCCTGACCATTTACCGGGGAAGCCTGCACCCCTGCTGCTGGGTCTTTCGCCCTACGCGGTGGGCAACACTCGTAGTGGATCGCTCAACTGAATCAACCAGTCTCCATCGTCACCAACGGTCGCTTTCGCTCTCACTCAAGTTGCGGAAGCCGCTCCGTAGAGCCCTGCTTGCCTCCATGGACTAGGGGCCCGGCCTCCGGACACGCCGATGACCGTCGCCATTTTGCTTCGTGAGCTCGTTAGCGTGTGCACGAACGTAATCGACAAGCATCGGAACGCCCTTCACCATATGCTTCTCAAGCAGGTGTCGTGCAAGGTCAGGGTCACGGTCCTCACAGGCACGAAGAATTTCTGCGTGTTCCTGTGCTGACTCTTCGACACGTGGGCGAACGTACTTGGCCAACGCCATCATGTAGAAGGCAGCCATGTCCATTAACGACTCGATGTACTGACAAAGCAATGGCTTGCCGCAGGGTGCATAGAGCCGCCTATGAAACGTCCGGTTGAGCTGACTCCACGAGACGGGATCGTCCTTGACTACTGCGATATGGAGTTCACGGTTAATCTGTTTCAGTTGTTCAAGCTCTGCTGCCTGAATTCTGGTGCTTGCGTAGTAGGTCGCAAGTCCCTCCAGCGACCTGCGTATCAGGTATACCTCTGCAATGTGGCTCTCGGAGAGAGGGGAGACCACGGGAGTCCCAAATCGACGTTGGCTCGCAAAACCTTGGACCTCCAATACTTTGATCGCCTCCCGGACGGGAGTACGACTCATTCCCATGCTGGCTGCCAATGCCTGGGCGTCCAGTTCTTGTCCAGGCGCGAGCCGACCTTCCAGGATTGCTCTTCGCAGGTTTTGCAGTGCAAAGTCGCAGGCTGTGAGGTGCTTTGTTGTTGCTTGCATGTGGTATACTGTATACTGTCACCCGAAGTCTACAGGAGCGGTCTTCCGGAAGTCAAGCAGCAGTATGCTGGCCGGATGATGCAATATCTGCGCGCAAGGGGGCTAGTCTACGAGGAGGGATCACCGTATGGAAATCCAGGAAATGCTGAAATGTTCAATACTGCGGGGTGGGACCAGCAAAGCTGTCTTCTTTATGAGGAACGACCTCCCCGCTGACCCAGCGGTGAGAGACAAAACCATCCGACGCGTATTTGGTGCCCCGGATGCCCGCGAGATCGACGGACTGGGTGGGGCAGACATGCTCACGAGCAAAGTTGCCATCATAGGCCCATCTACCAGAAAAGACTGTGATGTTGACTACCTGTTTGGCCAAGTCCACATTCTGAAGCCTATGATCGACTACGGGCTCAATTGTGGCAACATCTCTTCGGCAGTGGGGCCATTCGCTATTGACGAAGGGCTGGTGGATGCAGTCGAGCCTGTCACGATCGTTCGGATTCACCAGGTCAATACACGAACCGTCATTGTGGCTGAGGTACCCGTGAGGGGGAAGAAAGCTGAGGTGGACGGAGACTATGAGATCGATGGGGTACCGGCGACTGGTGCAAGGATAAACCTCGACTTCTCCAGTAGTGCGGGAGGGATCACCGGGAGCTTCTTGCCCACGGGCAATGTGGTGGATGTGTTGCGCGTTGACGGCGAAGGTGATTTTGAGGTCTCCATGGTTGATGCTGCGAATCCGACGGTATTCATTAGGGCTTCGGACGTTGGCTTAGAAGGGACTGAGACCCCGCAAGAGATCGACTCCGCCCCGGAATTGATCGCCAAGGTCGAGAAAATCAGGAGCCATGCGGCCGTCGCCATGGGGCTGGTGGACGACTGGCAGCGCGCTACGGACGAACGCCCCAATGTGCCCTTCGCGGCTCTGTGCGCTCCTGCGACATCTTATGCGTCGTGGACAACAGGGCAGCGTGTGGATTCAGAGTCAATTGACATCTGCGTGCGACTCATGGCTATGAAGCGCGTTCATCAGGCGTACCCTGTGAGCGGCACGATATGCACAGTGGCAGCCTCGATGATTCCTGGAACCATAGTCAACCAGATCGCCAAGTCCGAAGTTGTTGACAGAGGAGAACTTCGCGTTGGACACCCGGCCGGCATCATAGCAGCGGAAGGCAGAGTGGACAAAGAGGGGGAGAGCTATGTGTTGAAAAGGGCCGCCGTTGGACGGACAGCGCGCTTGCTCATGAAAGGCTACGCGTTCATTCCGAAGTCGACCATTTCGTAGTCGTCTACCAGACGTCGGGCGCCGGAACCAAGGCGCTGCCAGCATGTTGACCTCGGCGCGCCAGGCCCATAGCCTGGACGGTAGGTGGGCCCCGCGGCCGCATTCGAGTCGACATGGAAGTAAGGCTGCCGGGATCGGCTGGTCTTGCTGGCGGAGCTACCCCTCGCATTGACCGCTCAGGATTAGCGCAAAATGTGGGGTAGGCATCTTACCTAGACTTCCCAAGTGTTCTACACGGGGGTGGAGCAGGGGCCAGATAATGGCTGCCGTCTCCATATTCGTCGCGACAATGGGGCAGACCTCCCCCACCGTGGGCAAAGTAATGGATCGCTACGGGATCTGGAGCATTATGGCCTCGGGTGCCGCTATGATGGGCTGTGGCTTCGTGGCAGCGAGTCTCGTACATAGTCCTACCAGCTTCTACGGGGCATAGTGCTCGTGGGCTGTGGCGGCGCAGCGGCATTGAGCTGGTCTGACCGGAGAAGGGATGGGGCACTGGGAATCATCTCTGCGCGCTTACGGGCTGGTGGCGTTGTGACGGCGCCTTTCGTAGGCGCGGTGTTGGTTCCTCACATGGGCTGGAGGAACGAATCCCAAGCGTTGGCCTTGATAACATGGCTGCTTTGCCCCAGCCGTTCTTCTCATTCTCAAGGATGGGGCGCGAGGAATGGATCGCAGGCGCGACGACGCCGCACCAGCCGACGCTGGCCAGACGCAGAAGCTGGTATCAGGACTGAAGCAATTCTACCTTGGAACTGCATTGGGGGGGCGACGTTCTGGATCGTAGCTGTATCGTTCATGGCGAGTGGTTTCAGCCAACTGGGTGCCATAGATGAACACCCCTTGGACGGACAATGGGGCGGATTGTGCCCTTGCTCAGCGACTGTCCAGATACAGCACAGCCAAGCGCGGACCGTGTCCTGTACGATTGACGCGGTCTTGACAGAGACTCACCGACCTAGATTGCCACGGTGAAGGCAAGGGTGAAGGTTCTGTCTATTGTACCCTTAGCTCCACCACCGTGGCAGTAGGGTTCGTCGGCCGAGATTGCCGCGCCTACGGCCCGCAAGGACCAGGGATGGCTGACCAGCAAGCATCGATTCCAGACTTCTGAGTGTCGACTCCCGGCACACAGAGAGATGCGGCGGATTTGACACAGAGGCTCCCCTCGGTGTAACATAGCGACAGTTGGTTCCAGTTTGGGTTATCGCAGGCTTCTTGAAATCACTTCGAATCACTTCAGATTACGTAAGCGTTGGATGACCGAACTCTAACTAAAATCTAAAAGAGAGGAGGTCATTCAATGAGCTTTCAGGACAAGTCTATCCAGTGCTCCGATTGTGGCGTCACGTTCACCTTCAGCGCTGAGGAACAAGAGTTCTTTCAATCAAAGGGCTACACCAATGAGCCGAAGCGCTGTCCCGACTGCCGCCAGGCAAGGAAGGCAGAGCGCTATGGAAACAGCAGCTATGGCTCCAATCGCCAGATGTTTCCAGCGGTATGCGCCGAGTGCGGCAAGCAGACCGAAGTGCCCTTTGAACCCCGCGGTGACAGACCGGTTTACTGCAGCGATTGCTACCGCAAAGTCAGACCAGCCAGGTACTAGTACCGGGGTTTGATGTCAGAACGTACACGGGCTGATTATCGTCAGCCCGTGTACGTCCCCGAGTTGCCCGATTGGGCAAAAGGAGCGCAAATATGAAGATATACGTGGGCAACCTGGACCCCGAGGTAACCCAGGAAGAGTTGCGGAAGGAGTTCGAGGCCTTTGGAGCGGTGGCGTCGGTCGACATCATAACCGACAAGTACAGCGGCCGGCCCAGGGGATTTGCCTTTGTGGAGATGCCAACGGTGTCCGAAGGTCAGGCAGCCATTGCCGGCCTCAACGAAAAGACAGTAGGGGAACGGACACTCACCGTCAATGCGGCCCGCCCCCGCACCGAGGGCAGCAGAGGCGGTTTCTCCCGCGGTGGTGACCGAAGAGGCGGCGGCTTTGGAGGCGGCTTTGGCGGCGGCTCTGGCAGCGGAAGGCGGGGAAGGTACTAGGAATCCAACGCACCCCCGAAACCAGGTTCAGTGAATCCCTGACTGCCGACTAAGGACTGTCGGCCCTCGACTCCCGACCCATGGTCACGCATGACAGCATGGCGCGTCAAGCGCAACGCTGCTGCAGGACAAACACCGACAGGCTCTCGGGACAGAGTCCTACCAAAGAATCAGACGAAGGCCGATAGCCTCTTCGGCGCCTGTTGCTTCACAGTAGTAGCGGCGCTATTATTGTCTCAGCCGCACGCATAGTGAAGCAAGACAGGACGGCGGTGGTCACGGGAGGAGCCGGCTTCATCGGATCACACCTTGCCGGTGAGCTGGCGAGACGCGGCTACCACGTGGTGATCCTGGACGACCTGTCCACAGGGAAGAAAGGAAACATTACTGCACTGCTATCTCCCACCCTCCATCACCCATCATCCATCACGCATCACACCAGTCGACTATCCAGTGTCGACTTCATCGAGGGCTCCGTCACCGACCTCTCCCTGCTGCAGGACGTCTTCCGGGGCGCCGACGTCGTGTTCCACCAAGCAGCTGTCGCCAGCGTCCCACGCAGCATCGAGAACCCCGAACTGACCCACCGGGCCAATTTGACCGGCACGCTCAACGTGCTGCTGGCGGGGCACGACAAGGACGTCAAGAAGGTCGTGTATGCCTCGTCCTCCTCGGTATACGGCGATACCCCCACCCTTCCCACAAGCGAGGACATGCCGCCGAACCCGCTGTCCCCCTACGCCGTGACCAAGCTCGCCGGGGAGTACTACTGCCAAGTATTCCGGCAGGTCTACGGGCTTGCCACCGTGTGTCTGAGGTACTTCAACGTGTACGGCCCGCGGCAGGACCCCGACTCGCAGCACGCCGCAGTGGTCCCCCGTTTCATAGCCAGGGTTGCCGCAGGGCAGGCTCCCGTCATCTTCGGCGACGGGGAGCAGACGCGGGACTTCACCTTCGTCGCCGACGCGGTGGAGGCCAACATCCTGGCGGCGGAAAGCAACGCCACCGGCGTCTTCAACGTGGGCCGGGGCGAGAGCACAACGATAAACGACCTGGCCGAGATGCTCATCGGGCTGATGGGCAAGAGCGTCAGGCCGGTCCACGAAGGCCCACGGCCAGGCGACCCGAGACATGGCCTAGCGGATATCTCCAGAGCCACACGCTTGGGCTACAGTCCAGAGTATAGTCTGCAACGGGGACTGCAAGAGACGATAGGCGTAATGCGAGATGCGTGATGGGAAGCTGAGGGGTTCCTTGCGTCCGGAGTGAGGTGGTGATTGCTTCGCTCCGCTGGCCATGACAGAAGGAGTTCTATGTTGCCCTCGTGGTGCCTGTGTTGACGCCGACATGGCATTTCACCTTCTATTTCACCGTCACCGACTTGGCCAGGTTGCGGGGTTTGTCGGGGTCGCAGCCGCGGGCCACGGCCAGGTGGTAGGCCAGCAGTTGGAGAGGGACCACGCCAACCATGGGATACAGAAGCTCGTCGACCGGAGGAATCCTTATCCAGAAGTCGTAAATATCGCTCTCCCTGTCGGAAACACCGATGACATAGGCCCCGCGAGCCTTGGCCTCCATCACATTGTTCATGGTCTCGTAATAGGTGCGGTCGGCGGGGCAGACGGCCACCACCGGCGTGCCCGGCTCGATGAGGGCCAGGGTGCCGTGCTTCAGCTCTCCGGCGGGCATGCCCTCGGCATGAATATAGGAGATCTCCTTCAACTTGAGGGCACCCTCGGAGGCGATGGCGAAGTTGATGCCCCGGGCGATGTAGTAGAAGTCGTTCCTGTCCTTCAAGCGCCGGCTGAGATGGATGAGCCCATTATTGTTGCTACTCAGGGCTTCAGCCACCCGGTCACAGATATCGCCGACACGGCGGCGCGCCGCGCCGAAGGAGTCGACCATGGAGAAGGACAGAAGATAGAACACAACAAGCTCAGAGAGGAAAGACTTGGTGGCAGCCACCCCTATCTCACTGCCGCAGTTCAGATTGATGACGCGGTGGCTCAGGCCCGCCAGCAGTGAGTGGGGTCGGTTGACAATCGAGACGATTTCAGCACCAGCGGCGCGGGCTGCTTTCACCCCTTCTACTACGTCAGCGGTCTCGCCGCTCTGGGACACAGCGATCACCAGCGTGTTCTTACCCACCGAGTCGACGAAATAGCCAAACTCGGAGGCCATGACTACGTCTGAGAACTTCCTGGCCACCCTGGAGAAGAGATACCTGCCCACCAGACCCGCGTAGCGGGAGGTGCCGCACGCGGTGATGACTACCTGATTGGCCCTGAGGACGTCGATGGCAATCTCACTGAACTCGCTCTCGTATTGCTGTGCGGTCTTCGCAAGGGCCTCGGGCTGCTCCATTATCTCCTTGAGCATGAAGTGGGGATAACCGTTCTTCTCACCGTCAGCCCAGATCCTATTCCATTCCCTAGTTTCTCTGGCCAGCTTGTTCCCTGAGGCATCGAAGACCTGCACCTCATCGGAGCGAAGGGCCACTACCTCGGTGTCCTCCAGGTCCATCACGCCACGGGTACTCCGGGGAAAGGCCAGGACATCGCTGCTCACCCAACGGCCGTGATCGCTGACACCAACGACGAGAGGATTATTCCTCCTGGCGGCCACAATCTTCTCGGGATCATCGAGGGAGATGGCGGCAAAGGCGTAGGAGCCTTTGAGCCGGCGGGCCACAGCCAGGACAGCCTGCTCCAGGGAAGCACCGTTCCCCAGTTCCTCTCCGATGAGATGCGGAATAACCTCGGTGTCGGTGTCCGAACTCAGGCGGTGCCCGCGGGCGGTAAGCTCCCGGCGAAGCTCCTCGTAGTTCTCGATAATGCCGTTATGGACCACCGATACCCTGTCGCGACAATCCGAGTGGGGGTGAGCATTGGCCTGGGTAACAGCGCCGTGGGTTGCCCAGCGGGTATGTCCGATGGCGGTGCCGCCGGGGAGCGTTTCCAGGTGGTGCTTGGCGTCGACCTGGTCAATCCTGCCGGTATCCTTTCTTACCAGCAACCGGCCATCGTGCAGGCTGGCCATGCCTGCAGAGTCGTAACCACGATACTCCAGGCGTTTCAAAGCCTCGAGGACAAGGGGAGCTGCCGGCTCTTCACCGCAATAGCCGATTATGCCGCACATGTTCAAGCCATCCTAATCATCCAACTCCGCCCCCTGACGCCTAACGCGTGATGGGTGATCGCTGAGTCGAGAGTGGCGAGTCGGGGGGCACGGATCCAGCCTCCTCCGGAGTTCCTGCCTCTTGTCGGGCGTGAGGTCGGCGTCGTTGTCCAGCACCCGGTACCGGGACACAGGGAGGGCCTTCTTGCCGGGCGCCAGGTCGCTGTGGAGACATACGCGCGGGCCCACAAGGGAGTGGCAGCCAACACGAACGCCGGGCATAAGGCTGGCATGTATCCCCAGGCGGCAACCCTGCCCCAGCATGGCACCCAGCTTATCGTATCCAGTGTCCACCGAGATGCCATCAACCTCAACACACACCTTCTGCTCATCGAGGCGGAAGTTCGCCGTGACGGCACCGCTGCCGAAGGAGCAGTCACTCTCTATGATGGAGTCGCCGACGTAGTTGGAGTGGAACCAGCAGTTGCGGCCGATGTAGGAGTGCTTAACCTCGGTGCAGTAGCCCACCACCGAGCTGGCGCCGATGTGGCTGTAGTCACGCACCAGAGCGTTGTTGCCGATGACTGAGCCGGGGCCAATGTAGGCCGGGCCTCTGACGACGGCGTTCTCCAGGACCCTAGCGTTTTCGGCGAGGATGACCTTGCCGTCGATGAGGGCCCTGTCGGAGATGTGGGCGCTGGGAGAGATATAAGGTTCGGCTATATCCAGATAGTGCTCCATCACCTTGAAGATATGCCAGGGGTACTTGAGTGGAGCCCAGAAGTCAACATAGGGAACCACCTTGATCTTATGGCCGTCCTTGAGCATCTTGTCCAAGGCGCGCTCATAGACATCGTCTCTGTCGGTGTCAACGGCGGCTAAGTAGTCAAGGAGTATCGCGGCCTCGTTGTGGAGATGCACCACGATATTTACCAGATCGCCGGGCTCCTCTCCCGGCGCGGGCTTCTCCACGATGTGCTTCAAATAGCCCCGGGAGTCCACCTCGAGGTAGCCGCCGGGGAAGTATTCGGTCACCCGGTACCCCAGTATGCAGCAGGAAGCGGCATCGACGCAGGCTTCCGAGAGGATGCTGCTATAGGCGAGGCCCGACAGCACGTCGTCCGGACTCACCAGCAGGACCTGCCCATCGAGGTACTGGGCGGCGCACTGGAGGGCTCCGGCCATGCCCGTGGCGCTTTCTTGAACGGCGAACTCGGCGCGGATACCCGGGACCCCCCCAACGGCCCGCTCCAGACTCCCCATATTTGCGGGGTTGCCCACCATGACGAAGTCCTGCAGGCCTGCCTGCTGCGCCAGCTCCACCTGGTGTTGAACCAGGGGCTTGCCCAGGAAGTCGAGGAGGAACTTGTCCTGGGTGACGGGAAACATCCGCTTGCCCACGCCGCCGCAGAGAAAGACGACTTTCATCTCGGGGCCTCCTCAGGGTTCCGGTTTCGCCGCCGGCAATTGGCCGCCGGCCCCACTTCACCCCATTCGAAAGACGACACAGGAGAAGGTGTGTCCATACTACGAAGAACAATCTCGACCATCTCCTTCGCCCGGGTCAGCAGCGCGTGAGCCCGCTCTTTCGACTCTGCCTCGGCGACGATGCGGATGGCAGACTCGGTGCCACTGCGCCTGATGAGCAGCCAAGCATCGAGGGGCTCCAGCCTGATGCCGTCGATGCAGTTCACGGTCCCTCTACCCACAATCTTGATACATAGGTAACCATGGGGTCAAGGCCCAGGAGACCTTCTTCGTCGCAGAAGACCGCTCCATCGGCTTGGCCGTCGCAGCAGATGGCTACGTCAGCACCTTGCTCCCGGAGAAGTAGAGGCTTTCGGTCCCAGCCTCCCGGGCGTGGCTGTATGCCGAGCTATCAGCGTTGAAGAGCCTGATGCCGTTGTACTCGGGCCGAAAGAGAGCTCTTTTCGCAGCAATGCTTAGACTCATTGAACCGGCCACACCGCGTGCGCTATAGTACGGGCAGAATCAGATAAGAGACTCCTCTGCTACCTACGTAGGGGCAGCTACGTCACCTGTGAGTAGGCGGCAGACTCCAGCGGGAGGTGTATCGGCATTTGTCTGATCTTCTGGTAGAACTCTGCCTCGAGCGCCCGTACGCATTTGTCCTACAAGCAAGGGGATGCCTTCGTACGAGCACAGGAGATGACAGCTAGAGAATGGACCTGCTGCTAGTCGTGGCTGCCAACGCGGCGCTGATACCGGCGGTGGTATTCACCGCAGGGCCGCTGCGCATCGCCCTGGGCCTGCCCTTCCTGCTGTTTTCCCCGGGCTACGCGCTGATGGCGGCACTCTTCCCCAAGAAGGGGAGCCTCGACGGAGTCCAGAGGTTAGCCCTGAGTTTCGGCATGAGCATCGCGGTGGTGCCCCTCATCGGGCTTATCCTGAACTACACGCCCTGGGGGATAAGGCTCTATCCCATCCTGGTCTCGGTCACGATTTTCATTGTGGCCACGTGCGGTGTCGCCTGGTTCCGCAGGAAGAACCTCGCCGAGGACGAGAGGTTCAGCGTATCGTTCAAGTTGAGGTTGCCCTCGTGGAAAGGACAGAGCGGGCTGGACCGGGCGCCGTCGGTGGCTCTGGCACTGGCCATAACGGGAGCGGGGATTAGTCTGGTGCACGTCATGGCCACACCCAAGGAGGGAGAGCAGTTCACCGAGTTCTATGTTTTGGGCGCGGACGGCATGGCGGAGGGCTATCCCAGCGAGCTGAGCCCCGGTGAGAGAGGGGAGGTCATCCTGGGAATTGTGAACCACGAGCAGGAGGAAATGCCGTACCGGGTGGAGGTGACGCTGGATGGTGGAGACGAGCTCCGGCTATGGCTAGCGGAGGAAGAGGGGGCTTCCGCAGCCGACAACACCATCGCGGTGGAAGCCCTGGCCCACGAGGAGAAGTGGGAAGGGAACGTCATGTTCGAGGCCTTGAAGACAGGCGAGAGGCTGAAGCTGGAGTTCCTGCTGTTCAGCCCCAGGCTGCGTCACGGCCACCATATTGCCAGCCTCCTTGACAGCGGCAACTTCGTCGACATAGAGGTGGACGAGGGCGAGGGGGAGGGCACGATCACGCTGGACAACAAGGCGCGGACAACTCACTACTACCGGCTGGAGGTGTGGCAGGGAGGAGCACTGCGGCGAGAAGCCAGCTTCACCCTGGGCGCGGAGGAGAGGGTAGAAGAGAAATTCGAGTTCCCGCCCGACCAGTCGGTGTTCCGGCTCTACGAGGAAGGCGAGCCGGTGATAGAGGACAGCGGGGCGGAGCTATCCCTGCACCTCTGGCTGGACGTGGGCTGACGGGCTTTGTGGGCCTAGACTGCTTCGGGGCTAGGCCCCTCGCCACGACAGAGGACTCGGGTGCTCCGGCTGGAGTTCAGCCAGGAAATCGAGGCACTCCGCGGCTATGCCGGCCGCATCCAGATGGTAGAGCGAGCGAAGCAGCTCCTGCTTTCCGTGAGGAACGAACTCATCGGGAAGGCCGACCCGCCTCACCTTCACGTCCCGGACACCGTTTCTCTCCAACAACTCTAGCACTGCGGCGCCGAAGCCGCCGCTGAGAACGTTCTCCTCCACCGTGACCAGCCTCCCAGTGCGCGCGGCTGTCTCCAGAAGGAGGTCTTCGTCCAGCGGCTTGATGAAGCGGGCGTTGACCACCCAGGCCTCGACCCCACCAGCGGCCAGAATCTCCGCCGCCCGCAAGGAAGGCTCGACCGCCGAGCCAACCGACAGTATGGTGAGGTCTCTACCTTCCCGTACCACCTGCCCCCTGCCGATGGGCAGCCTGACGAACTCTGAATCAAGGGGAACGCCTACTCCCCTGCCTCGCGGGTAGCGGACGGCCACAGGGCACCCGGCACCGAAGGCGGTGTAGAGCAAGTGCTGCAGCTCGTTCTCATCGCCGGGGGCGCATACAACCATGTGGGGCATCAGGCCGAGGTAGGACAGGTCGAATATCCCCTGGTGCGTCTTGCCGTCCTCTCCTACGATGCCGCTGCGGTCCAGGGCGAAGACCACCGGCAGTCCAGGCAGGCAGACATCGTGCACCACCTGGTCGAAGGCGCGCTGCAGAAAGGTGGAGTATATGGCCACGATGGGAACGAAGCCCTGCGTAGCCAGCCCGGCGGCCAGGGTAACCGCGTGCTGCTCGGAGATCCCCACATCGTAGATGCGCCGGGGGAACTGCCCCGCCAGTTGGGACAGGCCGTTCCCTTCCATCATGGCAGCCGTTATGGCCACCGCGCGGGGATTCTCACCCAGCAGCCGACCCACCGTCCGGGCAAACACCTCGCTATAGGTAGGTGCCTCAGTGGAGGTCGCGGTCAGCGGCGACACGCCGTGGAAGCGAACCGGGTCCTCCTCCGCCGGAATGTAGCCCTTGCCCTTGGTGGTGAGCACATGGACGACTACCGGACCTCCGCAGCTCCTGGCCTTGTTCAGAGCGGTCTCGACCTGGCGGATGCTGTGTCCGTCCACCGGCCCGAGGTAGGTGAAGCCGAGCTGCTCCCATATCATGGTGGGCATCACCATAGCCTTGGCCCCTTCCTTGAGCCGGCGCAGGGCCCAGTGGAGTTGCCTCCCGGCGGGAAGCCGAGACAGCAGCCTGTCCGTCTGGCTCTTCATCGCCCGATATCGGTAGCCGATCCGCAGCATGTGCAGCCGCCTGGCCATGGCCCCCACGGTAGGGGAGATGGACATGGCATTGTCGTTGAGCAGCACGATGAGCCCGGCGCCCAGGTGGCCCGCGTGGTTCAAGGCTTCATACGCCATGCCGCAGCTAAGACAGCCGTCGCCGATGACGGCCACCACGTCGTAGTCGTCCCGGGAAAGGTCGCGGGCCAGAGCCATGCCCAGGGCCGCCGATATGGAGGTGCCGCCGTGGCCGGTATCGAAGACATCGTGCGGGCTCTCGTCCCTATCGGGAAAGCCCGACAGGCCCTCGTACCGGCGCAGCGAGGGGAAATCCGCCTTTCTCCCGGTGAGCAGCTTGTGTACGTAGCTCTGGTGCCCCACGTCCCAGACTATCCTGTCCCTGGGGCTGTGAAAGACCCGGTGCAGCGCCACGCTGAGCTCAACCACGCCCAGGTTGGAGGCGAGGTGCCCACCGTTCTCGGTCACCCGGCGCACCAGCAGCTCCCTTATCTCGGAACAAAGCTGCCGCAGCGCGGCGTGGTCGAGTGCCTTGAGGTCGGCGGGGCTGTTGACCCTGTCCAGTACGCAGCCCATGGGTCCCTTATGCTAGCGCACGGCACCGCTGCCGTGCAACACGCGCCGCTCCAGCAGAGAAGACATTTTCACCCCGTCATTGCGAGCCGCAGGCGCGGCAATCCCGGCGTTGGGGATTGCTTCGGGGCTTACGCCCCTCGCAATGACAAAGGGAGGGATGCCTCGCAATGACGTGTGTGACAAGAAGAGGGGGGTGGCTTTCAGCCACCCCCCTCTGGGTTTCTGGATTTCCAAACGCCAGTCCTATTGCTTCTTCAGTATCAGCACCAGGCCAACCGCCAGCACTATCACCACCACCACGATGGTCACGATTCCGGCCGTCCCTATCCCCCGCGACTCGGGGGGTGGAGCCTCCCTTACCACGTAGCCGGGAAAGAGCGGCATCACACTGAACGATCCCGTCGCTCCTTCCACCCATACCTCGTAGCTCCCCGGGACAGTCTTGAACGTCCGGAACACCACCTCCTGGCAGGAACCGGGCGACACCACTACCGTCTGGCTCTGCTCCGCATGCCCGTTTATCATCAG
>Ga0209635_10001546_pt1 | contig 17144 bp, 14 predicted proteins | sample DeeMarSWOR230_32_FD_187463 | JGI IMG/M metagenome (GOLD analysis project Ga0209635, IMG submission 187463) | Marine sediment microbial communities from White Oak River estuary, North Carolina - WOR-2-30_32 (SPAdes) (version 2) | ecosystem: Environmental > Aquatic > Marine > Intertidal zone >... | reverse complement strand
TCGCGAAATGCCCCTCCCAGGAGCTTATATACCGGTTGCCCCAGGATCTTGCCTTTCAGGTCCCAAAGCGCAATATCGACGGCGCTGATGGCAATCATCTGATAACCGCGGGTATACCCACGGCTGCTGTTTGTGGAATAGAGGGTTTCCCAAATCGGCTCCGTATCAAGGGGATCCCGTCCGATGAGAAAAGATGCTAAGACATCCCTGACAACGGATGCGGCCGCTCTCGGTGCGACAGGTGTGAGGCCTTCACCATACCCCACCAATCCCTCATCCGTGGTGATCTTCGTCAAAAGGCACCTTCTGGCAGTGATCGGCACGGTCTGTCTCGCACGTCCCACGGGTTTTTCGATGGGTGCTTCAAGGGGAATTGGTTCCACGGAAGTTATTTTCATGAACGCGCTCCTTTGTGAGAATTTCTCTTCGCGTTATTCCCTTCGGCCAACTGCCCCATCTCTTGAGCGTGTCATATTTTCCTTGTGGAGGTATGAGCCAATCATCTTCATTCCTCTGCCTTATTCGATCCCATGACAGATCAGCGAACTGGAGGAGATGTCGCATAGACAACGGTCATGGGCGTTTCATGGTTGTTGAGTAACTGATGCTTGAAAACATTTTCCGGGAAGTAAATGAGATCGCCTGTTTCCACCGCTCTTTCGTTTATTTCACCGTCTTGTTCCCACTGAAGGATGCCCTTGCCGTGAACGATGAGGTAAGCTTCTTCAAAGCCTGAAGGGTAAATGATCTTTAGGCCTTCACCTTCATCGGGCCTGTCATGAGCATGCCAGCGATGGGGCGACTTCCCGGGCGAAACGTACAATATCCCCATACAGAGTTTCTGGGAGAACTCATCTGTCAGCATCCGGCGCCCGTAGCCGCCAAAGGTTCCTTTAATGGCTTTTCCTTCCTCTGGCTTAATTACGATTGGTGGCCTGTTTTGCATTTCCCCCTCCCTTCGGATGAATTTATGAGCTGATGCAGCGAAAAAGAGGAAGTGACCGAGATAGTGATTTCCGCCGACGCACTCATGCCTAATGACGGCTTTCACAGTATGGCTGAGGTTCCCACAGGGAGTTGTTGTATCCGAGGCCCCCGGAGACGGGGAGAAATATTTCCCCCAGCATGATTACCAGGCCATTCGATAGATTTCCTCTACGTCATCCTGGGTCAAATCCCTGGGATTGAAGGCAAAGAGGCGCGAGACTTTCATTGCACCCTCGACCAATCTGGGGATATCCTTTTGGGGAATGTCGTAATCCCTCAGCTGGATGGAGATCTTAAGCTGATCAAGGAGTTCCTTGACCGCGTCCACGGCAAAAGTGGCGGCCTCCATGTCGGATAAACCCTCCACCTCCTCTCCCATAGCTTCCGCAATCTGAGCGAACTTGGCCGGGTTTCCGATGAGATTGAAACTCATAATATGGGGAAGCATGATGGCGTTTGTTCTCCCGTGGGGAAGGTGATACAGGATTCCCAGGGGGTTAGACAGAGCGTGTACCGCTCCCAACCCTCCGCTTCCAAAGGCGAGCCCCGCTACGGTGGCGGCAAGGGACATATTATACCTGGCCTCCAGGTTTTCACCCTTGGCAAAGGCCTTGGTTACATTTTCGGCGATCGATGCTATGGCTTCTATGGCAAGGATGTCGGAAAAGGGCGTTGCCGTCATCGACACATAGGTTTCAATGGCGTGAACCAGGGCATCGATGCCCGTGTCAGCGGTGACCCTGGGAGGCATGGACAGGGTCATCATGGGGTCGACAATGGCCACATCCGCGAGGGCGTGAATACTGTAAACCGCCTTCTTGAGGTCGGATTCCTCGTCGGTCATGACAAATACACGGGTTACTTCGCTGCCGGTCCCAGCCGTGGTGGGAACGAGGATTTTGGGAACGCCTCTTTTCGGGACGAGATCCATACCTGCAAAATCCAATACCCTTCCCTCATTGGTTCCCATGATGGAGGCCCCCTTTGCCACATCCAGGGAGCTCCCCCCGCCCATGCCGATGATCACATCGCAATTCTCGTCCTTTAGGAACTGGGTGCATTGCTCAACTACACGGGCGGCGGGTTCGGGCTCAACCTTGTCGTAAACGGAAAAGCTGATGCCCTCAGAATCCAAAGGGTCCTTGATTGCCTCAACGAGGCCCGCTTTGACCACCCCGGGATCCGTTACAACGAGGACCTTGCCTCCGCCCAGTTGTTTAACCTCAGCCGCCAGGCCCTTCACCGCATCGATGCCGAATAGGATCCTGTTCGGTGAGAGAAAGACATGGGTCTTTATTCCCCTCATATCCATGTTCGCCTCCTTTTCATCTATCCTTCATTACCTCCTTCTGGAACTGGGTAAGATCGCGGGTACGATGCCTATCAGGAACTGGCTTGCAGGCCTTCGATAACCGCCCTCATAAAAGCGGGCAGATCGTCGGGCTGGCGACTCGTGATCAGATTTCCATCGACGACGACCTCCTTGTCAACATAATTCCCCCCTGCGTGGATCAGGTCGTCCTTGATGGAGAAAAAACAGGTTACGGTTTTACCCTCTACGATTTCCGCCGAGGCCAGCATCCAGCCCGCATGACAGATGGCAGCCACTACTTTGCCGGCTTTGAAAAAATCCTTCACCAGTTTAACCATGGATGGGTAACGGCGCATCCGATCCGGCGCATACCCACCCGGTATAACGATGCCGTCGTAATCGGCAGCCGAAACCTGATCGGCACTGGTGTCGACGTTCACCTCCAGCCCCGACTTAGCCTTATAGGTTTGGGCGCTTCCCGAGCCCACCAGCGTGACATCGGCCCCGGCTTCTTTCAGCCGATAGTAGGGGTACCAGAGTTCGTACTCGTTGTACATCTCTTCGGCGAGAACGATGACTTTCTTCCCCTTTAATTCCATCACCTTTTCTCCTCTCTCTTGTAGGTGCTTACCTGTTCTTCCGGTATGCCTTCTATCTAATTTACCTTTTTAGAGAAAGGCCGTTCAACTTTTCATAGAACAGTGCGAGCCCACCATGGTCCACGTCGTCGTGACCCTCGGCCATGAGCACTTGCATCATTTCCATAACCTGGGAAGTGAGAGGCATGGCCGTATGGAGCTCCCGACTTGTCTCGAGAACGTTGGCAAGGTCTTTAACGTGCAGTCTAATCCTGAATCCAGGATCATATCTCCCCTCGAACATCCTGGGTGCTTTATCGTTGAGACACTGGCTGCCTGCGAGGCCTCCCCTGATGGCATTGAAGATATTCTCGGGATCCACGCCTGCCTTTTTCCCCATGATTAAGGCTTCAGCTACGGCGGCTATATTAATGGCGACGACCACTTGATTCGCCAGCTTGGTCGTTTGCCCAGCACCACTATCGCCTACCAGTGTGACGCTTCCACCCATAACGTCCAGAATCGACTTGCATTCCTCGAATACCTCTTTCTTGCCGCCTACCATGATGGCCAGGGTGCCGGCCTCCGCTTTTTCCTGTCCCCCGCTCACCGGAGCATCCAGCGTTTCCACTCCCTTTTTTGCCAGTTCTTGGGCTACCTTCCGTGAAACGAGGGGAGCGATAGAACTCATATCGATGAGGATTTGACCCTCTCTTACGCCCTCGATGAGGCCGTTTTCTCCCAGTACGGCCTTCTTTACATCCGGGGAGTTGGGAAGCATGGTGATGATAATATCGCTCTTTTCAGCTACATTTTTCGGTGAAGTACCTCGCTCTCCCCCATATGCAACGATCTCATCCAGAGCTGTCTTATTGATGTCGTAGACTAGCACCTTATAGCCGGCATCAATAAGGTTTTTGGCCATCGGTTTGCCCATGATGCCTACCCCTATGAATCCGAGTTTTTTCATGTTGGTGCCTCCTTTGAAGTATTAATTTACATTAAGCCCCGGCCTATTCCGGGACTCGTGAGGAATGGATGATTATATGTTACCCTTTTTCCCTCCGAGTTCCATCCTCACGCGTCGTAACCACACAGCGGAGCTTCTCTCTCCGTTCGCCCGCCCGTAATTCTAAGGTGACGGGAGAACATCTGTCAAGAGGAACCCTCGTCTTTGAATGTTCCCTGCATGAACTAAAAATCTGTTGACAGGCTTTTCTTGTTCTTATATAGATTGGATATCACCTTGGCCGGAGGAAGGAGGTGAGGGAATAGGGGGCCCAAATGAACCTAAGATATGGAAAAAGGAGGGATGAGCAATGAAAATAAAGAATTTACTGGTTCTCTGTTTGGCCATCGCAGTTGTGCTGGGACTCGGATTGGCCTTCCCCGTACAGGCGAAAAAAGCATATGAGTACATCGATTGGAACAAACCCAAACCCATGACCGAACGGCTGCTGGCAGATGAATACATCCTTCCCAAGGGATGGGAGAAGGCCACAAAGGGAGTCAAGGAATTAGTATTCTTTAACAGTGGCTCGTTGAAGGGTGATATCGCTACCGCCATCGGCATGGAGCTCTTCGAGAAGAAGACCGGGATCCATGTGAAGTGCATCGAAGTGGGAGCTGCATACACGTTTCCCAAGTTCCTATCCGTGGTTACCTCGAAAGACCCAAGCGTCCATTTTGGCTTTATTCGGGCTGAGGTCGAATATGGACACGTTGCCTCTGCTGGTTGGGTCCATCCCATCGATGAACTGTGGCCCCCAGAAGTACAGAAGCTGTTCTCTCCCGGCATGGTAGATGCCATAGATTGGGGTGGTCATTATTATGGTTCGGTGAACATCGTTCAATGGTATGTCTTCTACTATAGGCCATCCTGGTTAAAGAAAGCAGGGGTTACGAAGATTCCGGAAACCTGGGAAGAAGTCTACCAGGCTGCGAAAAAGTGCAGGGAGTGGGCAAAGGGAAATCTCGGAAAAGACTATTACGGCTTCACCTTCGGCGCTACCAGAGCCGGCCACATTCACATAGCCATGCTGAGCGCCCTCGCGTACTCTCAAGGTGGAAGGCTCCTCAAGGATGGAAAATGGAATTTGGATACCCCAGAGTTTAGAAACTCGTGGAACTACCTGATAAGCATGATAAAGGAGGACATAGCTGATGTGGCATGTCTGGGCTATTCGTGGGAGGATTATCAAAAATCCTTCGGCATGGGCAAGGCGGCTATGATGCTTGGATATTCCGTTTACGCCGTGAAGTTCGACACCGATTTCCCAGAAATGGCAGGTGATTGGGCCGCAGTCCCGCCACCGAAATGGGATGCTAAACAGCCGGACTCAAATCGCAGCGGCTACATAAACTACGATGAGTATGTAATCAACAATTTCGCGGATGATAAGCACAAGGCGGCCGCCATGCTTTTCCTCGACTTTTACAGGAGCAAGGAAGCGTGCATGTACGAGCTTCTCGTTGAGGGGAACGATTCATTCCTGCCTGCCGTGTACGAAGATCCCAAGATCATGGATAAGGTGGACTGGGAGCTTGCTACGGCTGTGGCCGAGAAGATCGGAGCTAAGAAGCCGATTAAAGGGGGTATAACCATACCCGAGGTGAGGGCAGCATCGGCTAAGACCGCTCGTATGGAAGCACTGCCGCCCGGAGCAGCGTACGTTTCAGATATTCTCTCGGAATACCTGGGGAAAGCCATCGTTGAGAAAATGGATCCGGATAAGGCCTTATCGGAGGCTCTGGGGAAGATCAAAAAGTACATGCATTAAGGGAATATTTGAGGATAGTGGAGGGAGGTTAGATCTCCATCTTTAACCTCCCTCCAAAGGGGGAGTTTAACGCTTCAAGATCGGATGATTCGTTTGAAGGAGGAGGGGAAGCGTTGGACGTAAAGGAGTTCTTCGGGCCGCTTCCTCTCCCTCCGCTGTACTTTTTTGATTGTGAGACGTCCAAGCTCAAGGGTATCCGGGCTCGCAGGGCATATTTTGGAAGAGATCGCACCAAACGGCGATTCCCCTCGTTTGTTTTGAAAGGCTCAAGACGAGCTCTTTGAGGCCCAGTCGTGAGATTTTCGTGGTGAAGGGATAGGAGTCGTTCCACAATGAAATTACGTAATCCCGGGTATGGGGTGACACTTTCTGTACCCGGATTAGCAATTTTGCTTCTCTGGGTTCTCATTCCCTTCGGCTACGTCTTCTATATAAGCTTTTTTCGGTACGACAACATCTCTCCCGTCGTTCCAATAGGGCTCGCCAATTATAAGACAGTTTTGGGGGATCCAGCTATTCCCTTAATATTGATACGTACCTTTATATTCTCGTTCGGTTCGACGGGTTTGACACTTCTCATCAGCGTGATTCTCGCCGTTTGCCTAAACAGGATCGTAACGGGCTCAGCCTTTTTCAGATCGCTTGTTGTCATGCCATGGGCGGTACCTCTCATCCTCTCGGGCTTCCTCTGGGCCTGGATGTTTCACCCATCTTTCGGGCCCATTAGTGATCTCCTCATGAAAGTGAAACTGATAAGCGAGCCGTTGAACATTTATAAAAAGCCGAACATGGCTATGGCGGGGGTAATCATCGCGGACGCATGGAGGCGTATCCCTTTCCTCACTATCATTACCCTAGCAGGGTTACAATCCATTCCGCCAAACCTGTACGAAGCAGCTAAGGTTGACGGGGCTGACTCCATCCATACATTTCAGTACGTCTCTATACCCCTTGCCAGCCGTCCCATACTCATTGGGACCCTGATAACGCTCATGTTCTCCTTCAGGAGTATTGACGTGATCTATTCCATGACGCCTGGAGGGGGTTATGCTAAGTGTACCTACGTTCTCGGGGCCTACCTCTTCGATTATATGTATGAATTTCTGAATTTCGGTATAGCAGCCAGTGCCAGCGTGATATTGATCATCCTCACCTTCGGGATTGGCGCTTTCTTCATATACTACACTCTCAAGAAGGGATGAAAAGGGAAAGATGAGAAGGGTTCTTGTCAAAATTGTGGATCATCGGGCCACCCCGTTTGTGGTCTTGGGCGTGATTACGCTCTTCATGGTATCCCCCTTTATCTGGATGGGGCTCTCGGCCTTTAAGACACACATGGAGACGTTCAGATTCCCGCCCACCTATTTTCCGGAGGACTTCACGCTGGATACGATGTATGAGGCCTGGTATAAGGCGCCGATTCCCACGTACTTGAAGAATTCCCTCATCATGTGTCTCATCTCCACCTTTATTATCGTCGTTGCTGGTACATTCACCGGTTATGCTCTCAGCCAGTATCAATACAAGGGAAGTAACATCGTTCTCGGGCTCTTTCTGTTCACGCGCACCATACCTCCGCTGGCTTTGCTGCTCCCCTACTATTTGGTCTTACGGTACCTTGGCTTGCTTAACACCCGCCTCGCTGTGATATTTTATTTAATTTATCTGAGCTACCCGCTCGTTGTGTGGCTGTTGAAGGGATTCTTCGATCAATTCCCCCGCGCATTGATAGATTCGGCAATTGTGGATGGTTGTTCAAGGACCAGTGCAATCTTCCGAATCGTTATACCGGTGGCTGCCACCGGGGTTTACGCAATCGCCGTTGTTGCCTTCATGTGGGCCTGGAACGAATTCTTCGCACCCTTCCTCTTCATTCACTTCGATGAGCTCAAACCCATCACGGTGGGGCTCTACTATTTTGTTGGGGATGAGTATACCTATTACAATCGCATGTGCGCCGCGGGGATATACGCCGTGATCCCGAGCCTGCTCTTCTTCTTGCTGGCACAGAAATATATCGTCAGGGGGTTAACATCCGGGGCCCTCAAATATTGACGGCTTCGTAAAAAGTCCAACTGCCATTCGACAGGCTCATGGCCCTGAGCAAAGCCGAAGGGCTGCGTTACGCTTCATCTTTCGTCATTGCGGCATACTGGTAAGTACGCCTCACTCCTCAGATTCGCAAGCCTTGCATTTGGAGCTTTCTACTTTGCCGTCCCATTTTTAACTTTTTGCGAGTTCATCAATATTAGTCGACGAAGGAAGGCAGAAATGTGGAGTGAGATTCGCGCAAGGGTCTTAACGGGCGAAATAGTTTATGGGATGATGGTACGCCACGGGAGGGATCCTGGTGTAACCACGTTGGTGGGTAAGGCCGGCTTTGATTTCGTGTTTATCGATATGGAGCACGGTCCGTACTCCCTGGAGACCGTGTCGGATCTCATCAGGGGTGCAAAATCCGTTGGTTGCGCCCCGGTCATTCGAGTCCCAGCTGCCGAGCGATACTTTATCTCTCGTGTCCTCGATGCCGGCGCCGAGGGAATCATGGTGCCGATGCTTTCGACGCCGGAGCAGGCACAGCGGGCCGTCAGTTACGCCAAATTTCCGCCCATGGGGAAACGGGGCGTTGGACTACCGACAGGACAGGCGGATTATGCAGTGGCAAAAGCATCGGATTTCACCGAGCAGGCGAACGAGAAGACCCTTGTCATTGCCCAGATCGAGAACCAGGAAGGGATTCGAAACATCGATGAGATCCTGTCCGTGGATGGGGTCGACCTTGCCGTGATGGGCCCTAACGACCTCTCCTATGACCTGGGATATCAGGGGCAGACAGACCACCCAAAGGTCGTGGAGGCGATCCAGAAGGTGGTGGACGCCGCTCGGCGCTGTGGCAAGCATTCAGGGACGCATATGGGAAATCTGGAGCAGCTGCTCTACTGGAGGGGACAGGGAATGACCTTCATCGCCTATAACACGGATTCCGGCCTCCTCTTTAAGGCCGCTTCAGAAGGCTTGGATGCACTTAAAGGAAGTGTTCACTAGGTGCCGTTTCTCACCCTAAGCGATCATAGAAGGGAGGATTCGGGATGAAGGGTAGCGCTGCTATTGCTGAGATTCTGAAACGGGAAGGGGTCGAGTTCCTGATCGGGTTTCCCGTAAATCCCCTTCTTGAGGCTGCCGCGAAGGCGGATATCCGGACGATCATTGTCCGACAGGAGCGCACGGGATTGCATATGGCCGATGGTTTCAGTCGCCTTTGTTCTGGCCAGCGCATCGGCGCATTTACCATGCAGTGGGGCCCAGGATCTGAGAACGCCTTTGGCGGCGTCGCCCAGGCCTACGGAGAGTCGGTTCCCATCGTGGTTCTGGCCGGAGGTTATCCTCGCCACCTCACCAACATACCGCCGAACTTCAACTCGTTTGTCAACTATCGGAACGTCACCAAGTGGGCGGAACAGGTGATCCTGGCCTCTGTCATTCCAGATGCCATGCGCCGTGCATTCACCCAGGTGAGGAATGGACGCCCCGGGCCCGCCCTGGTCGAGATACCGAGAGATGTCTTCGACGAGGAGGTCCCCGAACCGCTGGACTATAGGCCCAGCATTACGGCTCGCACGGCCCCGGATCCAGAGGCAGTGAGGGAGGTTGCTCGGGTGCTCGTGGAGGCCGAAAGACCCATCATCTACGCCGGACAGGGGGTTCACTACGCACAGGCGTGGCAGCAGTTGCGGGAATTGGCTGAGCTCTTGGTTGCTCCCGTTGCTACCAGTTTGGGGGGAAAGAGCGCGTTTCCCGAGAATCACCTCCTCTCGCTCGGGTCTGGGGGCAAATCCCTTCCAAAAACTGTACACCACTTTTTAAGGAATTCGGATGTCATCTTCGGCATCGGCTGCAGTTTTGCTCGAAGTAGCTTCGCCGTTCCCATGCCCCCGGACAAGGTTATTATTCACGCCACGGTTGACCCGACTGATCTGAACAAGGACGTCCCCGCGGAGCACGCGCTCATTGGAGATGCCAAGCTTACCCTGGAAGTCCTGATATCAGAGGTTAAGGAGCTTGTCGGAAGCGCCAAATGGAAGGATGCTGAAAAAGTGCAAGGGGAGATCAAGAAGGTTAAGGGAGAGTGGATGGCGCAGTGGTTGCCGAAGCTTACATCCGACGAGATACCCCTTTCACCGTATCGGATTCTCTGGGATCTGATGCACACGGTGGACCGAGCTAACACCGTCATTACTCACGACGCGGGGAGCCCTCGCGACCAGCTTGCCCCATTCTGGGAGACAGTCGCCCCGCTCACCTACATCGGTTGGGGCAAAACGACACAACTCGGCTACGGCCTGGGTTTGGCAATGGGTGCAAAGCTGGCCGATCCCAGAAAGGTGTGCATCAACGTGATGGGAGATGCGGCCATAGGCATGACGGGCATGGACTTTGAAACAGCGGCGCGTGAGCGCATCCCCATTATCACTATCGTGTTGAACAACTTCTCGATGGCGTGTGAATTGCCGATTATGGAGGTGGCAACCGAGAAATACCGCAGCACGGACCTTTCCGGCAACTATGCGGACATGGCTAAGGCATTTGGCGGATACGGTGAGCGAATTACAGAGCCGTCGGAGATCATCCCCGCTATCAAACGAGCAATCCGGAAAACGGAGGAGGGGACACCTGCGCTGCTGGAGTTCATTACGGCTAAGGAAATCGAGTACTCTATCTACAAATAACGGATGGGCAATACAGGGCGGTTGAGTTGGTCAAACCACTTGGCCAAAAAACGCTTGACAAAGATTTGCATGTAGTTTAGTATTGGTGGGATTTTAGCTTAAGGATGAAACGACTCAATAGGAAAGGGGGGATTTAGGCACAATCTAATCCACGGGAAAGGGGGGATTTAAGGGGGAATAAAAAACATTTAATGTAAGAAAGGAGGGACTTATAACATGGCGAAAAAGAAGATAACGAGAAGAAAGTTCATTAAGACTGTGGCTGCCGGCGGCGCTGCAATAGCCGGTGCGACGGCTATCCCCAGCGTATCGCGCAAAGCCTATGCCCAGCAGCCGAAGCTCTCGATTGCGATGTGGAATCACTGGGTTCCTGGGGCAACCGATGCACAGAAAGCGGTCATTGATGAGTGGGCGAAGCAGAACAAGGTCGATGTCACGGCGGACTTCATCGGTCCCAGCGCGACGGAGATGTTGACCGTTGCCTCGGCAGAGGCTCGGGCTGGTACAGGGCACGACATCGTGGTGCTTACCACTTTTGATGGGCTCTTCTTCAAGGACAAGCTCGAGCCCATGAACGATGTGGTCGATTACATTCAGGGGAAGTATGGCAAGTTCGATGAAGTTTCAACCTACATATCCCATGTGGATGGGACATGGATCACCGTCCCCGCGCCAACGGGCTCGCACAGCTATCCCATGGTGACCAGGATGGATATGTGGAAGCAGTACGCTGACATCGATGTGGTGGATATCTTCCCGGCTGATGTCGGGCAGCGCAAGGCCAGCAAGGTGAAGAAGTTCACCTATAGCGCCTTTCTCAAGGCCTGTGAAAAGGTGCATAAAGCAGGTTACCCGTTCGCCGGTCCGATAAGCGAGTGCAGCGACGCCGATGACTGGCTCTGTCCACTATTCCTCTCCTTCGGGTCTGTGCCTGTAAATGAAAAGGGAGACATCACCATTGAATCCGATGGCACCCTCGAGGCGCTCGATTACATGCAGAAGCTCTGTGAATATATGCCGAAGGAGATCTATGGCTGGAATGACGCATCCAATAATCGCTGGATTATCTCCGGAAAGGGTTCGGCCATTCAGAATCCACCGAGCGCCTGGGCCGTGGCCAAGAGAACGAGGCCGGATGTTGCCGCACAGCTCTGGCACCATGACACGCCCAGAGGGCCCAAGGGGCGTTATCGCGGATGTCTCTTTATGACTTACGGCCTGTGGAAATTCTCCAAGAACAAGAAAGCCGCCAAGGATTTCATCAAGTGGTTCCTGGAGAGCGCTCAGCAGTGGAAGCTTCTCGATGCAGCGCAGGGATACGACATGCCGCAGCTTAAGCCCTTGGAGGCGCATCCCGTGTGGAAAGAGGTCGGTCCGCCAAAGGGAGGCCAGTACAACTACATCCGCAGGGGCGATGAGCATTTGGTCGTTGGTGGCTACCCGGCGCCCGCCCATATTGGCGTTCAGATCTACCGAAAGTACCTCATTCCGGTCATGACGGCCAAGGTGACAACAGGGGAGATGAAACCGAAGGAAGCCATGAAGTGGTGCGCCAAGGAGCTGGAGGAGGTTATGTAAGAACCTTTTTTTCATGGTCGGGGGAGGATTTCCTCCCCCGACACAACGTACGGGATCTCAATGGAATTGAATCGGGCGGCCGGGGAACAATCGAGAAACGTTAACCTTCTAAGCAAATTGAGATCGAGGCGTTTCATCGGTTACTGGATGGTCCTGCCCCTCGTTGTGCTGATCATCGGCCTTGTGGTCTACCCCTTCTTCTATTCCATCCTTCTCAGCTTTCAAAACAAGGCGGAGACGAAGTTCGTTGGGCTAAAGAATTACCAAAGGCTCATAAGGTACGGGACATTCTGGCTCGTTGTGGGCAATTCCTTTCGGTTTACCCTTACAGCCGTTTTTTTCAAGGCCACCCTCGGGTTAATGCTGGCTTTGATCCTCAACAATTTGCCCTTTAAGGGACAGCGTATCTGGCGGGGAGTCTCGTTGATCCCGTGGGTAATGCCACTGGCCCTCAGTTCATTGGGCTGGTGGTGGATCTTCGAGCCCACCCACAGCGCCCTTGATTGGGTTCTCGTTCAGCTGGGCAGCACGCCAAAACCCTGGCTGAGCAATCCCTTTTGGGCGCGGATAGGGTGCATTATAACGAACATCTGGTTTGGCACGCCCTTCTTCATGATCATGTATCTTGCAGGCCTGAAATCGATTCCGCGAAGCCTCTATGAGGTTGCCGAAATCGATGGGGCTCGGGCCCTTCAGCGTTTCCGATATGTTACATTCCCCATGCTGGGTAAATTAATTGCCATAACGGTGATGTTCTCAACCATCGTGACCTTCGCGAATTTCGACATCGTGTGGATCTTGACCCACGGCGGACCTCGATATACCACACACATGTTCGGGACGTACGCCTTTAATATTGGAATTGAAACGGGTCATCTTCCCCGTGGTGCGGCAATTGCGCTGTTCATGTTTCCGGTTCTGGGCATCTCCGCCTTCTTTATCCTGCGCAACATCGCTCGGGGTGAGACATGATACGGTCACTGGCTCAGCGGAAAAAGATGAAAGTGAGGCTCTCGTACCTCGCTTTAGTCCCCTTCCTGGTCTTTTTCATGTTTCCCCTCTACTGGATGCTCATCACCTCATTTAAGACGGATACCGAGATCACGAGCCTTAAGGGGATACCGCTGATCATCCAGTCAAAACCCACGCTGGCTCACTACAAGAAGATCTTCTTCGAGGAGAAGCTCCCACTGTGGTTTAAGAATTCCTTTATCGTGACGGGCTTGGTGACGCTTATCACCATGGCCATTAGTATTTCGGCAGCGTATGCTCTTACGCGGATGCGATTCTTTGGATCTCAGCCGTTAGGGATAGGTACTTTTTTGACCTACCTCGTTCCTCCCACGCTCTTATTCATACCCTTTTACAAGGTTGTGGGTAGCCTGGGTTTGCTAAACACCAAGTGGTCCCTTTTGTTTATCTATCCGACGGCAACCGTCCCCTTCTGTACCTGGATCCTCATCGGGTACTTCTCCGCTATCCCAAGGCAGCTGGATGAGGCGGCATTTGTGGATGGGGCCAGTTACTTCCAAATGCTCACAAGGGTCTTTCTACCGGTGGCTACCCCGGGATTGATAGCTGCTACGATGTTCGCGTTTACCGTTTCGTGGGCTAATTTCCTCTACCCTCTTGCCTACATATATAGGCACGATGAGCAGGTACTGACTGCCGGGATTTATACGTCGCTTATCAAGGGGGACGTCTATTTCTGGGGAGAGCTGATGGCGGCTGCGCTGGTGGCATCCGTGCCGGTGGTGGTGCTGTTCGCCTTTCTCATGGACTATTACATAGCCGGGTTGACCCAGGGTACGATAAAATAGATGGGTTTCGATAGCATTGGAAAGGAATTAGTCAGCAATTCGAGAATTCCCATATTGATTAGGAAAAATACAGATATAGTTTCCGTTTTTACCCACGGCATATACTTATGGCTAAGGTTAGGAGGGTAAAAAATGGCCAAGGTGGTTATCGAAAATCTTTCCAAATACTTTGATAGAGTGGAAGCGGTCAAGAATTTCGAACTGGAGATCAATGATAGGGAGTTCGTGGTGTTGGTTGGACCATCGGGTTGTGGTAAGTCGACAACGCTCAGGTGCGTTGCGGGGTTGGAGGAGGTGACTGCGGGGGAAATTTATATCGGCGACCAGATGGTTAATGATCTTCCACCCAGGGATCGAAATATTGCCATGGTATTCCAGGACTATGCCCTATACCCCCACATGAGCGTGTATCAGAATATGGCCTTTGGGTTGAAGCTCAGGAAATACCCCAAGGCTGAGATCAATCAGAGGGTGAGAGAAGCGGCAGAAATCTTAGGGATTGAGGAGCTTTTGAATCGGAAGCCGAGGGAATTATCAGGAGGACAGCGACAAAGGGTTGCAGTTGGCCGCGCCATCGTGAGAAAGCCGTCGGTTTTCCTCTTTGATGAACCACTGAGCAATCTCGATGCGAAATTACGGGTTCAGATGCGGGCGGAGCTTTCAAAGCTCCACCAACAATTGCAGACCACCATCATCTACGTGACCCACGATCAAGTTGAAGCCATGACCATGGGGACGAAGATCGTCATCATGAAGGATGGGGAGATCCAACAGGTGGGAACCCCCATGGAGGTCTATGAGTATCCGGTGAATCTGTTCGTGGGAGGGTTCATCGGGAGCCCGGCCATGAACTTCATTCCGGCAAAGATCGTCTCAAAGAACTCAAAGCTCTATCTCGACGCGGGAAGCTTTGAGCTCTTGGTGCCGTCAAAAAAGGAGAAGTACCTCCAGGGCAAGACAAACGAAGAGGTGATCTTCGGCATGCGTCCTGAAAACATGCAAGATAAATCCTTTGCCGAAAAGAGCCTCGAGGGCAGTCCCGTCAAAACAGTAGTCGAGGTCGTCGAGCCCCTGGGGAATGAGGTTCAGCTTTTTGTGACCTCTGGTGAACACAGCTTGGTTGCCCGCGTTGATCCGCGGACGCAAGCAAGAATTTCCGAGGAGATCGAACTGGTCTTAAATACCGATAAAATCCATATCTTCGAAAAGGAACCCCCCCACTTCAGGGTAAAAACAGAGGAACGCTCGTAAAATTCAAAGCCCTATTGGGATGATCGCCCTCGTAGTCCCACCTAACGCGAATTGTACTCTTAATAAGCGGGTAAGGAAAAAATGAGAAAGATTTTGAGCCTGTTTCCCCTTGGACTGATACAAATCGCGAAGCTCCCCATTCTATGTATGGTGCTCCTCCACCTGTTAGCTATTCAACCGTCGGCAGCGGATATTAGGGTGGTTACTATAGCTGGAAGCGGGGACTACTCCTCCACGGATGGTCCGGCCCTTGCGGCGGGGCTCGCCGATCCTCTCGGTATAGCCGTTGATCCTGCCGGGTCCATCCTCTTTACTCAGGCCGAGACGACGATTGTTCGAAAGGTTACCCCGGATAACAAGGTTATCACCATCGCCGGGAAAATACGGAGAGGACACAAGGATGGGCCGGTTAAGGAGGCGCTCTTTAAGGAAGCAAGGGCTATCGCCGTAGCCAAGGATGGAACCATTTATGTCGGAGACCACACCACTGTTGGAATCAGGAAGATAAGCCCCGAAGGGATGGTGAGTACCATTGCCGGGCCCATGCACGGCCGGTTCATCGATATCAAACCGCATGAGAGATCCTACTGGATAGGGATCCAGTTCTCCTTCGATCCAAAGGGGAATATCATTTTCGGGACAACTATGTATCCCACCTACGTATTGAGGCTTACCCCTGATGGCACGGTATCAAAAGTTGCCGGAAACGGTAGGAGTGGATACGTAGATGGCCCGGCGGAGAATGCTGAGTTTCGTATGCCGTGTGGGATTGTTGTAGCACCTGATGGGAGCGTATATGTGGCTGATGGACATGCCTCCGGAGGTGCCATATACCAGCCGGGAAACAATGTAATTCGGAAGATCTCGAAGGGCATTGTGTCAACGGTTGCCGGGACTGGGAAGGCCGGCTTCAAGGATGGACTTGGGAAGGAGGCGGAGTTCAGCTCCCCAATGGGTTTGGCTGTTGACGGAAAGGGAAACGTATATGTGTCAGACTCCGAAAACCACTGCATCCGCGTGATAGAACCCAATGGGATGGTTGGAACGATTGCTGGAACCCCGGGAAAACCCGGATTTGCGGATGGTCCTGGCAAAACTGCACAGTTCAACGGTCCAAGGGGTATCGCCTTTGATGGAAAAGGGAACCTTGTTGTGGCCGACCTTGGGAACAACCGAATAAGAAAGATAATTCTTCCATAAGGTGCTTACACACCCAGCAACATTTTTCTCCCTCCATCTACCTGCTGTTCGATTTTTCCCCGTGATAGTGATTGACATCCACCCTTTGGAAAAGGATAATGCGAGACAAGAGGGGACGCCAGACATAGAGGAGAGAGATTTCGAAAGGAGGAGGCTACAGTGGATTTGTTCGATCTTTCTGGACGCGTTGCCATTGTCACGGGTGGGGCCAGAGGCATTGGGTTTGCCATTGCCAAAGGTCTCGCATCATCCGGGGCCCTCGTTGTGATCGCGGATATCAATTCGGATGGAGCGGAGAAGGCAGCAGCAACGGTCCGCGCTGAAGGGTTCCAAACTCAATCGATTGCAGTCGATGTAACAAAACGCACGTCTGTTCAGGATATGGTGGGTCAGACCGTGGAAGGTTCCGGTCAGATTGACATCCTGGTCAATTGCGCAGGGATTATCCTGAGAAAGCCCATCGAGGAGGTTACCGATGAGGAGTGGGATTCCATCTTGGACGTGAATCTTCGAGGCGTATTTCTCTGTTCCCAGGTCGCCGGCAGGGAGATGATCAAACGGAAACAGGGCAAGATCATAAGTATCTCCTCAAACATAGCCCAGGTGCTTCAGCACGGCCGGGGTATATATGCCGTGAGCAAGGCAGGTGTATCCCATCTCACGAAGGTGATGGCCTTGGAGTGGGCCCCATATCACATTAATGTCAATGCCATTGCGCCGGCGCCAACGATGACCGATTTGAACAAGAAATTCTTTGATGAGCATCCCGAAGATTATCAAGAAAGGCTCAGGTCCATTCCAATGGGGAGGCTGGGAGATCCCCAAGACTACGTGGGTATGGCCATCTTCTTGGCTTCAAAGGCCTCCGACTTTGTGACCGGGCAAACTCTTTTTGTGGATGGAGGATCGAT
>Ga0209635_10001545_pt1 | contig 17148 bp, 19 predicted proteins | sample DeeMarSWOR230_32_FD_187463 | JGI IMG/M metagenome (GOLD analysis project Ga0209635, IMG submission 187463) | Marine sediment microbial communities from White Oak River estuary, North Carolina - WOR-2-30_32 (SPAdes) (version 2) | ecosystem: Environmental > Aquatic > Marine > Intertidal zone >... | reverse complement strand
AAAACCACGAGAATTAAATTTCAAGGACCATTAGTTTTAAAAATGTATGGCCTTTTAAATGAATTAAACTTAACAACTGAGAATAGATATATTTTATGTAATTTTATTGATCAAAATAGTGTTTTATTTGGTTTAACCAAAGATATTTATCAATCCAATCATAATTATAGTTTGAATCAATTATTTCTTTTTGCTTATAATAAAGCTAAAAGTTTTCAGATGATAAATAATCTTTATGAGGAGTATATTAATTCTATTAATGCAATCTATAATAAAATAGATACAAAAAATCTCTTATTTTAATCAACTTTTTTCAGGTAAAAGTTTTCTTGGATTTATTTTATTGAAGCCAAGAAGAAAATTATTAATAAGGATAAATTTTATTATGAAAATATCAAGAAATATTGTAAGTTAATGATTTTTATAAAAATAATAGAGAGTATGAATTTAAGGAGGTTAATCAGAATTGGATTCAAATGGTCACTATATCATTAAAATCGTTTTGCTTGGTGAAGCAAATGTAGGAAAAACTTCTTTGGTATATAGATTTATAGAAGATAAATTTAGAGAAAATTATAAAAGCACTTTGGGAGTAAATTTATTAAAAAAAGAGATGAATATTAAAGAGTATGGGGAAGTATCCGCTCAAATTTGGGATTTGGGAGGACAAGAATCGTTTAAATCTCTTAGAAAGCTCTATCTGGAAGGTGCTAATGCTGGTATGTTAGTCTATGATTGTACAAAGAAAAAAACTTTAGACAAACTTGATGATTGGATCCAAGATTTTAAACAAGCCAGAGGAAATGAGCCTTTGGTTTTAATAGGAAATAAAAATGATTTAAATGATAAAATTAAAGTTCAAGATAAAGAAGGAATTGAATTTGCTAAAAAGTATAACATGGAATTTATATCTACCTCTGCTAAAACGGGTTCAAATGTAGAAAAAGCGTTTATAAGAATCACAAAGAAGATATTAGATAAAAATCTAAATATATAAATATCTCATAACATGTTTTTAAATTATTTTTAAATCTTCATACTGAATTTCGTAAAATAATTTTGTATAAATAGTTATTTATAAATGCCTTTATAAATGATAATTTATTTAAATAAAAATATATAAAAAAATACCATTTTTACCTAATTTAATTTTTTCATTTTATTTCAATCAGATTTAACTTTATGATAAATAATGCCAGAAGAAGAAAACGATTTTGAAGAGGAGGAGGAAGCGGAGGAGGAGGAAGATGAAGAAGAAGAATTTGATTATGAGAGCGATTTAGATTACAAAATTGAAAATGTTGTAGCTACTGTTACTGTAGAAATTACAGAAAAAATAGACCTTAATCAAATTGCACGGAAACATGCCGAAGTTGAATATAATCCTGAGCGATTTCCTGGTTTAGTGATGAGAATAGAAAAACCTCGAGCGACAATTTTAATATTTTCAACTGGGAAAATGGTGGTAACCGGATTACGTAAAGCATCAGAAGCAGAACGTGTAGTAGATAAAGTAGTTAAAAATATAAGAAAAGCAGGAATTAAATTGGCAAACCCAGAAATAACAATTCAAAATATTGTGGCAAGTGGTGACTTACATACAAATATAGATTTAAACATGGCTGCTATCGTTATGGAATATGCTATGTATGAACCAGAAGTTTTTCCTGGTCTAATTTATCGTATGCAAGAACCTAAAACAGTATTTTTAATTTTTTCTACAGGTAGGATTGTATGTACTGGTGCGAAAAAGAAGGAAATTGTTAGAGATGCTGTTATGAAACTAAATCAACAAGTTCGGGATTTAGGGGTAGCTAAAAAAGAATTGACTGATACAGATTATCAAGATATAACTTTTATATAAACTTTTTATCTTATTATTTTTTTAAAATTGTTAAATTTAACTAAAAATACCCTCAAAACTTTAATCTAAATAAAAGAATTAATTTAGAAAATTCATATTTAATCCTTTTGGAAAACTATCATGAATTCACAGTAATCTTTACCAGTTTGTAAGCAACAATTTATTTCTTGGGCAAAACAATGAATATTACTCATTTTTTCTACTATACCTGCTAATAAACCTGCTTCAAAGGAACAAAAACTTCCCTCTGTTTTAATACTCTTCCCAATTAAATCCCTAATAGATGAATGTTCTTTTAATTTTAGCTGCACTATTGCATCAGAACTTTCAGAAATTTCTACTTTCCCAATATTATATTCAGATATAATCTCTTTTAAAAGAGTAGGGATTTTCGAAGCATCTTGATCTTGTTTGATTTTTAAAATAGTCCCTAGTTCATGGCCTAAATAATAAAAGATAGCTTCCAATTGATGACCTAGAGCAAGTAAAGCTCCAACTTTCATATCACCAATTTCTTTTCCTTCTTTCAAATGATTCTTCATTTGGGTTAAAATTTTTGAGAGTAATTGGCGATCCATATCAATCTATCCTACTTTATTTTTATTATATTTAAATTTTAATTTACTTTTTATTAAATTTTATATTTTTACTGAAGAAATAAATCCATACAAAATTGCATCAATTATATCTTCCTCTTGTATATTTACTGTAAGTCGTCTGTCTGCTACAATGATTGTAGGCAGTGAAGTAATTTTATAATAACTGGTTAATTTATAATTTTTTTCCACATCAATTTTTTCAATAAATAATTTCTTTCCAAACATAGAAATGTTAATCCTTTTTAAAATTTCTTCTATTGGTTTGCAAGGTGCACAGTGTGCTGATGAAAAAAACAAAATTTTTGGATAACCCTCTTGGAATTCTTCTAACATAAGTAATCATTGGGATTTAAGGTGAGAATACCTATTGATCTTTAAATTTATTATGTAATTCTTGTATTATTGCTTGAAATGCTTTATATACTCCAGTTCCCGTCTTTGCACTCGTTTTATAATATCCTAAAAATTTTCGTTGATCTACAATCTCTTCTGCTTTACTGTTATCTAATTTTTCTATATCAATTAAATCAATTTTATTACCAAATAGAATTATAGGAATATTTCCACAATATTTCTTAATATCTTCATGCCATTCAGTAATATTACTAAAACTCTTTTCTTCCCCAAGAGCATGTGAAAAAACAATAATAGCCGCTTTACTTCCTTTATAAAAAGTAGGTCTCATAAAACTGAACTCTGCTTGGCCAGCTATATCCCAAAAGAAAAGTTTTACCATATTTCCTTCTACTTTTTCATCATATTTTGAAAATTGAGCTCCAAGGGTTTTAATATATTGTTTTTGAAATGAGCCTTGAGTATACTTTTTAATTAAAGATGTTTTACCGACACCTCCATCGCCAATCACAGTAATTTTGAATACAAAATCCTTCTTTTCTTTATTACCGGTCATTTAATCACTCCATAGCTTTTCCGCGTATTATACTAAATTTAAATTTAACTATTCAAAATCTTAATTATTATTATTTATGATTATATTTATATTGAATTTATAATAATAATTAGTTCTTTTAATCTTTACAGTTTATTAAATTAAATTAAAGAGAAACTAATGATAAAAAGATTTGTTTATAATTATGAAAATGTTGAAAAGAATTGAAAACGTCATCAAGAAGTTCAAGAGAAAGAAGGTTTTATTAGCTATCGCAGAATCGTGTACAGGTGGGTATATTTCACATATGGTTACTAATATTTCTGGGGCTTCAAATGTTTTTGAGAGAGGTATTGTCTGTTATAGTAATAAATCAAAAATAGAGATATTAAATGTTGATCCAAAAAGTATAGACGCATTTGGTGCTGTTTCTGAGACAGTGGCAAGGCAATTAGCTTATAACGTAAGAATTCTTTCTAATGTTGATATTGGGATAGGAATTACTGGAATTGCTGGACCGACTGGAGGAACAATTGAAAAACCTGTTGGATTAGTATACATAGGATTTTCAACAGAAGAAGAAACAATTATCCAGAAATATAATTTTGATGCTGATAGAATTAATTTTAAAGAATTAGTTTTAGAAAAAATTATAGAATTCTTAGAAGAAGTTCCCTGATGTAACATTTCCTTATTAATTGTTATTCCACTAATCTACCATTTTCCATTATTTGCTTTTTAGTTCCATCCAAATATTCAATAGTAATATTTGCCTTAGGGGCGGTAACAAAATCCCAATGCATTTGAGAGACTGATGTACCTCCGAATGATTTATTAAATCCAAAAGCAACGTGAACACTCCCATTTATTTTCTCATCTGTGAGAATATATCCGATAGCTTTAGTAATTATAGGATTACATCCAATTCCTAACTCTGCAACATTATATGTCCTAATTTCTGGGACTTTATTTGCTTTATCTATCTTTTCACGTTGTTTAAAAGCATCGATTAAGATATCTAAATTTGTATCAGCTGTAACTTTGTTCATCAACAGCCTGCCATTCTTAAAATTAAGCTCAATATTTTTCAAAATTTTATGAGTATAACGTTCTTTTGTTAATGGACAAAATATCTTTCCTTCTCCTTGTTTTTCATTTGGAGGAAAAAATACTTCACCTGCAGGTAAATTACCTCCTAAGTTTCCTAAGGCAATTTGTTCGTTAGAAAGTAATCCATCATCGAGGATTCTTGCTCGATTTTCTATGGAAACCCAAAAATCTGTACCAAAATCATCACTAACAAAGACTTTCTTAGCATCAACAAAAAACTTTCCCAGCTTCGCTGTGATTTTAGTTAAATCTTCTGACGGAAGACTCATACCATCAATAATGAATTTTTCAAATAATTCATAATCAACATTATAAAATTCTGCAGCTTTTTTTGAAGGCCAAGCAGCGTAACACCACTTTTTACCTGGTGCATATTCCTCTTTGAATCCGTATAAAACATCTCTTAACGGGGCTATTGATTTTTGATATGCGCCAAGCTTGTTTTCTGGTGCATTGTTCCGTATTGACGGATCTTCAGGGTATTCAATGACTATGTAAGCATCTATATTTTTAATCATTTCAATATAAGGAGATGGTGGTTTTTCTAATGTTTTCGCTTTTATTTTATCATCTTGCCAGATATTTTCCTCAAAATAGTCACTTGTGGAAATAATATGTGGAATTCCTCCTTTTCTAAGGACACTTAAAGCAATCTCCTCCAAAAGCTCATAGCAGTATAATCCACCCCTTATTACTACAAATTCACCTTCCTTTTTAATGTTGACACTTTTCGTGATATTTTCAGCACATGATTTGATTTTTTGCTTAGTAATCATAACTCTAAGAAATATTCGATAAATATTATTTCTTATTAAAAAACTAAATTCCAATTAAATGGTAAAATATTCAAAGCATTTATTATAAAAAACTTGTATAATTAAAATATTGAATAAATGAAATATATCTAAATAAATATTAACCATTAAACAAAAACAATTCAAATTCTTAAAAATGGTTATCCGAGAAGCCGGTTTATTATTCAGAGGTTTTACTTTAGTTAAAAAAAGTTATCATAAGACAACATTAGGAAAAATTGACACAGACTTAAGAAGCGGTTTATTAACAGCTCTCTTAAATTTTGCAGATACTGCTTTTACACAGAATACAATTGAATATTTTGAAGGAAAAAAGTTTGTTATAGCTTTTATTAATGATGAAATTACAGCAGAAGATAGTGTAAATCCTGAACCCTTAGTATCCTATGCTATTTTTGATGGAGAAAAGAAAATTGATAAATATATACAGAAAATCCTCAAACCATTATTGACTAATGTAGCGAGTGAATTTAAAAAGAAAAATGAAAGGAAAAATTTGTCCGAAGTTACTCAATTTAAAGATTTTAAGGAAATACTTGATCAAATTTTTGGTTCAGAGACACAAAATGTTGATCAAAAATTAAAAGGGCTATTTTATTAAAGTTTTAAGGGTTTCATTTAAGGTTATTTTGGCTTTCTTGATTTTTTTAAATATAATAATATTATTGGTAAAGCTATGGTTGCATCAGAAATTACTGTAGAATATTTAGCTTTCTCATTAACCTTCCCCCAAGAAATTGCTTCTTCTAATGTTGCTCCGCTTAAACCTCCTGGTTCTGGGCGATCCATTGTAATCTGGATTGCATAAATCGCTGAAGTGGGACAAAATTGAAGCGATTGAAAAATAAAATTCTTTGGAACGCCTCCCCCCACAATGCATACGCCCGCATGTTTAGCGTCCCAAGCTAAATCAACCATTTTTAACATATCTTTAAAATGGTTTAAGTTTAAATCTCGATGATGGAATCCTAATTGCAATGCTAAACCCGAATCTGTGAATGCTGGACAAAATATCGGAATCTCCTTTTCTGCACATATTTTTAATATTGAGTTTTTGTTATCTGGTAATTGTTCTCCTAGAGTTTTTAGAAAAGAACTAACCGGTATATTATTATCAGGTATAACTAAATCAGAAACAAAATCTTCTATGCCTTCATATACTTCATTAGGTAAAAAAACGTCATAAATACGGTTTAACTGATTTTCATGAAGGTTAGTATCATTTAATTCATGGATCTTAAACTCACCTTGTAAATGGTGGAATCCGAGTGTTTCTGCGATATCATGAGTTAAACTGGCACCAGTAGTAACTAAAATATCAATAAAATCATGCTTTATAAAATCATAGATTACTCCCTGCATACCAGCTGGTATTAAGGCTCCAGCTAATCCAAAAAACTTAGTACAATCTTTATCCTCAACCATTTCTTTATAAATTTCACATGCTTTAGCTAATCTCTTGGCATTAAATCCTGTATCCGCTAATTCTTTTATTAATTCAACAAGATTATCACTTTTATCTATTTTAAATTGATTTACTTTCTTCAATTTCTCTTTAAAATCTTCAACTGGCATTTTACTTAATATATAAATTATTTGAGATAAAAGAAATGAACTCTATAATTAATTTAGCAGCTAAATTACTAGTCAAGTTGTTTGAAAGATCTAAATTTGGTGCAACTTCAACTAAATCAAAACCAATTATTTTAAATTCATTTGCTAGTTGTCTTAAAATTGTCCATAATTCTCGATAAGATAAACCACCCGGAATTGCAAATCCGGTTCCAGGAGCTATCGAGGGTTCTAAAACATCAATGTCAATTGAGACATATAAAAATTTTATTTTTGAGTTCGTAAAGAAGTTAATAATTTCTTGCATGTATCTATTTAATCCATAGTCTTGAAGTTGATATGCATCCAAATGTTCAATTTTTTCTTCCTTAGCAATCTTTAATTCTGGGATATCAATGTCTCTTGTACCTACAATTAAAATATTACTATTATTTACATAATCGAAATCAAAAACTCGATGAGAGATAGTAGCATGTGAATACACTCCCTTATCCCATTCCTCATAAAGATCAAGATGGGCATCAAATATCAAAATACCAAATTGATCTTTATCCGCGAATAAATCTCCAACGGTTTGTATAACGGGAAAGGAACAGAAGTGATCCCCACCAATCATTATTGGAATAACATCCCTCTTCTGATTATAAATTTTGTGAATAAAATTCTTAATTTCTTTAAGATTTTTATCTACCTCTGATGGTTCTATCTGGACATCTCCTAAATCTACTACTTCTAAATTGGGTATTTCTATACCCATTTCAGTAGTCAAGGCTAAATCATTGGTTACTTCACGTATTTTTTGAGGAGCGATTGCTGAATTAGGCGCTTTTATTGAAGTTAAATAATCCCATGGTATTCCAAATAGTACAAATTTACTTTTAGAATCAATTACTTCTCCAAAATCATAGAATCTCATTGAATATCCCTTAGTTTTTGGGTTAAAATTACATTTTTTCTAGAGTTTCAATTCCTAAAATATTTAATCCAATCTTAATTACTACTTGTACACATTTAATTAATAACAACCTTGCGCGTTCGAGCTCTTTATCCTCAGAAATTACTTGACATGAAGAATAAAATGAATTAAACAATTGGCATAAACTCAATAGATATTGAGCAATTAAATGAATGTTATAAGTCTTCTCTGATAAGTCAATAATATCAGGTAAATATGTTAATTCCTTTATTAAAAATTTCTCCTTTTCATGCTTTAATAAATCACAGTTAATGTTGGTACTTATTTCAAATTCCGATTTTTTGATAATGGAGGCTATTCTGGCATAGCAATATTGAATATAAGGACCTGTTTCTCCCTCAAATGAAATGCTTTCCGTAGGCTTAAATACAAAACCCTTTATTGGATTATACTTTAAAATGTAAAACTTTAGAGCTGCTTGGCCAATAATTTCAGCTCTCTTTTTCTTTTCAATACTAGAAATGTATGGATACCTCTTTTCCACTTCTTGAAAAGCTAGGCTTTCAACTTCTTCAATGATATCGTCTGCATCAACAACTATGCCTTCTCTACTTTTCATTTTACCGCTTGGTAGACTTACCATTCCATAAGACAAATGATAATTATCCTCCTCAAACCCTAGCATATCCAAAATAGCAAATAACCATTTAAAATGTTGAATTTGCGGATCACCGACGACATATATCGATCTATCATAATCAAAATCTGCTTTCTTCCTATATGCTAAATAAATATCTTGAGTTATATAAATCGAAGTTCCATCACTTCTTACTAAAATTTTGTCTTCAAGGTTATATTTTTCTTTTAACCTTGCGATGATAGCTCCATTTTCAAGTTTTTCGAATATTCCCTTAGATAATCCATCAAGAATAATCTCCTTACCTTTTAAATACAGATCCGATTCAAAATATTCCTTTTCAAATGAAATTCCTAGCTTTTCATATGTCTTATTGAAGCCATCTAACACCCATTTATTCATTTTTTTCCATAGAGCCACTGTTGCTTTATCACCGGCTTCCCACAATCTTAATAGCTCATAAGCTTCCTTTTCTAATTCCTTATCTTGCTTTAATTTTTCACCATACTTTACATAGTAATCTCCAACAAAATGATCGCCTTTTTTATTTGGTTTTTCGTTATTACCCCATTTTTTATATGCTAACATACTCTGGCAAATGTGGATGCCTCGATTATTATATAAATTAACCTGAAATATAGTATGCCCCATATATTTAAGTAAATTTGAGAGAGATTTACCCAAGAGCATATTTCTGACATGTCCAAAATGTAAGGGTTTGTTTGTATTAGGAGAAGGATACTCAATCACAATTCTTTTCTTCTTTTCGTCTGAAACTCCTAATTTTAATCTTAGTCTACCGTAATCTTCGTTTAATTCAAATATTTGCTTTAGAATGTATTTTGCTTTCACTTTAATATTTAAATATGGTCCATTTGCTTCAATATCTTCCAAGAAGTCAGGTAGTTTGATTTGTTTTTTTAGTTCCTTTGCTATTATTTTTGGGGCTTTTTTTTCGACCTTAGCTAGCCTAAAACAGGGAAACGCATACGTATAATCAATTTCCGTAGGGGGAATTTCGATTAGCACTTCAATATCCTGTACTGTAAGCTGTGAAAGATATTCATTTAAGAACTGAGCTACTGCTGTTTTATCAATAACTTTCATTTTCAGAACTGTATGATTTTCATTAATTAATTGGTTACAAATTTTATCTGTTTTGATAAATATATTTAAAATAACTCATAAAATTTATGTCATCAATTTGTGGAAATTGTTGAAAGATGTCGCTTAAATCTAAGAAAAATTTTCCTAAATGGCCAATATATGATGAAGAAGATATAAATGCATTAGTAAATGTTATAAAATCAGGAAATTGGTGGTGTGGATTTCCGGGTGCTCATGAAGGAGAAAACGTATGGTTATTTCAAGAAGAATTTGCAAAATTTCAAGAAGCAAAATATTCTATTGCTGTAAGTAACGGGACAGTAGCTATAGAATCAGCATTGATTTCGTTGGATTTAGGGTTAGGAGATGAAGTTATAGTATCTGATTATACTTTTGTAGCCTCTGCATCTGCTATTATTGCTACTAATGCTATTCCAATTTTTTGTGACATTCATCCTCAAACCCTCGTTATGAATGTTGATAAAGTTGAGAACCTAATAACAGAAAGAACCAAAGCAATAATCCCTGTTCACTTAGGTGGAAATGCAGTTGAGATGGACAAATTAATGAAAATAGCTTCAAACTACAACTTAGTTGTTGTCGAAGATTGTGCTCATGCCCATGGTTCACGTTATAAAGGAAAAAGATTAGGAAATTGGGGTGATGCTGGTATCTTTAGCTTTCAAGCCTCGAAAGTTTTGACGAGTGGAGAGGGCGGTGCAATAATTTGTGATTCAGACGAATTAGCTGATAAATTATATTCATATACAGATTGTGGAAGGAAAAAGGGTACCCATGCTTATAAGCATTTTAGTTATGGTACTAATTACAGAATGACAGAATATCAAGCAGCAATTCTTAGAACGCAATTAAAAAAATTCCCTGAACAACATGCTTTAAGAAATAAAAATGCAAAATACTTAATGGAAAAATTAAATGAAATTGATGGTATAAATGTGATGATGCCTACACCAGGTACTTCCGAGATGGGTTGGTATGTATTTCCTTTTGTTTTTGAGCCGGATAAATTTGGAGGGATAAACAAAGTACAATTTTATAAAAAGCTAAACCGAAAAGGAATACCTACGTGCGATAATTATCCTCCTTTACACAGTTTAGATTGCTTTAAGAATATTGTACTAAAAAAGGGGCTTAACTATTCTAATGCAAACTGGGGAAAAGAAAAAAGTAATGATAAATATTTTCCTATCGTGGCTGATATATATTCAAGGAGTGTAGAATTTCCTCAAGAGTTGTTTTTAGCATCGCGAGAAAAACTTGATAGGGTTGTAGAAACAATTAAATCTCTCAAATAAAGTCTCTATTCATACAAAACTTCTTCTATCTTATTTGTTTTTGAACTTCTATACATTGTTTCTACAACAGTTAATATTTTTTGACTAAATTTGCCATTGGTTAATGGTTCTTTGTTATTAATGATACAATCTATAAAATGTGCTATTTCTTGAGGATAACCAAAAGACCAAGATTCTGCTGGAACTGGAAATGTCCACCCTTTTGTAGTTCTTGCCTTTTCAACAGCATACCCATAACCTGTTTCGCTATAAACACTCATTAAATTAGAAAACGTTGGGGCCACTTTAACCTGTCCCTCTGTGCCATATAATTCGAATCGCATATCATACCCACTAGGCGCAGTCCATGATTCCTCAATTATTACTTGTGCATCATTTTCAAAATACAAGACACCTACTGCATTATCTTCAACTTCGCAATTGCCAAATTTTTCTCTATCCGGAATTATTGTTTTAATTTGGCAAAAAACTTCTTTCACATCACAATCAAGATACCAAACTAAACAAGCTATATCATGTATTCCTAAATCTAATAATGCACCTCCACCTGCTTCTTTTTGTTTATAAAACCAAGCAGAATGTGGTCCAGAATGTTGTTCTTTACCCCGTCCCATATATATCTGACCTAAAGCTCCTTCTTCTAAAATTTCCTTGACTTTACGGAAAGAGGGGGCATACATATTATTTTCACAATAAAAGATTTTACAATTTGAAGTTTTTTCAGCTTCCAACATATCTGCGGCTTCTGATACAGTTTTTGCTAATGGTTTTTCTACAAAAGCGTGCTTACCTGAGTTTAAAACATCTATAGTTATCTTTTTATGTAAAAAGTTTGGGACACACACAGATATAGCTTCACAATCAATTTTTAACAAATCTTCATAGTTCTTGACTAGTTTGCCTGATATGTTATATTTATTCATCAATTCTTTTGCTTTGTCCTCTTCTAAGGAAGATATGCCTATAATTTCAACATTGGGAAGTAAATTGTAAGCATGGCAATGATGTTCAGCAATAAATCCGGATCCAATTATAGCTACATTTATTTTTTCCATAATAATGAGATTCTGTTTAATTTTAATAGAATAATATTTTAGAATCTAATTTATATTTTAACTTATTTAGAATCCCAAAATTCCGGAGCCGTCAAGTAATTTTTAATTTTAGAATAAGGACAAACTGCTATGCAGTTGCCACAGTCACTTGAGTTTTCTATCCAGAACTCAAAACACTTTTCTACATCCACATAGTACTTCTTAACACCTGGATTATTAGATATTGAAGTCGGCATAAAATTAGGTTCTCTTTCCTTGCTTATAGCATTTGTTTCACAAGCTTCAGTACATTTATAACAATTCTTACACTTTTTTTTTACATTTTGAATAAACTTAAAATTTGGTTTATCAGAAACCAGTGGTAAATCAGTAAAAACCTTACAAATTCTTACTCTAGGTCCATACTCTGGAGTTATAAGCAATCCATTTCTTCCAAGAGCCCCAAGTCCAGCATCGATTGCTAAAGGTATACTAATAGCAGTATCATTCCCACATTGAATAGCTCGATAACCTAAGTTTCTTATAAATTCTCCTAAACAAGCAATCACAAATGCCATTTTTGAATACGCCACGGCAGCAGCAGCGGCAGCAGGTTGAGCAGGAGCGCTGGAAATAGCATTTTGATCCATTTCAATAGCAATGACAACAACTTTATCGATACCTTCTGGGAGATTTATAGGTGTTTCTAATATAGATCCTGAATTGAGACCTTCTCTGACATCTTTTTTTGATTCTGCTTCACTAGTTAGATTGGGTCGTACAAATCCCGATTTGTAAACCCAATTTTCATTGACATTTGCAACCCCAACTAAAGAAGCTCCATAAAATTTAGCTGCTTTTTTTATTGATTGAGTAAATATTTTACGATCTTCAATTTTATATTTCGATTTCATCCAATTTATACCATACCCTATGTCATAATCAGCTTTCCTTTTCCAAGCAAAAGCAAATGGAAATTGTTCGTAAACTGTCCATCCTGCAGCGACTAGCGCAAAATCAATCCGGCCATAACCCTCTTTTTTCGAAAAAATATGGTTTTCTATATTTTCTTCGAACATTTTACCATATGTGAGTAAATTTTTATCCCAAGTGCGCCGATAGAGCATATGATATTTAGCTTCAAAACGTTGGTAAACATTTTCATCGATCTCATAAGTTTTTTCTACATTATTATTCATTCAAAATCAATCTCAATTGTTTTCATTCTTAAATTCTAACTTAATCCTTAATAATAAGTAAAAACCAATAAATAAAAGTTTTAGACAATACAAATATAAGTATAAAATCTACAATTTGATAAACTATGGATGAGAAAAGATTTATCGTACAGCTCGCAATGGGAACAGACCAGCATGGACATAATGATAATTGTACTAATGCAGCAATTAAAGCAGTTAAAAATGCTATATCTAATAATTGTCTTACAGGATTAATTGAAATTTGTGGTTTTAAAACGCCTAAAGAGCTTTTAGGAATGAAAGTTCATGTTAAAATTGGAGCACCCTACCCTGAGAGCATTGATGAGGATAAAGTGCTTAAAGCAGTTCCATTTGGACAAAGTTCTATTGAGGTTGTAAATGGAGGGTTAATCGCTAAAGGAATTTTGATTGAAGCTCTAGGAGACAGTTCTGATAAGATTTTAGTATGTAATGCTGCTGTTACTGTCTCAATTGATACTTATTAGTGTTGCTGAATATATTATTAAGAGATTTTAACTTTAAAATAAGAAATGGATTAAGAAAGCAACCAATTTGCTATAAATGCATTCAATGTAGGGCTGTATTTATATCACAGGGATTGAGGGCCAGGGAATAAAAAATATAACAAACCGAATTATTATACATATAATATTAGCAATTCCTAAAATCAAACCAGCAACTCCCATTCCTTTTGAATCATCTTTACTAATTCCAACAATTCCAAAAATAATAGCTATGATACCCAACATAACAGTGAATAGATTTCCAACCATAAAACCAGACGATGAATATAAATTAAGAATTCTAAGTATTATAAGAGAGAAGGACCAACTAAAACCAATAATTCCAATTGCTAAAGCAGTGATTCCATTTGCTTTTGTTGGAGAGGTTTGATACGTTTGCGGTCTGTGATAAACTTGATCTGATTTAGGAATTTCAACCTCAACTTTTTCAGTTTGTATTTCTGGTTCTTTTTGGGTTATGGTAGAAATTTCTTCATCAACTATTTTATGCCCGCAGTTTGCACAGACTTTCCAAGAAGGTTCTACATTACTACCACAATAAGGACAATAATTCATATCTATCTATAAAAAAAGATACTTTATATTTTTAATCTACTAAATTAAAAATTATCTTAATAAATAGATTAATATAATTAACATATATAAATTGTTAATAGCTGCATAGATTACTTAGTAAAGAATTTGACTCTTATTTAATTTTGTGGGAGATTTTATGGACGATCCACCATTTTCCATTAATTTTCATAAGATTAAAGTAGTCAATGTAGCCCACTTCCTCGCATTCAATTCTGAGCTTTACAGCTCCAATATTTTCTGTAACGTCAATGTAATGAAATTGCGTTTTCCAAGTTAATCTCTCATCAAATTCATCAGGATTATACCAAGAAACATATTCATGTTTATCTACAATTCTTAGCCTTCCATCCTCATGAAATAGAAAAAATTTCCACTCATCATGTAAAATTTCTTTATACAGTTCTGGATCGCTTTTTACATGCCCTTCATGATAATAATCTATAATAGCCTTTTTAATAGCTAATTTTTCCATTTTTGAAAACTTCCTAAAAATTATAATTTATTAATTTATAAGAAAATAAAATAATAATGAATTGGTAATAAGTTCAAATAATATAAGAATCTAGTATTTATGATAAAAAGATGTGAATGGGCTAATTCAAATGCCCTAATGCAACAATATCATGATAAAGAATGGGGATCTCCTGAGCATAATGATCAAATGCTCTTTGAGTTTTTAATATTAGAAAGTATGCAAGCTGGTTTAAGTTGGAACACCATACTCCAAAAACGAGAAAATTTCAGAAAAGCATTTGATAATTTTGATTATAACAAAATTTTATTGTATGATGAAGAAAAAATAGAAAAACTTCTTCAAAATAAAGGAATTATAAGAAATCGCTTAAAAATTCAATCAATAATTACGAATGCCAAAGTTTTTATCAAAATTCAGAAAGAATTTGGATCTTTTGATAAATATATATGGAACTTTGTTAATCAAAAGACTATTCATAATGCATGGAAATCGTTAGATGAACTACCTTCACATACAACACTTTCTGATAAAATAAGTAAAGATTTAAAAAAACGAGGTTTTAAGTTCGTAGGCTCAATGATAGTTTATGCATTCATGCAAGCTGTTGGTTTAGTTAATGATCATATCATAAATTGTTTTAGATTTAAAGAAATAAGAAATAGCAATTAATTAAAAATTAAATTTTCCAAACCAATTTCATTTTCTGCATATTCCTTTAAGGCTCTCCACTGATCCTCTGTCGTTCCAAAATATTTAAATAATGCGATACCTAAGCCAAAATCAAAATTTCTCATCTGTTTTAGCATTTCCTTCACATTACATTCAACTGAATTTGTAACTGCTAAAACAGGACCTTTATATTCATGTGCTCTTTTTTTCATATTGCTAAGAAAATACCAAAAGAAGAAATCTCCAACTTTTCCCCAAAAAAATCCGTCATCTCTAGTACCTGCTAAATAAGGGTATTCCATAGGAATTGAGATATCCAAAATTGAAGAAAGTTTGGTCCAGTCCTGTCCATGTCTTTTAATTGTTACTAAATTTTTGGGCCCCACTTGACTATACCAACCCGTAAGGCAGGTATTATCAATATTTTTTACGGTTTTTTGTAATTTTTGGGCATAACTTGCTATCGTATCTGTTTTAAACTCATACCATTCTTTTCCTTTCAATAGTTTGGATTTATGGCCATACAATTCCTTAAATTTGGATACACATCGAGAACATGCACATAAATCAGTGAATTGCCCGTCATATCTTATATAGTCTGCTGTAAAAGCTTTAATAGGATAATCTTTAACTACTTCTCGAGTTAATCCTATTAAATAATCAATATGATTACTATTAGGGCACATAAAACTTTCTGTTGGAATATATCCGGATCCCCTTGAATCTCTAGATTTTCCTATTTTTAGATCGATTTCACTAGTTAAAAAAGGGATTTTCTTCTGGTAATCCTCAAATACTACGCCCTCGGGTAAGTCTACTCTCATTTCATAAGCGTTATGGGTTGAAATATCTCCTTTTTTGTATTTTTTACCCAATTTTTTACCATTTCTGCCATGGATGCTTACTCTTTCAGGGTGTAAATAACCTTGATATGCATCATTCATACTAGTAAAAGCAACCATTATTTGGATATTTCTTTCTTTACCAGCGTCACAAAATTCTCCTAAAATATCGCGATTTGTAGGATTCCACCCTATTTCTGTATCCCATACACATGCTCCATCTGTATCTTTTATTACTAAACCAAATACATTAAAATGACAATCTTCTAATCTGTTCATTATCTCATTAACTTCTAATTTTTTCTCAGCAAATTTATAATCTAATTTCCTGAAACCATGTGGACCTCTAATCGGCATTAAAGCCATGGCATAAATCTTTTTTGCTCCCACACTTTTCAATAATTCTTTTTTTTTTCTTTGATCAAAATTAAAGTATTTTGACCATTCTATTTGCTCCGGCATGATTCTAAAATTCATAAATAAATGATATGGAATAAATAAATGATATAATTTTATAATATTGTCGACTTTTCCAAAATCGATAATTTTTTTAATGGAAACTTTTAATAAATTTTTAAGAGTAAAGATATTTTTTTAATATATCATTTGAAGATTTATATATATGAAGAAGATCATTTATTATAGAAATCAAATTAATAACATTACGAATTAAAAATACACTTTAGACGAGAAAATTAAAAAAATCCATTTCAAGAATGCATAAAGGTAAAAAAGTAAAATGTATGACGCCACCTTTAAGATCGTTATTTTTGGAGATGCAGGATGTGGAAAAACCACTTTAACTCAGAGATTTTTAACTAATCTATTCGTATCTGACTCTAAAATGACAATTGGAGTTGATTTTGAAGTTAAGAGCATAGAAGTCGAAACTAAAAATGTGAAATTACAAATCTGGGATTTTGGTGGAGAAGAACGATTTAGATTTTTACTTCCTACTTATGTAAGAGGAGCGAAAGGGGGCT
>Ga0209635_10001542_pt1 | contig 17157 bp, 15 predicted proteins | sample DeeMarSWOR230_32_FD_187463 | JGI IMG/M metagenome (GOLD analysis project Ga0209635, IMG submission 187463) | Marine sediment microbial communities from White Oak River estuary, North Carolina - WOR-2-30_32 (SPAdes) (version 2) | ecosystem: Environmental > Aquatic > Marine > Intertidal zone >... | reverse complement strand
CCATAGGAAAAATGTTTCCACCCAAAGCATCCACATATTGTTGATAGTATGGTACAGGCATTTCCATACCTATGTCCATTAATAACCAACTTACAATTAGGATTAGATAATTGCCTTTTATGAAGGAAAACTCGTTTTTGAGAGTGTTACCTAATCCCATAATTTTTTCACTTTTCTTACTCAGCACCTACGAAGGTTATAAAATTTGATGCTGGATTTGATAAATTAGAATAAAGAAATGCTCTCATAAACTAGCAAAATTTCAAGAGATAGAAAAATAATTAGGTTGGCGCCGCCGATAGGATTTGAACCTATGACCAACTGGTTAACAGCCAGCCGCTCTGCCGGGCTGAGCCACGGCGGCAAACAAAATTGCGTATGCCATTTTGAGTTCCGTGAAAGTATTTAAGGTTAATTATTCGAGTCCAACTAACTAAAGATATAATTTTTCCCATAAATTTACTTATCACTTAAAAAAACTAGAAAAATTTCAAAAATCAAGAAATTATAACGATAAAATTGCTTTTTTCTATTGTGTTGATTTTTAAGAAATATATATGAAGGTTTATAACTATTATTGAGAAACTGAATTGGAGTTAAGAGGTTTAATTTGAAAGAAATTGTTGAGTTTAGATGGCATGGCAGAGGTGGGCAAGGAGCTTGGACAGCAAGTGAACTTTTGGCGCGAACTGCTCTAAAGGAAGGTAAGTATATTCAATCTTTTCCAGAGTTTGGTCCTGAGAGAATGGGTGCTCCGGTAGCGGCTTTTACGCGTATTAGTGCTAAACCTATCCTGATTCATTGTGCTGTTTATGAGCCTGATGTAGTTGTTGTGCTTGATCCAACATTATTAAAGACAGTTCCAGTTGCGGCGGGTTTAAGAGAAACTGGAACCATAATCATTAATTCAACTCAATCCCCTGATAAAATTAGAGAACAGCTAAAAACAGACAAGGGAACTTTGTGGGTTATTCCTGCCACTGAGATTGCTTTAAATATTTTGGGTTTGCCAATAACCAATACAGCTTTGTTGGGAACTGTTGCTAAAGCTACAAATATTATCTCATTGGAGACTATTGAACAAACTGTTAAGGATCGATTTAGAGCTGATTTGGCTGAAAAGAATTTTGCTGTTATAAAAAAGGCGTATAAGGAGGCTAAGCAGGCATGAGTTCTGAGCTTAAAGGTTGGAAGCAAATAGCTCCTGCTGGGGTATGTTCAAAATCAAGTAGTTCATTTTTGACTGGAGATTGGAAAACCTATACGCCGATTAGAGATTTAGAAAAATGTACGAGATGTTTAACTTGTGTTATTTTTTGCCCTGATGGAGCTATTCGCTGGATCCCTGAAAAAAAGGATATAGCATTTGATATGAATTTTTGTAAGGGCTGTGGTATTTGTGCAAATGAATGTCCTACAAAGGCGATTAAAATGAAATTGGAGTGACATTGAAAAAATGTTAAGTAAAGTTGATCAAAAAATGATGGCTCTAGCAGGTGATCAGGCTGTTGCTTATGCAGCAAAACAATCTGATGTTGATGTTGTTGCTGCTTATCCAATCACACCTCAGACAATTATTGTTGAGAAATTTAGTGAATATGTAGCTAATGGCGAGGTTGAAACAGAATTTGTATGTACTGAATCTGAACATAGCGCTATGACTGCATCTTTAGCTGCATCAGTTACAGGTGCTAGAGCTTTTACTGCAACTGCTTCTGCTGGCTTAGCGTTAATGCATGAAATGCTCTTTGTAACATCTGGTTGTCGTGCACCTGTTGTGATGGCTATTGCAAACCGAGCTCTTTCAGCTCCTCTAAATATTCATGGAGATCACTCGGATAGTATGGCTCAAAGAGATAGTGGCTGGATACAAATGTATGCTGAAAACTCACAGGAAGCCTATGATTCTATTATTCAGGCATTCAAAATTGGTGAAAATACTAATGTTTTATTACCTGTTATGGTTGGTTTAGATGGATTCACATTAAGTCATACTTTGGAGAATGTTCAAACTTTTTCTGATGAGTTAGTGCATGAGTTTATTGGACCTAGAAAAATACCTGATGTATTAACCCATGAAGCTAAAAAATCACCTTTTAAGCTTGATCCTAAGAATCCTATGACAATGGGTCCAATTGCTCTTCAAAATTATTATTTTGAGTTCAAGCGCCAGCAAGAAGAGGCAATGAAGAATGCGATAGAGATAATCAAAGATGTCAACAATAAGTTCGCAGATTTAAGTGGAAGAAAATATGGTAATGGTTTGGTTGAGGATTATAAACTTGATGATGCTGAAATTGCTGCAATATGTTTGGGTTCAACAGCGGGTACTATGAAAACAGTAGTTGACGAACTTAGAGCTACAGGGACCAAAGTAGGTCTATTAAGAATTAGAACTTTCCGTCCTTTCCCATCTGAGGATATTATATCTGCTTTAAAGAATGTTAAAGCAGTTGCTGTGATGGATAAAAGTATGAGTTTTGGAGGAAATGGTGGACCTGCCTATCATGAAGTTCGCCATGTACTCTATGATTTGCCTTCTAAACCCTTTGTTGTGAATTATATTTACGGTTTGGGTGGAAGGGATACAAGTCCAGTGCAGCTAAAAACAATATACGTTGATCTGCAGCAAATATTGAAAACTCAAACAGTGAAAGAACCAATAAAATATTTGGGATTAAGAGAATAAAAAAGGAATGAAAAATATGACAGCTCAAGAATGGAAATTTAATTCAAAAGATATAGCAAACAAACCGGAATTATTTTTGTCAGGTCACCGTGCGTGTGCTGGATGTGCACCTGCAACTGTTCTAAGATTGGTTATGAAAGCAACAAGAGGTCCAACAATAGTAACTGAAGCTACTGGTTGTATGGAGGTAGTTTCATCAATTTATCCATATACTTCATGGGCCACACCATGGTTGCATACAGCATTTGAGACTGCTGCAGCAAATGCCTCAGGAATAGAAGCTGCTTTAAAGATACTGAAGAAAAAAGGACGCATAAGCCAAGAGCATGTTGATGTTATCGCAATTGCAGGAGATGGGGGTACTTTTGATATAGGTTTTCAAGCCCTCTCTGGAGCAGTTGAAAGAGGCCATGACTTCCTATTTTTGCTTTATGATAACGAAGCCTACATGAATACGGGAATTCAAAGAAGCGGAGGAACCCCACATGGAGCAGCAACTACAACTTCACCAGCAGGTCGAGCCATACCCGGCAAGCTTGAATATAAAAAGCCCTTAGCTGACATAATGGTAGCTCATAATATGGAATATGTGGCAACTGCTTCACCATATTATTGGAAGGATTTAATAACTAAAGTAAGGAAAGGTCTTGAAGTTGAAGGTCCTGCCTTTCTCCATGTTTTCGCGCCTTGTCCAAGAGGCTGGAGAAGTAATCCTGCAAAGTCTATTGAATACTCAAAATTAGCAGTTGAAACATGCATATTTCCAGTTTGGGAGGCAGTAAATGGTGAATACAGTTTATCAATACCCAGCAAAGTACTATCTTTAGCACCTCAAAGAAAGAAGCCTGTTTCTGAATATCTGAAAGGACAAGGAAGATTTAGACACTTATTTAGACCAGAAAACAAAAAATTACTTGAAGAAATTCAAAACATAACTGATAAAAGATGGCAAAAACTTCTGAAAAAATGTAATCTACCTTAAACGCTCCTTTTTCATAATATTCTTTTTCTTAATAGATTCTTTATTATAGAATTTATTTTCGTACGCTTGTAGAAACAATATTATTTTAAATCTAAAATGATTAGAATAGATGAGATGAGTTAGCTTCATCTAAGAGTTTTTCATTAATCTTACCTTTTTAGGATTAATTGCCTATCTTTTTCTTTAATTTTATGTATTATCCGATTTTCTCTTAAAGAAATGAATTAACTCATTAGTTTTATCTTTTAAAGGAGATTTCTAATGTTGTAAATTCATCTAATTTTTTTCAGTGCTTGGATTTTGTTAGATAAGGGTTATATAACTCTAGTGAGAAAATGATTGGATAACTAAATAATAGGAGAAAAAAAAGAAAATGAACAAAAAACTACTGACAACTACATTAAGCTTATTTCTGTTAATCTCGATATTTGCAATAACGCTTCTTCCTTCTGCAAATGCAGTTCAAGTAATTGAAACTAATGCTTATGCAATGGTATCACCAGATGTCTGTGGTGTTGGCCAGACTGTTCTTGTATCTTACAGAATTGACAAGACCCGTCAAGGAGCTACAGAAACCGAAAACCACTTTGAAGACTTTTCTGTTACAATAAGGAAACCTGATGGAACAACAGAGGTAAAAAGCAATCTACCAGTTGATTCTACAAGTGGAAGCTGGTTTTCATACACGCCAAACCAAGTTGGTACATATACTTTTCAAACTCACTTTCCAGAACAATGGGGCAATGGAACCAGTTTTGGCCAACCATTTGAAAACCTATATTTGGAAAGTACTAGTGCTGAAGTGCCTTTAACAGTGCAAGAGGATCCAATTCCAGGTATTCCATTTAATCCTTTACCAACAGAACCTTGGCAACGTCCAATAAACTCTGAAAATAAGGGGTGGTATCAAGTATCTGATAATTGGTTAATGAGAAGCTATGATATTGCTCAAAGGAGTTTCTGTATGTCAAATGCTGTTGCCCTTTACACTAAAGCTCCAAATACTGCCCACATACTTTGGGCTAAACCAATAATGTTTGGAGGTTTGGCTGGAGGTCCATATGAAGACACTGGGTACTATACAGGATTATCATATGAACAACACTATGATCCAATTATAATCGAAGGACGAATAATATACTCTGAACATACCCCTGGTCCATCAACAGTAACAGGCACGAGAGTTATGGATCTCTATACTGGAGAAGAAATTGCTTACCTAGATGGAGAAAATATTCTTTTCGCTCAAGTCTTTGATATCAACAATCCAAACGAACACGGTTTAATTGCTTACCTATGGAGTGGAAGCGGACCAAGTAGCTCTTATACAATCACATTATGGGACGCATTTACAATACAACCCGTACACACTATTACAGATGTGCCATGGGGAGGTTTAGGATCCTTCTCAGGAAGCCCAACAGTATTTGGACCCAGTGGTGAAGTCCTATCTTACCGATTAAGCGGCAACACTTTAACATGCTGGAATTCAAGCTACTGCTTAAGACCCGCAGGCTTCAACACATGGAGTCCAGCATTAGGCGGAACTACTAATGGAACAAGAGGCATTCAATGGGTTGCTAATCTTACAAGTCTACCAAGTGTACCAGGATTGGGCATCTCGGCAATCGGCGATGGTGTTATTCTAATGCAAGGACGCGATCAATCAGAATGGCCTTGGACATTAACGGATGTTGGAATTGACCAAGATACTGGTCAGATACTATGGACTAAAGAGAGAACAAACATTTACACCGCGTTCTTTGCTAGAGCCACAAGCATACGCGAAGGAAAGTATCTTATGCGTGAAGAAGGCCGAATGACAACACTATGTTTTGATGTCAACACAGGAAACCAACTCTGGGAAACTGAACCCTTGCCAAACGGATGGGGTATTTTCGAATATCAACGTGACATAGCCTATGGAAAAGCTTACACCACAGGCTATACTGGTGCTGTACGAGCTTTTAACGCTGAAACTGGCGCTCTTGAATGGGAATTTGATTATGATCCCGCTGGCTTTGAAACAGTATATGGAGTCTATCCAACCTACAGCGGCTTCACTGTTGCTGATAACAAGCTATTTACTACCAACGATGAGCACTCACCAGACGGTGTTCTCTGGAGGGGTAGTAAACTTTATGCTATTGATACAGACAATGGAGAAGAGGTTTGGAGTGTTGCTGGTATGTTCCGTCATACTGTTATTTCAGATGGTATTTTAACCGCCCTTAACAACTATGATGGACAAGTTTACGGTTTTGGCAGAGGTCTAAGTGCAACAACTGTTTCAGCTCCAGATACCGCAATTGAAGTTGGAAAAAGCTTCACTATCACTGGAACTGTAACAGATCAATCACCAGCATTAAAAGACACGCCTGCTATCGCAGATGAGGACATGTCAGCTTGGATGGAATATAAGTTCATGCAAAAACCAATACCTAGCGATGCCCAAGGTGTTCCAGTGTCAATTGATGCCATTGATCCCAATGGTAACTGGATACATATTGGAGATACAACCTCTGATATGAGCGGCGTCTATGGAATGACTTGGAAACCAGAAGTTCCTGGATTATACAATATCATGGCAACTTTTGCTGGTTCTGAGTCATATGGTAGCTCTTATGCATCAACTTATATGACTGCAATCGAAGCACCAGCACCAGAAGCAACTCCAGAGCCTAGCCCTGCCCTCAGACTGACACCTACATCATAGGATCTGCAATTGCAATAATCGCAGTTGTTGTGATTATTGGAGTTCTCATCCTTCGCAAAAAATAAACTAATAAACAAAAAAATTACCTTCCCTATTTTTTTATATAAAAAAGCTAGTTTGTCTGATTTTTTGTATAAACTATTTATAGACTATGAATGGTAAATTTTAGTAAAAGTGTATGATTAATTGATATCTATAACCCAATTTAAACCTCTTGGAGAGTGTCATTAAATTAGCAAAAATCTTGGTTACATCTGCTTGGCCTTACATTAATGTTACCCCTCATCTGGGCAATCTAGTTGGTTCAATTCTTTCAGCTGATATTGCAGCTAGGTATTACCGATTGAGAGGTAATGAGGTATTACTGGTAAGTGGTTCAGATGAACATGGAACTCCTATTGAAGTGGAAGCTATCAAACAAGGTATAAGTCCAAAAGAATTAACTGATAACAATCATGCCTACGTATCTGAACTATTCAGAAAATGGAATATATCCTATGATAACTACACGAGAACTGAAAGCCTTGTTCATAAAAAATTTGTGCAAAGACTTTTAATGAAAATCTTCGAAAATGGCTATATTTTTTCAAAAGAAATAAAAATGCTATATTGCAATAAAGATCAACGTTTCTTACCAGATCGCTTTATAGAGGGCACCTGCCCCAACTGTGATTACGAAAAAGCACGGGGAGATCAATGTGACCAATGTGGAAAATTATTAGAACCTACAAATCTTATTGATCCTTATTGTGTTCTTTGTAAAAGCTCTCCAATTATAAAAACCACTAAACACTGGTTTATTGACCTTTCAAAATTATCAAATAAACTAAAAACGTATCTTTCAGAAAACAATAACCTTCCGGCAAACGCCAAGAACTTTAGCTTGAATTGGATCAAAGAAGGTCTTAAACCCAGAGCCGTAACAAGAGATATATCTTGGGGTATTCCTGCTCCATTTGCAGGTGCTGAAAATAAAACAATCTATGTTTGGTTTGAGGCAGTTTTAGGGTATATTTCTGCAACTATAGAATATTATAAAAATATTAAAGAGCCAGAAAAATGGCGGGAATTTTGGTTTAATAAAAATGCAAAAACACTATATTTTGTGGGAAAAGACAATATTCCTTTTCATACAATAATTCTTCCAGCTCTATTATTAGCTTCAGGAGAAGACTACAATTTACCTTGGAATGTCTCTGCAACCGAGTTCCTTCAATTTAAAGGTGAAAAAGCTTCAAAGAGTCAGAGAGTAGGCATATGGATCGATGAAGCCCTAGAAATGTTTCCAGTCGATTGGTGGCGTTTCTATCTTGCAGCAATAAGACCTGAAACCAAGGATTCAAATTTTTCTTGGGAATTATTTATTGACAAAATAAATTCTGATCTCAATGATACTTTTGGCAATTTTATTCATAGAACCTTAAAATTCATAAATGCAAAGTTCGACAATAAAATTCCTTCACCATCAAATCTGTCCAAAAATGATAACCAACTTTTAGCTAAAATAGCAGAGTCAGTTGAAAAATTATCTCTTGATTTTGAAAATTTCAAATTCCAATCAGCAGCAAATTCCTTAATCGGTTTGAGCAGAATTGGAAATCAATATCTTAATGAAAATGAACCATGGAATCTTATTAAAAATGAAAAAAGAAAAGCTGGAAATATTTTTTACGTAGCTTCTCAAATTGTCAAAGCTATAGCAATCACATCAATGCCTATTATGCCAAATATTTCCCAACAAATATGTCAAATATTAAATCTATCGCAAAATAAAAAATCTTTGTGCTGGGAGGATGCATTAACTCCATTAGATGCAAATCATCAGATAAATAAATCTAAACCACTTTTCAAGAAAATTGATTCCAATGAGAAAGAACTCGAAAATAAACTGATAATGATAAGAAATAGCTTAAGTTAGAGTTTAAGGGAAGAGGATTCTTTGAAAAAAAAGTTGCGAGTTGATTTTCATGTTCATTCGGAATACTCGTCTGACTCAGTAATATCTCCAAACGATCTTGTGGAGTATGCAATAAAAAGATCCTTGGATGCTGTCGCTATTACGGATCACAATCAAATTAAGGGTGCTTTGGATATTGCTAGGAAAATTGATCTATTGATAATACCTAGTATAGAGGTTTCTACTCGGGATGGTCATCTTGTTGGGTTAAATATTAGTAAAACTGTGCCAAAAGGTATGAGTGCAGAAGACACTATAGACTGTATCCATAGTCAGGGTGGTTTGGCCGTTGCCTGTCATCCATTTGCTTGGTTTAAGGGAAGTTTAGGAAATAAAATATCCAAAAGCTTTGATGCAATTGAGACTGTGAATTCATCTTCTTTTCCTTTTGAACGCTGTAAACAAAGAGCAAATATGATAGCAGATAGATTGAATCTAGCTAAAATTGCTGGAACTGATGCTCATATTCCACAATCTATAGGTTTGTCCTATGCTGTATTGGAAGCTGAACCAACTGTTGAAGGTATTATGCATGCTATTTTAGAAAAAAGAAGTCAATCATTTGGGTTACCTTTACCTGTATCCCTAAGAATAAAGAAAAAATTTATGCTTATTAAAAAATATTCACGTAAAAAAAGATAATCAATAAAGTGGATTGATTTTCTGAAGCATAAAAAAAGTTTACTTTTCTTCCATTTGGTATAGGTCGATACCTAGATCAATTTTTATAGGCTTAATTTGAATCTCATCTTTTTCAAGATTATAGAGTTTTATTTTAGCCTCTTTTTCTTCAAAGTCACTATTCAATTTGTTTGGATTTGTATATTTTACTAATTCGTGCCGTGAAGGTAGATCATATAATGTTAGAGAGTTGTTATCCAAAGGGTTGGTTATATTTTCAAAAGTTTTTGTTTCTGTTAAAGCTGGGTTGCATTTTAATAGGGTTTCTTCTGTGTTGGGTCTAGTCATTTCTTCTCCATACCTCTTCACTAATTAAATCTCTTATTGCTACTCGTATTGCTTCAGATCTGTTTGGATAGAATCTTTCATCTACTAACTGATCTAATGCTTGTATGTATGTTTCTGGTAGGTGTAATGTTATTAGTTTCACTTAATTCTCTCCCTTGAATAGAATATGAAATAAATGTGTTTAGTTTATAGTTGTACATATTATGTAATAAATATGTTTCAAATATGTTTGTTCATTAGCTTATAAAACCTTCGCAAGGCTAGTTGCAAATTTATGTAAATATTTGCTTCTATGAACCCTTATGTTTTTATTTCTTGAATAAGCATCTAATGTATTGCGTTGGATGACTATTGAAAGTTTTTGTGAAGAGCTATGGATGTTCTGCAAATTTAGCCGATTCTGAGATTATTATCGGTTGTTTAAATGAAGCAGGATTCAAACAAGCTAACTCTATCATGGAAGCTGATATAGTTATCTATAATACTTGTGCAGTGAAGGGCCCTACAGAAAATCGCGTAATTTCTGCTTTAAAAAAAATACCAAAAAATAAAAAGATTATTGTATCAGGTTGTTTACCTTTGATTAATTTTAATCGTTTAAAAAGAGAAATCAGTTTTGATGGAGCTATAGGTCCAGCACCTGGAAAAAAGATTGTAAATTTTGTTCAAAGGGTTATTAACGGCGAGCATGTGGTAGAATTAGATAATAACTTTGATTCAAAACCCAAGTTATCTCTTCCAAAAATAAAATCAAATCATTTGATCAGCATAATACCCATTAACTATGGATGTTTAGGTTCTTGTTCATATTGTTGCGTAGTTTTTGCTCGTGGAAAACTAAGAAGCTATTCAATTAAAGAAATTAAAGATAGAGTAAAAAAAGACTTAAAAAATGGAGTAAAGGAATTTTGGCTTACTTCACAAGATGCTGGTTGTTACGGAGAGGACTTGGATACAAATATCGTTGAATTATTGGAATCTCTAACTAAGATTAAACGAGATTTTTATTTAAGAATAGGGATGATGAATCCAAATAGAGTATTGCCAAAATTAAAACCCTTAATAACAATTTTCCAGAATCCTAAAGTTTTCAAATTCTTACACGTACCTGTACAAAGCGGCGATAATAAAATTTTAGAAAAAATGCAAAGATTCTACACGACTCAACAATTCAAAAATATAATCAAAACATTTCGAAGTTCGATACCTAAAATCACAATTGCCACCGATGTCATTTGTGGTTTTCCAAGTGAAAGTATTCAAGCCTTTGAAAAAACTCTCAACCTCATTAATGATGTAAAACCAGATATAGTTAATATTTCAAAATTTTTTGCCAGGCCAAAAACTAAAGCCAAACAAATGTTATCTTATTCAGTAGATTTGAAAGAAATAAATCGGAGAAGCAAAAAAACAGCTTTGCTATCTAAAAAAATTTCATTTGAAAGAAATAAACTATGGACAAATTGGAGTGGAGAAATTCTAATAGATGAGAAGGGTAAAATTCCTAATTCTTGGATCGGCAGAAATTATGCTTACAAACCAATAGTAGTAAAAAGCTCAAAATCACTTTTAGGAAGAAAAATAAAAATAAAAATTGAAAAACCTTTTCCAACATATTTATCTGGAAAAATTTAATAGCTTTTAAGTAGATTTGCATGATTTCCTAAAAATAATATAATATCATTTTTTTATTAATTAGATAAAGATTATCAATATTAACACTATTAAGTAAAGTTGTAATGATTATGAAAGAAAAAAAATCAGAGTATAAAAAACTTACAAAAGAAGAAGAAGAGGTAATTATAAACAAAGGAACTGAACCACCTTTTACAGGTAAATATTATCTTTTTTGGGATAAAGGAACTTATATTTGCAAAAGATGCAAAACTCCACTTTACAAATCTTCTAGCAAATTTGACTCAGGCACTGGATGGCCAAGCTTTTCAGATGAAATTCCAGGAAGAGTTAATAGATCAATGGATGCGGATGGTCTTCGAACAGAGATAACATGTAATAATTGCGGAGCTCATTTGGGTCATGTATTTACTGGAGAGGGACCAAATAAAACTGATCGACACTGTGTAAACTCAATTTCAATTGAGTTTGTTCCTGATTCCAAATAGAATCGTCTGAAAAAACAATACAGATCAAACTTTATATTCAAAATCTTAATTTTAATTTTTCAATATTGATTGTGATATAAATGACAGATTCATCAAATATCAAAGAAAGTTCTGTTTACACAAACAAAATAATTGATTATCAGAAAAATTCTATTATCAGCCGTACAATAATTGACAAAAAAGCTGGTTCAGTAACCTTTTTTTGCTTTTTCTAAGGGTCAAGGCTTAAGTGAACATTCAGCACCCTATGATGCTCTCGTTCATATTTTAGATGGAGAAGCTGAAATAGTAATATCTGGTATTTCTTATAAACTGAAAAAAGATCAATTCATAATAATGCCTGCCGGCGAACCTCACAGCTTATCAGCTATAACCAAATTCAAGATGATGCTAATAATGTTAAAATCCTAAAATGAACATTTCTTAAAATCAATAAGAGTTCAAGAAGTTATTTTTCGTTTGGTTGAACTATTACTTTAAGAGATTTTCCTGCAATTGACATGATCTTGAATCCTTGTGCTGTTTGATTCAAACTGAGTCTGTGTGTTATCATATTTTTTACTCCAAGTTTTTTCTTGCAGAGCAGATTTAGGGCTTCATCAAGATCTTTTGGTGCTGCTCCATAGGATGTTTTTATAGTGATTTCATTTCTCCAAAATTGATTAATAGGGACTGGTAGCTTAACTGTAGGATTAGGTACAGCAAAAAAGAGAATTGTTCCTCCCCTATCTATGCATTCTAAGGATGCTAAGGCTGCTTTGGTTGCTCCAGTGCACAATATTACTTGATTAGCAAGTTTTCCATTATTTATTTCTTTTAGTTTTTTAACCAAGTTTTCTTTTGCATCAAGAATAAACTCTGCACCAAATTTTTTAGCTAAATCTAATCTGTATTGATTAATATCTGCAGCAATTATTCGTTTTAATCCTTTATTCTTGGCTAATGAAATATGCAAAATTCCAGAAACTCCACATCCAATAATAAATAATGTATCATCTTTTTGCAATTCTGAAATTCTTTGTCCGCGAATTACACATGCCAAAGGTTCAATAAATGTTCCTTCCTCAAAAGATAAGCAATCTGGCAGTTTTTTTATGCCATATTTTATGTTTATTTTTGGTACTCTTACGTATTGAGCAAATCCACCTGGAAAATAATTAGTTTTATGAAGAGTTGCACAAGCTGTATGAGCTCCGCTTTTACAATATTCACATTCGTTGCAGGGAACATGATGTGAAACGAAAATTCGATCTCCAATCGAGTAATCCTTAACTTTTTCTCCTATTTTATAGATTGTTCCTGTTGCTTCGTGGCCAAGCACTAAAGGTGCTCTAGGAACTCTATACCATTCCATAATGTCGCTTCCGCATATTCCGCAAGCCATAACTTTAAAGAGTAATTCTTCAGGTCCAATTTTGGGAATTGGGATTTCCTTAACTCGAATGTCTTGGTTGTTGTAATAAAAAGCGGCAAGCATTTTGTAATTCTCTAGAATAAGAAATGAAGGGGTTACTCTTTTTCTGCTACAATTTTATTAAATAGTTCATTAGCTTCTTTTGCTGTATAATTTTCATGAATTATGGCTCTTATTGCTCTGATTGCAGCCACAGGATTTTGTGTTTGCCATATATTTCTACCCAGATTAACGCCAATAGCTCCTTGTTGTAGCCCATCGTAAACAAAATTGAAAACTTCAAATTGCGAAGTCACTTTAGGACCTCCTGCAATAACTACTGGAACAGGACAGCCATTAACAACTTTTGCAAAATCCTCTTCACAATAATAAGTTTTTACAACTCGAGCTCCTAGTTCAGCAGCTATTCTACAACACAATCCTAAATATCTAGCTGTACGTTTTTCAAGTTCACGTCCAACAGCTGTAACTGCCATAACTGGAACACCATAATCCTCACAAATATCCACAAGTTTTGCTAGATTCTTTAATGTTTGATGCTCATAATTACTTCCAATAAAAATCGACATTGAAACGGCACTAGCATTGAGTCTTATAATCTCGTTTATAGAGGTAATTATTGTTTCATTAGCTAGATCTTCTCCTACTACACTTGCTCCGCCGGAAACACGAAGAATTATTGGTTTGTTAATTTTTGGATCAACACAGTTACGCAGCACTCCTCTTGTTAGCATGATTGCATCTGCATATTCAACTAAAGGCTTTATTGTTTCTCCCGGTCTTTCTAATTTAGTTGTTGGTCCTTGAAAATATCCATGATCTATTGGCAAAAATAATGCTTTTCCATCAGATTGAATTAATTTGCTTAAACGATTTTTCATTCCCCACTCCATTTTTCTATTTCTCCTTGAGGCTTTTTGGTTTCAGAATTACTTAACCTTTCTCTTTGCAGGTCTAACAATTAGGTAGCCTTTCTCAATTAGCCAATGATGAAATTGCCAAGTTGTATAAAGACAACTATTTCTGCAGGTTTTTCTAATTCTCTCATATTCTTCGCTGTTTTCTTTTTGTTCGTTAAGCTTGAGTTGAGTTGGACACCTAACATCCTTACAAAATTCTCTTCTTTCATATTCAATAAAATCTTCTATTTTTGACATTTTTCTCACGATTAGGGCATTTCTTGATATTTTTAGTTTCTTGAAAAAAATAGAATTAACTTATTGTATGTTTAATTATGGAGGTCTTAAGTAAATACGAAGTTGACCCCTTGAGACTTGAAGATCTATTCCGCTTTCTGTTATAGAGTCAACAGAAGCAGGACCTACTGCAGAAATTGCTAATAGATTTTTAAATGATGTTTTCGCTCCAAGCAATTCTTTTGCTGCTTCTTTTCGCAACTCTATTTCTAAATGTGTTAACTTCCAAGTTTCTCCATCGATTATAATATCTGTGACTCTGCCAACTCGTAGACCTTCACAATATACTTCTTTGTTAATTAGTTCGCTGTATCTCATTTATTTTCCTCTTAAGATCCTTTAAGGATTTGTAAATTAATAAAATTTTTCTGTTTTAATTCTTCTATTTTTCTTTGGATAAATTAAAATAAAGTGATAAAATTTATCACAAATCCCCTATCTGTCGCACTTTAGGCTTTTTCCCTCTTTTATTTATTCAATCTACATATAAATTTTAAATATCACTTATAGGCATATCTGGGGCTAAATTTAAGGAGAAAGAAAATACATGAAAAAAAACAGCAAAGCAATCATAACTATTGTTTCTTTAATTCTTATTGTCGCGGCAGCAACAATGGCTATAATTATTCCTTCTGCTATAGGTCTAGTTGTTCGTGATCCTATGCCTACCTATTCATATGTCGGTGCCTTTCCAGATCCTATAGGTGTTGACCAAACAGCGCTTGTTACTTATCGTGTTGACCAACCAGGTGCGGGACTAAATGTTTTTACTGGTGGCTTTAATGGTACTTCAGTAACAATCACTAAACCGGATGGTACTACAGAAACTAAATCAGATCTGCCTATGGATTCAACCAGCTCTGGCTGGTTCACTTATACGCCCACTCAGGTCGGAACCTACTATTTCCAAATGAACTTTCCTGGCGCACAATACATAGTACCTCCATCCTTCTTTGATCCAGAACCAGTACAATGGACTTACGAAGCTTCTGTTAGTTCAAAAGTACCTCTTGAAGTTCAAACAGATCCAATCCCTGAATATGCTCGCAGTCCACCTCTACCTACTGAACCTTGGAAGCGTCCAATTTATGCTGAGAACAAGGGTTGGTGGCAAGCGGGTGATAACTGGCTTATGCCTGGCTATGATATTAACAGCCGATTTTTTGCTGGTACTCCCGCATTTGCTAGATATACTTCAGCTCCAGATAGTGCACACATATTATGGACAAAACCAATAATCCCAGGAGGTATTGCAGGCGGTCCGCTTGGAGATATTAGCTATTATACTGGTATTTCATACGAACAATTCTTTGATCCACTTATACTTCAAGGTCATATAATGTATGCTGAGCATGCTTTAACCTCCACAACTACTTGGGGAACTCGCTTTATCGACCTTTATACTGGTGAAGATCTGCCAAACATGTATATGGAAGGCGACAGCATGGCTTTTTGTCAAGTCTTAGACAGCAATAACGTAAATGAGCATGGTGCTATTCCTTACATTTGGGATACGACAGGCAGTACCTGGTATATGTACGATTTTCTACCTGGTCAAAAGCCACAATTAAGAGTGACTTTAACAGGTATGAGTGGTCTTACTGGCTACCTTTTCTATGGTCCTAGCGGAGAAATCTTGAGCATAAATATTGGTGGCAACGAAACGCATAGATTCATGTACATGTTCAACTCAACTCGAGCCATAGTTGGACCTGATATAGATTTTAGCTGGGGTCCAAGCGGAACTATCAATGCTTCACGATATAGTGGAGACGAAATAATGGCAAGGTCTCATTCGCCATTTATGGGTATTGAATGGAACGTAACCCTACCAGATATTCCTGGTTCACAAGGAGAATCCAGAGTTAACTTCGAAGAAGGCTATGTCCTAGCAACCTCAACTGACAGCAGCACTTCTCCCTACACATACCGAGATTGTGCCTATGATATTAGTGGAATGGTAGCAGATTCCAACCGAAAGTATCCGAGTACGCTAAACCACCTATGGTATAAAGAAAGAACTGACATAACTGATATTCATAATAGGATCAGCAACAACATGCAAGATGGAGTTTATGCTAGATTTGATGAATCCGAAGAAATCATTATCTGCTATGATTTGCAAACAGGAAATGAACGATGGAGACAAGATCCTCCAAACCATGTTTGGGCTTTATTCAACAGAAACTATGAAATCGCATACGGAAAGATTGTAACTTCTGGTTTTGATGGAACTGTTCGTTGCTTTAATGTTGAGACAGGAGCGGTTGAATGGGAATATTACAAGGGTAGTTCAGGCTTTGAGAACGCTTATGGTACATATCCAGAATATGCTGGATTAACTATTGCCGATAGAACTGTGTATACTACTTCCGATGAGCACTCATCTGATGGTGTACTTTGGCGAGGAGCTCAGTTATGGGCTTTAGATATTGACACTGGTGAGGTTAAATGGCAGATTAATGGTATGTATCGTCATCCAGCAGTAGCTGATGGAATCTTGGTTGCATTGAATTCTTATGATGGACAAGTATATGCTTTTGGCAAGGGTCCAAGCAAAACAACTGTTTCTGCACCCCAAACCCAAGTAGAAATTGGCCAAACCGTAATTATATCAGGAACAGTAACTGATCAAACACCAGCACAAAAAGACACAGCTTGCATTGCAGACGAGCATATGGGACATTGGATGGAATATCTTCATCAACAGAAAGTATTCCCAACCGAAGCCACTGGTGTTCCAGTAACAATTGATGTATTAGATGCTAATGGCAACTACTACAACATTGGAACTGCAACTAGTGACACAGCTGGAAAATACAATCTGATTTGGGAACCACCAATTCCAGGCGCCTACACTGTTGTAGCCACTTTTGCCGGATCAAACTCTTATGGTAGCTCTTATGACACAACAACAATGTTCGTTGCACAAGAACCAGAAGCTCCAACAGGACCTACTCCAACCCCAGCTCCTATGACTGACACTTATGTCTTAGGATTGGGCATTGCAGCAATAGCTGCAATTGTAGTTTTTGGTATCATTATCATAATGATGCTGCGCAAAAAATAAAGAAGAATCAATAAAACAAAATCAATCTTCCTTCTTTTTTA
>Ga0209635_10001541_pt1 | contig 17162 bp, 7 predicted proteins | sample DeeMarSWOR230_32_FD_187463 | JGI IMG/M metagenome (GOLD analysis project Ga0209635, IMG submission 187463) | Marine sediment microbial communities from White Oak River estuary, North Carolina - WOR-2-30_32 (SPAdes) (version 2) | ecosystem: Environmental > Aquatic > Marine > Intertidal zone >... | reverse complement strand
AAGAACATAGTATAAATACTAAAGTAACCATCGAATTCCTTTCTAAATGATCTAATTCCATCCATGATATCTTGAACATTGGCATCTTCATTACATATACATGCTTTATGAAAGGTTGAAGGATTAACAGTGTTCAAATTAATGACAATTAAATTGCATGATGAAAGCACCTTTCGAACTTTTGTGTGTTGGAGCAGTGAGCAATTTACATACGCGCCTATTTTCTGATTTGGAAAGGTCTCTTTCATCTTATTAAGTAAACGCTTAAATCCCGAAAAAAGACTAAGATCGTTGATTCCCTTTAACCATATATAATCTGGACTTTCTTTCTTTATGAAATAATCCTCGACCTCCAAAAATATTTCATCAGTTGGATAAAATCGAATCTGACTGCCATTAGAGTTAAAATCTATGGGTAATACCTTACCAAATTTAGAACTATTTTGAATGTCCTTTAAATATACATACCCCAAGTAACCACCATTTTATAAATTATAGGTCGAAGAGAAATTAATTAGACCTTTAATCGGATTTTTTTTCATGCATCTTTCTATAGAGTGGTAGCCTCTTTTCTTCTAGATCTTTCGATTTTTGATAACACTGGGACGCTTTCTCATCATTTTCGAGTTCTTCATAACATTCTCCCATTTTTTGATATGTGTCAACTAAATACCATCCTTTAGGGTTAAGCTCTATAGCTTTTTCAAAATTATCAATTGCTTCAGCATATTTTCCTAAATCTTTTAAGACTTCTCCATAAGTATCATAGGAATTTCCATCATCAGGATCAACATTTAATAATCTTTTTGCGGTTTCAATTGCCTCCTCTGTCCTGTTTAATTTAACCAGTATTAATGCTTTATTATTAAGTAGCTTTTTATCATCCGGATACTCCTTAATTACATCATCAATTACTTCCAATCCTGCCTCATAATTTTGAGTTTTAAAATATATAAATGATTTGAGTTTATTCAATCTTGCTTTCAGTTTTGGTGCTTGACTCAGAATAACATCAATATAGTTGATTGCTTCGTTTTCCCTACCATAAGTCATCAAATAATAAATTTTTGAAATATGTAAATCGTAATCCCTTGGATTCATTTCAATTGCTTCTTCTAATGCATTTAGGGCTTCCTCATACTCCCCTACCTGTTGTAAAACTAGGGCTTTAAACTGAAGATAAAGAGCTTGATTAGATCTGATTGGTTCAGAATCAAATGCTCTATCAATCAATCCTATAAAGGTGTCTGAATTTGCTTCCTCTAAGTTAATATTATAGATAAGAGAATACCCAATTACAAGAGCTTTTGTAAGATAAGAAATGGGATGGTTCGAATAAATAACTACCCCGTTGTTTGCTACTTCAAAAGCATCATCAAACTTTCCACGCCCTATACATGAATATACTAAAAGTAAAAATGCCGGTGTATCAATATCAGGATTCTTCTTAAATATATTAAAATCTATTTCTTCTCTAATTAATTCCTCTGCTTCTTTATATCTTTTAGTAATACATAATATTATCGCCTTCAACACTAATAATTCCTTTTTCTTTGGCGCCAACTTGATTGCAGAATCAATTACACTTAAAGATCTATCAGGGGGTAGAGTACAACAAAATGGATCACTAATAATTGCTAAAAATTTAGTACGTAATAGAAGTACACTGTTTGGAACTGTAGATAAAGCATCTTCAGTTAATTTTAAAGCTTCTTGTTCTTCATCTTTTTTCATTAAAATTTGGGCTTTCTGAGAGATTAAGGAAATATCAAAAGCATTTTCTATCCCTTCCTCAATAACCTCTAGAGATTTCTCTAAATCATCCATTAAAAAGTATGTTAATGATTGAAATAAATATCCAATATAGTCAGTTGATATCTTTTCAATTAATTTACTTGTTACTTCAACTGATTCTTCGAATTTAGATTGTGAAGTAATTATTATATCCTGGAAGATTAAACTTTCGATCTCGTCTAAATGGTTTTCCCTTTCTTTATATAAGGCACTTGCTTTTAAAAATTCTCCTTTTTTTAACAGTTTTATAATCTCATTGAATAATTCTTGATTTGAAGTTAAATATTTTTCCTCTATTTCATTATATTCGATAAAATCCAATTTTGATAAGTAATAGAGGTTTAAAGCCTCAAATATACTGTGATCCAATGCATAATCTACCTGATCTCCTTTTCCATTACTCTTTTTGGAAGTAAAGGTTTCAAATTCCTCTGAAATCGTCTGCCAAATTAAACTTTCTAATTTAGAGACTCCAGTTACTAATTTCTTTTCCATTTCAATTTTATATGCTAAATATTTGATATAATTTGGTAAAAAACTTCTTAATGCATCTCGCAAATCATCACTAAATAAACTAGTACAAATCTCACTCAGAATTTTTTCAATTATATTAGAAATTGTTAATGCAGGAGCTTTTTTACTAGTATTTTCATATAGATTATTTAAATACGTAAATCTGGTAATATAATCGTCTACTATGGCTCTTAATAGTCTTTCGATTTTTTCATTCGCCTGGAAATAATACTCTTTATTAGGATAGGTTTCTAATTTAAAAAACTTTATATCATAAAATTCCTCTTCCACTATCTTCTCTATGAAAAAATCTAATATCGTTTTCTTCAGATTATATTCATGGGCAAATCTTTCTGGTGAAACATAATCAGGATATTGATCTGGATGATTTATAGATAAAAATAGTAAAATCTTGTTAAAATCCTCCTCTTCTTCCAACAAATTCTCGACCCTAGAATAATTTAACTTTAAAACATTATTCAGAAATCTAAATTTTATTCCATCATCATCAATCCTGTATTTTTCAAAAAACTCATTGGAAAATTTAGTGAATTCTTGAATACGCTTACTTTCTTCTTCTAAAATTGATTGACGATCTAATTCATATTCCCTTAACATATTAAAGTATTCTGATCTCCCTAATTGAGTAATTAGATATTCCTTATTTTCATTCTTTATAAAATCATTTTCCGCAAGCTTCTTAATATTTTTAGATAATGAGGATTGATTAATACTAAGCGGTTCACTAGTAAAATCTGACCATCTACAAGATTCATTATTATATAACATCCAAAGAATCCAATGATCATAATTCCTCTTTCTCAGAAGAAGTTCTGGAGGATAAACGAAATCTCTCCCACCTGTTTCCTTTAAATAAATTAACTCATTTAAATGGTCTTTACCTTCAGAGGTTATTATATATTTATTTCTTTCGGGTTTTTCTATATATCCTTCCCTTTTTAATGTATTTAGATAAGTTGATAATGTCGACTCTGGAATTAATTGATTATCCATATAGTCTGTAAAATCTGACCATCCACATGATTCATTACGGTTTAACATCCACAGAATAATTAACTCGTAATTTTTTTGAATAAGCGAGGGCTTTAAAACATCCTCAGGAGGATAAATAAGAATTTTTGATTTACTCAAATGTTATCACTTCATGAGCTCATTCATAATTATCTTAAATATATATTATTAAAACTTCCTTTTAAACTTTACACTCTCGAACTTCGTTCGCAGTTCACTCGAAGTTGACACTTCGGTAAGAAGTCCGGAGTAGGAACCTATAAATAAAGTATCGACCTATTAAAAATTAAGGAAAAAAACAAAAAAATGAAAAAAATAAGAGTTGAAAAAAAGAATGGTTCAAGTACTAGAGAAAGCCGAGCAAATAGTCTTGCTTGACCTGTCTGAGTTTAAAGAAGTAGCTAAAAAGGTAGAGCAAAAAAAAGTCAAAGCTGAAAAAGTTTCAGTCAAAAACTTTGCGAAATATCGGGAAGGTTTAATTTGCATTAAAGACATTAAAGCGAGATTAGACGCGAGATCTTACGGAATGAGATTAAATTCTTTTTAATTTTTTTTAAATATTAAATTCACGTTCATAAAGTAATGAAACATCAAAGAAGTAGAAAAAAATAATAAATTGAAAAAAATAGAGGGAAAAAAATGGAAAAAAGCGAGAAGGTAAGGGTTTCTGATATTATCATAATTCAGAATCCAGTATATAAAAATTTTTAATAAGAATTTTTTTTTTATTTTTTATTATTAAGCTTATCAGAAATTATGAATTGGAAGAAAATAAATTAAGAAATTAATAAATTGAATAAATTGGGAGCCCATAAAAAAATGGTTCAAGAATTTATGGTTTTGAAGCTTCCTGCCTCGATTGAGGCGGCAGAAATGGAGCAAATAATATTAGAAGCGCTCCAGATTCCCAGAGAGGACATTCAGGTTGTCGAGGTAAAGAAAGGGGCGATTAAGCTAAGAGTTAAGAAAAAATTGAAGAAAAAAGTATTAAAGCTAATGAATAAACACGTAAAATATCATGAAGAGCTAATAGACATTCGAAAGCTGGCGGATCGCCATGGATTTTTAAATTATTTTAGAGTTTATTAATATAATGGAGAGAAGAAAGATAATGGCTGTAATAAGGGAAGAAATTATCGAATGGGAACCACAAATTAGAGAAATTGATAAGGAAGATATTTTCAAAGAAGATTACAAATCTGTTAAAATTGTCCAAGAAGAAAAAGTGAGGTCAAGTCTTCGAAAAAAGCTAATAGAATTGATTAAGAACAAGGAAGGATTAGGTTACGCTATTATTGTAAATCTACTTATTTTAATAGGCTCAATTATAGTAGTTGTATCGTTCATTATGATTGGAGGGTTATTAGCAAACCCAATCTTGATTTTTGGGGCACTTATAATGTTTTTATTATTCTCTTTAATGGAAGTATTGAAATTGGCTGAAAAGCAGACCAATTGTAAGAAATCAAGTTAAATTTTCCATTTCCATAATGAGGAGGAATTTTAATTTCTCCTCCTCATATTATTTTTCTGCTCTTTTTGAAAGGATTCTTAACATAATTGTCCAAACACTTTGATAGGTTTTTATACAACCTTATACAAGAGTAACCTATCACAGTTTTGTGAATATTTTACAAAAATTTGGGTTGAAATTAAATGATAAAATTAAAAAATTCAAAATCAAGAGTTACTTTGCTTTTATTGATATTTACAATTAGTATATTTATAGCAGTTGGACCGGAATTAACTAAAGCTGATCCACAACCTGAAGAAGATCCATATCTAATTTTTGGAACTATGATGGGTCCAGATAGTATCGATCCGCACGATGCTTGGGATACTTACTCTTCTAATGTTATGGATCAAGTTGTAGAGACTCTACTTTCTTATGATTTCTCTGCACCAGATCTAGCAGTTATCCCCAGACTAGCTACAAATTTAGGAATATGGTCGGTTGATAATTTGAATTATACAGTTACTTTAAGGACGGGAGTAATATTTCATGATGGAACTTCCTTTAATGCGTCGGTAGTTCAATGGAATTTCAATAGACTAGCGCATTTTATGAACGTAACAGGCATGTTACCTCCTGGTGAATGGCCCACCATAATTGATCAAATGTATCGTTGGGAAGATGGGACTCCTATTATAAACCGTACAGAAGTTATTAATTTAAATACGATCAAATTTGTGTTAAATCGACCTTATGGAGTGTTTGATGCATTACTCTGCTTCAGTGGCTCCGGGATTGTATCCCCCGCATCAACTCCTGGCACAGAGTATATTGACTTAGAAACTGGAGATTTAATTGGAACTGGACCATTCGAGTATGATTATTACATCCTACATGACGAGGTTAAATTCCACGCTTTTGAAAACTATTGGGCAGGTGCAGCAGAAATCAAGGATCTAACGTTCAAAGTTATATCTGACATAGATGATAGAAATCAGGCATTACTTTCGGGAGCAGTAGATTTACTGAATGATCCATATACTTCGTATATTGATACTATGACTGCTGATCCAAACCTTAATGTTATCGATGCGGGTGGAAATGTAATAACTCAGTATCTTGGAATGAATAATAAACAGTTAAATAGAACATTCAGGCGAGCTATCTCATATGCAATTAATTATGATTTTATCATCGATGGGATTCTTAATGGACATGGGATTAGATTGAGATCACATCTACCTGAAGGAATTAGGTATGCTAACTGGTCTTTCGATGTAGCAACCACAGATGTAGTTCAGGCAAGAGAAATAATGCAAAGTATGGGTTTTGGTGTAGGTTGGGATTCTACATTCCCTGGCAGTGATGAAGCTCAATGGATTTCGGCAAATTTCCGAACTTTAAACTATACATACAATGCTGGAAATATGTATAGAGAAGGATTACTTGATGTATTAGAGAACAGTTTGCCTCTCATTGGAATTAAAGTAGAAAATGGTGCTATGACATGGGAAGATTATAAAGACCGCCTTTTCAATCGGAGAGTTTCTAGTGCGGGATACGATGCTCTACAACTCTTTAATTATGGATGGATTCCTGATTTAAATGATCCAAGTAATTATATAAATCCTTTTTTCTCGAACACATCAATTTTTAATTCTGTTCAGGTAAATGATCCATATCTTCAAGAGTTAATTGAACAAGGCATAGGAGAAGTAGACCTTAATATTAGAGAAGCGATGTACGATGAGATCCAGCGTTATCTAGTGGAAGAGCTCATGCCTTTGGCGTTTTTATCTGTTAACCGAAATTTTGATGCATACCGAAGGGATATCTATGGTTATCAATCAAATCCCATGGATAAAGTCTGGTTTCATGGAGTATCACGACAAGATTTATTTCCTCCAGAAACTACAATTTATCTAGAAGGTTTATTGAGTTTTGATGGATATTACATGTCAAATGTAACTGTATATCTCGATGCTGTGGATGATATGAGTGGAATTCATTATACCCAATATAGCTTCAATGAAGTAGACTGGATTAATTACACAGATCCGTTCGTGATCATAGACGAGGGGATAACAGCACTGTATTATAGATCTGTCGATAATAAAGGCAATGTTGAAGAAACAAAGTTAGAAGTTATTCAAATCTATGAAAGACCTTTTGATCATCCGGCAGTCATATTTGGGACCCTAGATGTCCCTAATGACCTTGATCCTCATTATACTTGGGATACATTTGCTTTTAATGTACTTGATCAAGTCGTTGAGGGTCTATTTGCTTATGATTTATCAGCTCCTGATCTTGCAGTTATTCCAAGACTTGCAGCTGATTTTGGTACATGGTCTCCAGATGGTTTAAATTATACTGTTTCTCTCAGATCTGGGATTACTTTTCATGATGGTAGTCCTTTTGATGCTTACGACGTTCAATGGAATTTTGATAGACTTGCTTATTTCATGAATGTCTCCGGGACATTACCTTCAGATAAATGGATAACTATGATTGATTCTTTATATCGTTGGGATGATGGGACTCCCTTCATTCATCATACAGAGGTTGTTAATTCAGACACGATTAAATTTGTATTAAATCAACCTTATGGAGCCTTTGAAACATTATTATGTCTAAGAGGGTCTGGAATACTATCTCCTACATCAACTCCTGATACAGAATATATCAACATAGAATATGATACTCTTATCGGCACGGGGCCATTTGTTTTTGATGAATATAATCCAAATATAGGAGTTAGATTCCATGCATTTCAAGATTATTGGCAGGGACCTGCCAATTTTAATGATTTATGGTTTCTGATTATAAGAAACGCCCAAGAACGTAATAATGCCATAGTAGATGGATCAATAGATCTTTTAGCTGATCCCCTTCCGGATATGATAGATGCATTTGAAACTAATCCTGATCTCGCTGTTGCTAGCATTCCCAGTGCCACAATATATTACCTTTCTATGAATAATAGTTTAATCAATCAAACAATGCGTCAAGCTATCTCTTATGCGATCAATTATACGCATATTATTGAGGTATTTATGAATTATAATGCAGTTCGATTAGGATCTCCAATTCCTGAAGGAATAAAATATGCAAATTCATCTTTTAAAGTAGCTACTATGAACATCACTCATGCTCGAAAAATACTTGTGGATAATGGGATTTGTAGCTTTAATATATATAATGATGCTGAATGGTTAGCTGCCGCAGCAACGAATCCTATAGCTACCTATAAATACCCTTACAATGTTGAAAATATCCTTCGTGGGAACATTGGGAGTCTTTTAGTAGAGAATCTTGAATTAATTGGTATAGAAGTATTGTTAGAACCATTGTCTTGGGAGGAATTTTTATGGCGAGTATATATTGAGCCTAGTGGATTGGATTTATTATTTACCGGATGGATTCCTGATTTCAATGATCCAAGCACTTATTTAAACTGGCTAATGTCAGACACTTCTCCGTACGAACTTGCTGAGATAAATGATCCATATCTTCAAGGTCTTATAGATCAAGGGCGCGCAGAAACAGATCAAATAGTACGCGAAGCGATTTATGATGATATTCAGCAATATGTAGTTGAACAACTTATGCCTTGGGCTTATTTGTTTGTAACTATTAATTTTGACGCCTATAATAATAAAATAACAGGATATCAAACAAATCCAATGGATATTGTATGGTTCTATAGTACTACAGTACCAGATGTAATACCACCTGAAACTTCAATTGATATTAGCGGAATTCGTGGATTTGATGGTTGGTACTTATCAAATGCCACAGTATCTCTATGGGCAGAAGATGACGATTCAGGGGTAGCTTTTACCGAATATAGCTTTAATAACGTAGATTGGATCACCTATTCAGATTCATTTGTAGTTTCTGATGAAGGAATTACAACTATATATTACAGATCTGAAGATAACCTTGGAAATGTAGAAGAAACTAAAATCGAAATAATTGAGATCCATAAGCGCCCTACTGATGACCCTACAGTAATATTTGGGACATACGATGTTCCTAATGATCTTGATCCTCATTATACTTGGGATACTCCAGCCTATAATGTACTTGATCAAGTGGTTGAGGGCCTTTTCGCTTTTGATTTATCAGCTCCCGATCTTGCTATTATACCAAGACTTGCAGATAATTTGGGTACGTGGTCTCTAGATGGGTTAACCTATACTGTTTCATTACGATCAGGTATATTGTTCCATGATGGGACTCCATTTGATGCTGATGCGGTTCAATGGAATTTTGATAGACTTGCTTATTTCATGAATGTTTCAGGGACATTACCTTCAGATAAATGGATAACTATGATTAATTCATTATATCGTTGGGATGATGGAACTCCTATTATTCACCATACAGAGGTTGTTAATCCAAACATGATTAGATTTGTGTTAAATAGACCTTATGGCGCTTTTGAAGCATTATTATGCTTCACGGGCTCAGGAATATTATCTCCTGCATCAACCTCCTTTACAGAATACATTAATATCGAATATGACGCTCTGGTCGGTACAGGGCCATTTGTCTTTCACGAATACAATTCCGATATTGGAGCTAGATTTCAAATGTTTGCAGATTATTGGCAAGGACCTGCAAGTTTCGATGATTTATGGTTCTTAATCATAGAAGGCGCCCAAGAACGTAATGATGCCTTATTGGATGAAATAATAGATCTTTTAGCTGATCCTCTTCCGGATATGATAGATACATTTGAAACTAATCCTGATCTTACTGTTGCTAGCATTCCGAGTGCGATAATATATTACCTATCAATGAATAATAGTTTAATCAATCAGACAATGCGTCAATCTATCTCTTATGCGATCAACTACACGTATATAATTGAAGTATTAAAGGATAATAACGCAGTTCGATTAGAATCTCCTATTCCTGAAGGAATAAGATATGCAAATTGGATTTATGATGTGGCGAAGATGAATATAACTCATGCTCGAAAAATACTGGTGGACAATGGCGTTTGTAACTTTGACATATATAATGATGTTGAATGGTTAACTGCCGCAGCAACAAATCCTATAGCCACTTATAAATATCCATTTAATATTGGAAATATGCTTCGTGAGAACATTGGGAATCTTTTAGTAGAGAATCTTGAACAAATTGGGATAAGAGTGCTGTTAGAACCATTAGACTGGAGTGAATTTGTGTGGCGAGTTTATATTGATCCTAGTGGATTGGATTTAATAGTCTTCGGATGGATTCCTGATTTAAATGATCCAAGTAGTTATTTAAATTGGTTAATGTCTAACACTTCTCCGTACGAATTTGCTGAGATAAATGATCCATACCTTCAAAATCTGATCGACCAAGGGTTAGCAGAAACAAATCCAGCTGTTAGAGAAGCAATTTATGATGAGGTTCAACAATATTTAGTTGAAGAACTTATGCCCTGGGCATATTTATTTGCAAATATCAATTATGATGCGTACAATAATAAATTAACAGGGTATCAAACAAATCCGATGGATGAAGTATGGTTCTATAGTGTCATAGGTCCAGATACAATACCCCCCGAAACTGAGGTTTGGATGGATGGAATTCTTGGATTTGATGGTTGGTACCTGTCAGATGTCATAGTGTCTCTATGGGGTGAAGATGATGATTCAGGCGTAGCTTTTAGCGAATACAGTTTTAATAACGAAGATTGGATTACCTACTCAGATCCATTTGTAGTTACAGACGAGGGAGTTATGACAATATACTATAGATCTGTAGATAATGAAGGTAATATTGAGGAAACAAAAATTGATACGATAGAAATCCAGAGACGCCCTTTAAATGACCCTAAAGTAATATTTGGAACATGGGGTCTTCGCAATGAACTCGATCCTCACAATGTATGGGATTCTCAATCTTATGATGTGCTAGATCAAGTAGTTGAAACATTGTTTGCATATAATTTATCTCATCCACAAATGGAAATTATACCAAGACTTGCTTCAGATTACGGTAGTTGGTCTCCAGATGGCCTAACCTATACGGTCTCATTACGAACAGGAGTAATGTTCCATGATGCTACTCCTTTTAACGCTAATGCAGTTCAATGGAATTTTGACAGACTTGCATACTTTATGAATATATCAGGGACACTACCTCCTGATAAGCAAAGAACTATCATTGAATCACTATATAGTTGGCCAGACGGAACCCCTATCATTCATCATACAGAGGTTATTAATTCATATACTATTAAATTTGTGTTGAATAGTCCTTATGCACCTCTCGAGGCATTATTATGTTTTAGTGGCTCCGGAATGTTATCTCCTGCATCAACTCCCGATACAGAGTATATCGATATAGAAGCTGGAGATTTGGTAGGAACTGGACCTTTTATATTTGATGAGTTTATTTCTGAAATAGGTGTTAGATTTCATGCATATCAAAACTATTGGAAAGGTGCTCCAGAAATTAAAGATTTATGGTTTTTAATTATTGAAAATACAGAACTAAGAAATCAAGCATTACAAGATGGAACTATTGACTTTATGAAGGATCCTTTAACTTCCTGGCTAGATAGTTTCATAGCGGATCCCAATATAGAATTAGATTATGGACCAGAGTTGCTTATCAATTATCTCGGTATGAATAATAAACAAATTAATCAAACCATGAGGCAAGCAATATCATGCGCGATTAATTACTCAAATATTATTTCTGAGCTTTTAGGAGACCAAGCTGTTAGATTAAATTCACCTGTCCCTATAGGAATGATGTATGCAAACTGGTCTTTTAATGTTGCTAAAATGAATATTACTTATGCTCGAAAGATACTTGTGGATGGTGGAGTTTGTAACTTTGATATATATAATGATGCTGAATGGTTAGCTGCTGTTGCAACAGATCCTATAGCCATTTATAATTACACATATAATTTTGGTAATATAATTCGTGAAAAGATTGGCTTATTATTGGTAGATAACCTTGAAAAAATTGGAATTAGGGTAGAATTAGCAGGGATGGAATGGAGTGAATATATTATTAGATTGTTTGAATTTGATTCATATACTAGGGATCATCTCCAATTATTTATTCTTAATTGGATACCAGATTTAAATGATCCAAGCGATATTTTAAACCACTTGTTTTCAAACACCAGTCCCTTTAATATGTTTCAAGTAGATGATCTTAACCTTGAAAGTCTCTTGGATCAAGGTTTAGCAGAAACTGTTCCGACAGCACGTAAAGCAATTTATGATGAGATTCAGCAATATCTTGTCGAAGAACTCATGCCGATGTCTTATCTCTATCAAAGATTTCACTATATTGCTTATAATAGCAAGTTTACTGGTTATCAATGGAACCCAATGGGAGAAGTATGGTTTCACACAGTATGGCAACCATCAGTCACTATAGATACTCCTACAGGTGATAATGTAGAAGTTAACGACCCAATCCATGATGTAGTATTAAATTTTGATGAAATTACTGATAGCGGTGAAACAACAATCACCTTAAGCGATACTGGACCCGATCCGCAATCTGGTTTTGAAGTAGCAGGAAATTATTATGATATCGCTACAACAGCATCATATTCCGGTATAATAACTATTGCTATCACCTATGATGAAACTCAAGTTATCGGGGATGAAGCTGACCTTAGGTTAATGCACTGGAATGAAACAGCGATGCAATGGGAGGATGTTACAACTTGGGTCGATACGCTTAATAATATTATTTACGGTGAATTTTCAAGCCTTTCTCTTTTCGCTATAGTAGAGCCAGTAGATTTTACTGCACCTTCAACAAGTATAAGTTTATCTGGTGTGTTAGGTAATGAAAATTGGTATATATCAGACATACTAATTACTTTAACAGCAACAGATGATCTTTCGGGTGTAGCTATTATCGAATACAGCTTGGATGGAACTAATTGGGTAGAATATCTGAGTCAATTTACATTTGATATAGAAGGCAGTACCACGTTTTATTATCGATCAATTGATATAGTAGGCAATGTTGAGCTTACTAATTCCGAAATAATACTCGTTGATAAAACTCCTCCAGATACTGAAATAATTATTACTGATTGCTATACTGATGATGAAAACAACATTTATGTCTCTTATGATTCCACATTCATTCTACTTGCCATGGATAATTATTCAGGTGTTGAAAACTCATTTTATAGTATTAATTCTGGTGAATGGATTGAATTTATTGGCAGTTTCAATTTAACTGGTCTACCTGAAGAATACATTATTGAATATTATAGTATTGATATTGCAGGAAACATAGAGATGATTAGTTTTACAACAGTCATCCTAGAAGAAGAAATTTTGGAGGAATATCAAGGCTATGGAATTCTCCGACTTAATGGTGAGATTTTTATTGGATCAGCAACTTTGTCAATTTCAAATGAAACTATTCAACTGGAGATCGGAGATCAAATTGTTACATGGGAGATTGTCGATTATACTGAAAATTGTAACTTCGAAATATATATAGGTGAAGGCGAGCTCGGATGGATTAAAGTAACCGTAATTACACATGGAGATTCAACATATGTAATCGCGTATGGTTCTGGAATACTTTTCTTTGGATCATCATAAACACTAAAAATCTAAATTTAAAATCTCTTTTTTTTTCCTTTTATTTTATGGCATCCTTCAGTTGCTTTTCTTAACAATTTTATTTGCTATTATCCTTTAATTTAAATATATTTTGAAGAAGATGTATTATAGTTCTAATGAAGTTCATACTTTTCATGAAGTTTTTAGACTTAAACTATAAATCGAATTAGATTCTAAATTATCTAAAGAAGAAGTAGTGAAAATGTGAATGGATCAAGAACCTACAAAACAAACCTTTAAGCAATATTTATTTTTTCTATTTGGGCAACAATTCTCATTATTAGGGTCGATAGTTGTCTATTTTGTTATTACATGGTGGGTAACTATTGAAACAGGGAGTGCTGTGTATTTAGCGATAATGTCGTTCTTATTTTTTGTTCCACAAATAATTGTAACTCCAATCGCAGGAGTGTTATCTGATAAATTAGATCGGAAGAAAATTCTAATTTTAATAGACGGTTTGCAAGCATTTGTGACGTTTTTTTTATTTTTGGTATTTTTTCTGAAAATTTTGAACGTGTGGTTAATAATTACGATAAGCACTTTACGTAGTATACTTCAAGCGATACACCTACCTACAGTTAATGCGATTGTTCCTACAATGGTCCCAAAAGATAAATTAAGTAGAATTAATGGGATAAATTTTCTTATGATGATTATTGGTCCAATTTTAGCTGGATTTCTTCTAGAAATTATCCCAGTTGCTAATTTAATATTAATTGACATTTTTACCTTCCTTATTGCTCTTATTCCACTCCTTCTCGTAAAAATCCCTTCTGTGTCTATTAATTCTATTAAAAAAGTGAAAAAAACCTTTATAAAGGATTTTAAAGAAGGGTTTAAGATAGTAAATGCAATTCCTGGACTTCTTAGTTTAATGCTTTATGCGATGCTGGCGAATTTTTTTACACGGCCTTTTATGGTGTTAATACCTTATTTTGTTAAATTTGTACATTTTGGAGAACCTCTTAGTTATGCTTTAGTTATGACTTTTTCACAGATAGGTAGTATATCAGGTGCATTGATTTCATCTTTAAAGAAAAGTTGGAAGCATAAAGTGACAATAATGATGTTATTAACAATAATTTTCTTTGTCGCATACGGATCAGTTATATTAGCTCCTACAGGTAATTTTATATTTATTGGGATATGCGTTTTAGTGGCGTTTTCTACTTTTCCAATCAATTGGGCGATCTACATGACGATTTTACAGACTGGAGTCCCCAAAGACAAAATAGGTAGAGTTATTTCGATTGATCATATGATTTCTATGGCGATTACACCAATTGGAGCAATAATTTCGGGACCTTTAGCAGAATTAATGGGTATCAATAATTTATATCTAGTAAGTGCTCTTCTTGGAATAGCTTTCACATTAATAATCTGGTCTTTTACAAAAATTAGAATTTTAGATCAGAAAGAAAAAGTAGTTTTTGAAGAAATTACAAAAACAGAAGAAGAGTTAATAATTGAATAAAAATTTTCTAGATTTTATAGATTCAGTTGTTTCTTCCAAAATTTTATTTTTTTATCTGTGTCTTCCCTTTCTGCTCTAGAAAGCAATTTAGGGATTGTTTTAAGAGCAGCAATAGTAATGCTCATTTGACTTAGAACTCTGGAATATCCCCTTTCTTCAACTATTTTGTTCCGCAAAAATTCAATATCAGAAGAAAGCTCACTGGCTAACTTATTATCTAAATTATTTAATATTTCATTAAATAATTCTGATATTGATTTTCCTTCTAAATCTGTGGTTACGGGTTTAGGAATTTCAATGCTAGAATGGGGTTTGCTCTGAGGCTCAATTAAAGGTTTTTGTTCTAATTTTGGCTTTTGTTTTAGAGGCTCCAATGGTTCTACTTTTTTCGGTACAGGTTGTGTCTTAATTACAGGCTCAGTTTTGAATGAAGTCGTTGGTTTAGGTATACTAATTTCCTTTTTAACATTAGTGGTAGGTTGTGGCATAAATTCAAATTTCTTTTGAGGTGGTGCTTGAAAATCAGGACCTAAAGAATACATAATTTCTTCATCACTTATTTTTTTAGCCTGCATCCATACCTCTTCAAGAACACCTGCAAATAATTTTACATGTTCCTCAAGGATCGATCCCATACCAGCGATTTCCAATTCTGCACCTTCTATTTTTGATACAGCACATACTACAACTTCTTCAAAATCTCTATTAATAGCCCATAAATTTTCTCTTGGATAATGTCGAACACTCATGTTAGTATATTTTACAATTTCAGCAAGTTTAGCTTTATCTTTCGGATCATCCAAATTAAAATTAGTTGAAATTCTTACATTAGTATGTTTCTTTACTTTAGAAAGAGCTACTAAATCAACGTCCGCTAATCTAGGCGCAATTATATGAACTCTCATTTTCAATCGAGTTAACGCTTCATTAATCTGGGCTCTTATTCCTTCAACACTTCTAACAAACCAGACATCTTTAAACGTTAACATTGATGCTCTTTTGCTTCTTTCCCAAAACTCTGTCATTGTATCCTGCGAGAGATCGAGTTGATTAATGATACTCATCATGATATCTTCTTCAAGGGTTTTGTAAATTTCTTTTTGGAACATTTCTTTCAGTTCCTCAATACCTTTTTCAACGTCCTCATAAACTGTAGATATTCTCTGATCTAAATCTTCTAGAGTTTCTCTTAATCGCCCTTCTATATCCGTAAAAACATCGCCCAAATCGCTAGACATCTCCCCTGCAGCATCTGATATCGTTGCGAGTTGGTTGGTTACCTGATCTAAAGTATTTTCAATTGCTTTTACAAACTTTTCTTTAAAGTAATCAGTTAGGTCAATAAATTGCTCAGAAATAATCTTTGATACTATTTTTTCTGCCATACTTTTGAGTGCTCCAATCCTAAACTGTTTTTCAAATGCATTTGAGATCTCTGATTTCATCTTATCTAAGCGTTCTTCTACAATTCCAAATTCTTTAACAATTTCATCAGGTACTATTTCTCTTAAATTCAATATGAAACTTCGAATTTCTTGAAATCTCTTCACGCTCTCCAGCTCTTTTTCTACTCTACTAAATTGGGACTTCAATTGAGCTGGTAGATTCGTCTTCATCATATGGATGTAATTACGATATTCATTGAGTTTTCCAATTTTAGCGGATTGTTCTTCAATTTCTCGAAATTTTAATTCTAAAGTCTTTGGAGTTGATTCCCGAATGGTTTTTACAACCTCTTTAAATTGCCCAATTTGGTTTAATAAAGCAGTATAGGGAGGTAAGGCAACATAAAACGGTGTTTTTCCGGGAACTTCTCTTACCAGCCCTTTATTAAGTAGATTTTTTGCGATTTGAGAGGCTCTCTCTTCGGGAACATCTACTAAAAGGGCTATTTCTCCAACTAAAACCGGACCTCTACCAGTTAAATGGAAATATGTATCAACCTCATCTTGAGTTAATCCAATTAGTTCTAAAACTTGTTTAGTTGATTTAAATTCATCCTGCTCAAGAGACATATTTTATAACGACACCTTTTATAATTATTTTTTATATACTAATTCAAGAAGTTCTAAATGTTTAACAGCAGTTTCTTTTTTTAACTTTGCTTCGGTTATCGCATTACCGATATTTTCAATTAAATATTCTGGATAGAATGTTTGAGCTATTAGATCAGTTAATAAAAAAACCCAAACCGTATCATCTTCATCCTTCAGAACTGCTATTACTTTATCATTTTCTAAAGCAATTAAAAACTTCTTTCTTTTTTCAA
>Ga0209635_10001540_pt1 | contig 17162 bp, 12 predicted proteins | sample DeeMarSWOR230_32_FD_187463 | JGI IMG/M metagenome (GOLD analysis project Ga0209635, IMG submission 187463) | Marine sediment microbial communities from White Oak River estuary, North Carolina - WOR-2-30_32 (SPAdes) (version 2) | ecosystem: Environmental > Aquatic > Marine > Intertidal zone >... | reverse complement strand
AGGAAGATGTGTAAAGGGTGAAAGGCGAAATACACTCATCTCTGTTTCTTTTCCAATAGAAATCCGTAGCCCAGCTTTTTTATACGCTCTTTTAAGTTTTCGCCCTTTTAGTGTAGATGTTGTAACACAATAATGAGTTCCCGAATATATTGTATTAAGAGAATTCTCTATATGCAAAATTGCACGTTTACATAATTCCTCATATGGAGTTGTGATTAAAACATATGCAGACACCTTTGTTAAACCAGATCTTAATCCTGCGGCATAATCCGATGCTTCCTGTCTTTTTTGATCTTCCAGAAGAACATGTCTAACAATATTATTACTAAGAGTTCCATTCTCATCTTCTTTTGCAATTTCCTCTAATTTCCCTTTTCTAATTTTTGCATCCTTGAAATTCATCACAAAAGTGACCTCGATTTGAAGGCTAAGGCAGTACCGGATAAATCGGTCATGTTGTGTAAATTCTCCATAGGCTTTATGCTCAGGAAGACCTTCAATATGAATAATTGAAGCATATCTTTGACTATAGGAAAAACCCTCCAAAAAATTTCGTTTAACTTTCAGTAATGACTTTTCACTTCCGTATCCTTCAATTTTTGGAAGTAAAGTTATTTTTCTCAATTCTTCCTCAGAAATTGTATCATCATCAATTTCAAAAGAAAGAGATTCGAGTCCTCCTTTCATACGAAAAAGAGCCGTTTGAGCATCCTCAATCGCTTTGTTTAGTCTTCGATGTGTACCAAAGACATAACGTCGCACTTTTACAGTGCCATTTTCATCTATAAAAATTTCTTGAGCGCCTTGGTGGCATTTCCTTAAATACGCTGCAATATCTTCGTATTCATATTTCCGTATTCCAGTGCTTTGAAAATTTTCCTGTAAAATTATAGGGCGTTGCTCACGGCGAATGATTTCTCTTGGAATATGGGTGATTTCTAGTGCTTTTATTACAAGATATCTATCCCCAAAAAGAAAAAATGGTACAAAACTGAAAAAATGTTCAACTTTATGTAAAAAATCAGGCAAAGGAACTCTACGATGAAAAACAATATAATCTGAACCCATAGAATGAAATTCAAATTCTGAAAAGATATATGCAACAAAGATGCTCGAAAGAATCAGACTGGCGAAAACAAAAAGAAATGAGTCGCTTATTAAAAAGTTGTTAGTATTAAATGGTATAGAAATTGATGTTAACAATACACTTTGAAGTAAACTGTATTTTATGAAATAAAGCATTAAACTTGAACAAATAGTAAAGATTAATGTGCATATGATGATGGCCTCAAACCTCTCCTTGTTAGAACCCTCTGAAAACCTTGAATGCTTTAGCACATAATAAATAGAGAGACCGAAACAGAAAAGGATTATAAATAGTATATATGAAAAGCGGATGAAAATAGACCAAAGCAATTGCTCAATATTAAACTTACTCATTTTAAACCAGTATCTTTCTAAAGAGTTTTAATAAAACCTCCACGATTTTTAGTTAAAACCATTGAAAATTACTAAGCAGAAAATAAATAGACGATTCATTGTTTTTTTGGATTAATTGGAGAGAGAAATTGTGAGCTACCACCTGACAAGTTAGCTGGTTTCTGCCCTCCTTGACTGTTCTGCTTAGCCAACACGGTTGGTTGCATTCAGCCTAGTCATCGGCAGTTCTGGACTGATCCACAGCAGCCCCCGTCCCTCAAGGGACACTTGAGGCACGACAGTACCCTCATCGGTACTGTGTCTTGTGTACGCTCCAAACGACAAGCCAGACACCTCAGCATACTGCATGCTTACATAGTACGTGACCTAATTTAAGTGTAGGGAGACCTGTGTGGAAAAAAAAACTATGCCACAATTCATCCCCCCCAAATAAGTTGGGTGGTCTTCTTGCGAATTGGTTATAAAATATTAAAACAAATTATTGCTTGATTGCTCGACCAAAAACAATGAAAGTATAAGGTAAAAATTTGCGTGTATTACAATAGATAAAAGGTTCTTGAAAATCCAAAGATACAAGACATATGCTTTTAAACCTACAAGATCTAAATAGACGACGATTCATAGAATTATAAATTTTAAAAATGAAAAAAAATGTTAGACATTAGTTATAACAAAGAAAAGCATCATGGATAAGATAACAATTTGCAGAACAGAGGTTGGATCATGGAGAAAACTTTACGCGGTTTGTATATTGGTAGATTTCAACCTTTTCATAACGGGCATCTTCAAGCCATAAAATATGTCTTAGAAAATGTAGACGAACTTATCATCGCAATAGGATCGATTCAAGACAGTCATGAGATAAAGAACCCTTTTACAGCAGGAGAACGTCATTATATGATACAAAGTGCTTTACTTGATGCAGGAATACCTCATAATAGATTTTACATTATATCGATCCCAGATATAGATCGAAATGCCGTATGGCTAGCACATGTGCGAACATTGTGTCCACCTTTCGAGATTGTTTATTCTAATAATCCTCTAGTAGCTCGACTTACAAAGGAATATGGAGGATCTGCTAGATTGGCAACGATACCTTTTTTTAATCGGAAATCATATACAGCAACCGAAGTACGCAGAAGAATTCTCGAAGGCGAAAACTGGGAAGAATTGGTTCCACAAGCAGTTATAAAAATTATACGCGAAATTAATGGAATAAAACGTATCCGTGATGTAGATGCCAGTGAAGGAGATCTTTTCTATTAATTGCAGAAAATATCTATCAAAGATCTGATTTAAGAAGATATTTTTGTCTCTATTCCTTCCTTATTTAGTATTCCACGAGCTGCAATTATTCCTGTAGCAGCAGCAGTGACAATACCTCCAGATAATCCAGCACCATCACCTGCTACAAAAAGATTTGAAACTGGTGTTTCAAGTTTTTGATCCACTTGAATCATGTTTGCATAAAATTTTATTTCAGGTGCATAAAGAAGGGTAGAACTGCTAGCAACTCCCGGTACAACATTATCTAGTTTGTCTAGGCCTTCTAAAATATCAGTTACTATTCGATGAGGAAAAGCCATAGCTATATCTCCTGGCGTAACATGCAATAAAGTTGGTTTTACATTACTACGTCTTATCCTACCCCAGGTGCTTCTTCTCCATTGTTTTAAGTCTCCTAGCCTTTGTAAAAGCGGTTTTCCTCCTCCTAATGTTGTTGTAATAGCCGCAAGACTCTGTCCGTATGCGGTGGTATCTTCTATAGGTTCGGTTAAATTGACTCGAACCAAAAACGCAAAGTTTGTATTTTCACTTTTCTTAGAAAGCATTGCATGCCCATTGACACCTATTGTAGAATCATAAACTTCCTGAACGACAAATCCTCTAGCATTTGTACAAAACGTCCTTACGAAATCATCATACGTTTTTGAATAAATATGAAACTTTGGATCATAGTTTACTTCAATCACCGGATCCATGACAATTGCAGGCACTTCGACACGTACACCAACATCAATTGGTCCGTGTTTTATCGGGATGTTCAGTTTTCTGACCTGATCTGCTAGCCAAGCGGCGCCGATTCTTCCTGGAGCAGCCAATATATAGTTGCATGAGATATCAGATCCGTCTTCTAACCCTAGTTTTCCCTGTTCAAGTTGAGTTACCTTTCTTTTAATCAGTAAATTGACTCCTTTCTTAATCAAATCTTCTTTAAAATTAGCAATAACACGTGGAGTATTATCGGTCCCCATATGTCTCTGAGTTATAGGAACAAAACGAATTCCTGACGCAGCTGCTTTTCGGGCAAGATCTCTTACTTGTTCATCATCTGCAGTATAAACATTTTGAGGAGCGCCATATCTAACAAATGCATCATCAACATGCCTTACCAAATCCCAACTCAATTCAGAACTATTAGTTAACTCCTCAAGGTTCCCACCAATATCTGGTCGCAGATTAAGAAGACCACTAGAGAGTGTACCTGCACCTCCTATACCACTCATTTGAGAACAAGGATTACATTTATCACAAACGCCTGTTATAGTAGTAGCAGGGCACTTTCTTTCGTCAATGTCACGCCCCATGTCAATCAATACTATTTTGAGCTTGCTTTTCTCAGCTAATTCCAATGCTGCAAACATTCCAGCAGGGCCAGCACCAATTATTACAACATCTGTCTGCAAAAACTTCAACCCAAACTATCTTTGTCGAATATGTACATTTACTTCAAGAAGTCTAAAGTAAACCAGCTTATAAACAAGCTAACTAGATTTAAAGATTATGTTTTTGCAATATTATTCTAGAAAATAACTCAATGTTCCAAAAATATCAAGTTCACGTTTGTTTGGAACGTATAATGGCAGGGCGGTCGGGATTTTCACTTTCTTAGCAGTCCTAAGCAAGATTTGAACCCGAGAGTCGACTGAGAACCAATTTAGAGATTCTCTTTTCCGCTTATAATCACCTGATAGGCTATAACTTCGGTTCCGGAGACCGACGTCTTATCCTGGCTTGACCACCGCCCTATTTAATAACCTAAAGAACTCTGTTAACTCTTTAAAAAAAATAGGTATAGTGAGGTTATTGACTCAATACTTGACTCATGTCTTTAGCGGATACTAATGATTTAATACGAGTTACCACTCCGATATCAGTGTCCCATATACCGTCTATCCCTCTTAATCTCATTATGAAGTCCCATGCGCTTTGAATATCCATAGCAAAAAAATAAAATCCTATATCAAAGTCTGCTTGTTGAAAAGTGTAACCTAGGAATGCAGGTAAGACTGTGTCACTCATTGTAATTTTAGATAGTTCTTGATAGACCTCAATATCCTTTGTGGGTTCGATATCAAGTTTAACGGTGAAAAGAGGAAATTCAACAGCTGTATCTTGTGCCGAATATGAACTTTGGAAGTCTGCAAGACTGAATTGAGCTAACCCTTTAAAAGATGTAATTGGATAGACCATAATCTCGCGTATCTCTTTAATACTACGTATTCTCTTCAAAATGAAGTCATTTAGAGATTCTACATCTTGTGCCTTAATCATTATTTCAAGATCCGCTGTTTCAAAAATTTGTCCAATAAATAGTGGCATTACAGATTCTGTTTTTACTAAGTTTTTTAATAAACGTTCATAAGCGAGTTTATCAGAACCAGCTTCAACATCACACACTGCCATAAACAAGGTCATAGTTATCACCCTAATTCATCAATATTTCTTGTATCCTCCTAAAAATCATTCTACTTTTTCTCTGATAAAGTTTAGTTTTATAACCACATCCCACAAAGACTTGTTAGGTAGTAGTTCACTAAGGAAAACTTCATTTAAAGGGAGAAAAGTGATGTATATATATATTTTCTGCTAGGTTTTTGGTGAATTTTCATCTATAAGTCAGTCTAACGAGTATATCAAAAACACAAGTATAATAACCTAGAAAAACTAATATAGATAGATCAAGTAAGAGAATAGTAAGGGAGCATTTCTTTTCTAAATTTTAAATGATGCATTTGACGGAGTAAGAAAATTGATGCACTTGCCATCACCAAAAGACATTCGCCGAATGCGTAAGCGCCTCAATCTTACACAAACAGATCTTGCTCAACGTGCTAATGTATCTCAATCACTAATAGCGCGGATAGAATCCGGATCTGTTGATCCGAGGCTTTCAACCTTAAAAAGGATCTTAGAGGCATTAGAAGCATCTACAAAGGAACAACGATACACAACTGCTGAGGATGTCATGTGTCAAACAATTGTTTCAATTGGACCAGAAGATCTCCTTGCACATGCAGCTGAACTTATGAGGGAAAATGGAGTATCTCAACTCCCAGTAATTGAAAAAGGTAATCAAATTGGAGCGATCCTGGAAACAGAAATTGTAAGTGAAATAATAGAATCCCCAAAGGCTCTTAATAAAAAAGTAAAAGAAGTGATGTTAGATAAATTACCTTCCGTTGATCCAAAAGCGAATGTGGATGAAGTCTACGAGTTGATTAAAAGAGGACATCCGGCAGTAGTAGTTGAACAGGAAGGAAATATTATAGGAATTATTACCAAGATTGACCTGATCAGTTACTATTTTAAATGGCCGCCTGTTGGACCTACACAATGAATGATGGTGCTGGCTTTTATTTAGAATACTCGAAAACATGAATTTTTTTGAAATCTTCTCTTTAACTTTAGATGATTAAGTTCTACAATTTTTGTTTCACAGCATAATTGGTCCATTAGAAATTATCCTCATCTATAAAATAATGCGAGCGCGTTTGTATAAGGAGATATTAGATAGAAATAGTCGTTTTCTCCATTGATTAAGAAGAATAAGTACTGACATAGAATGTTCACAAGTTATCAAGATAAGAAAATAGATTTATTCATTTCCATCAGAAATGCATAGGAGGGTGGGATTACCGAGAATTGATGCAAAACTATTAATTTAACATAATTAAATCTTTATTATAGGTTAAAAAAAATACAAATAATCAGTTTAAAAGAACTTCACATCAGTTATGTTAACATGTTAAGTTGATGAAAACAGTAACTTTGCGAAACATCCTAAAAAACAAAGGAAAGACGTCAAAAGCACGATATCCCAAATTATAACTCAATATAGTAATACCCAGATAATAAACTAACTTTTATTGACGATATTCACATATTCACATGTCATTATCAAGAGGAATCAAAATTGCCTAAAGTCACTTTCAATGATCCAGAGACTGGAAAGCCTTTGATGACATTTGAAGCTGATACCCCAAATGGAATAAAGAAACTAATAGAACAAATCGAAAACTCTAATTTTAAGGATATTCTAGACAAATATCGTAATAAACCTACAGAGGTACACGTGAAGACGCAAGAAAGTGCTATACAATTCTCTAATCTCACAGTAGTCGATAAAATGAAAATAATTTTAAATAAATTGGTAATTGGCTGGCACACATCTACTGAGATCAAAGAAGAATACGAGTTAGTATTTAATGAAGAAATCAAGCAGCAAACTATTTCAACAAACCTTTTAAGACTGTCAAAGCATGAAATTCTTGAAAGAAGACGCGTTGGAAAAATGTATGAATATAGAGTTGATAAGGAGAGATTAAGAGAGTCTTTTTCCGACGAAATCCTACTTTTATCAGAACCCTGAACCTCTGGTTTTTGTCGTTCCTCTTACCGATAAAATTCTAGATTTAAAGATGATAGATTTTAATATTTTTTGTCGTTTTATTAACATCAACTATATTTTTATCGAGAATAAGGAAATCTTAAGTTAACTCTCCCCTTAAGTTCTTATCGAATATTTATGACGATATAAAAAGATTTTATGAGCAATGATATATATTAGAACATATGTTCTAAGATAACTAGATACTATACTATACAACGCTTGCAGTAGAAACAAACGGGACTCTTTTTTCCTTGGAACACATGTTCTAACGTCTTCTACATCGCTCTATAGGTCCTTTCTTAAACTGACAAAAATATAAATCAAAAAAAACTTGTTAATCGCTATTTTATCCATAAATAAATTATTTAAATTCCTTAAATACAAAATTATTTGTTTGTATCGGTGTAAAATATTTATTTATCGAGTTACCACATTTCCTGAACGTAAAAACACTTTAAGATTGTCTACTGGATTTATTCAAAATAATCGGGTTCTTGATCATCTTTTTTATATTAATAACATCCTTAAGACCATTGTTTTAAGAAATATGTGCTTGCATCAGAAAAGCATCCACATACTTAATATACGTGGACTTTGAAATCTCTCATTGATCAGGTTAACTATTAACTTAGGAGGTCGTGAATGGTGACACAGATTCCAGTAAATGAACACGATAAAAAACATGATATGCGCCAAGACTTAAAACACTCGTCGAGTTCAGATTTCGAATATTTGGGTGGAGGAATAGTAAGCCCATCAATTTCTCTTGAAGAATATCTATTGAAAATATTGCAAGATGGCCCGATGACTCGGGGTGAACTTTCAGCTGCTACAGGTATTCCAAGAACCACTCTCTATGATACTTTAGTAAAACTAATCATGCAAGACAGAGTGGAAAAGTTTTCATCTAGTAAACGTAAACGAGGTCGGCCAAACGTTTATTATCGTTTAGTGTCTTCATGAACTATTGGATCGTTCGTCATAGTTTCTATATTGGTATCATAAAGGGGCACTTCTTGAGCGATTTTAAACGCTTTTGCAACGATAACATCTGAATAACTCTGAAAATATGCTTTCAGTCTATCAAGATCCTCTTCTGGCACAAGAATGGCACTTTCACCTACTCTATAATAATTGCTAAGATCGTCTAATAATCCATATTTTCGTTGACGCTTTCTGCCGCTTTTGGTATCCCACTCATAATAATATCCATACAATCCTTTTGTAAACTGGATTCTTCGGGGATTCTTCTGCATGCCCTTTCGCATGTCATAGATCATCAGAACAGAAAAGATTAGCACCCCCTATTATGAAAACCATTGTAGAGAAATAATATTGGACTAAGTTATGATTAAAGATTTTCGTAAATTGAAGTATTATCGAGATATCTAATTACATGGGATCAATATATATAAGAAATACCGATAGTTCTTATAGAGATTAGTTAGCCTGAATTTTCAAATAAAGGGGGCATAAATGATGGACCGACAGTCCACAGTTGACGCAATGATTGATAAGCATATGGAAGCTGCGCCCCAGATCTTTAAGAATAGGGACGCTCTTAGTATTCATTATGTACCAGATGAACTTCCACATCGCGAAAAACACCTAGAAAAAATGGTGTCTATCCTTGTAACCGCGCTAAAAGGAGGCATGCCTTCTAATGTCTTCATATATGGAAAGACCGGGACTGGAAAGACTGCGGCTGCCAAATTAGTCTTAAGATCGCTAGTATCCAAAGGAAGAGAAAAAAGTATTCCTCTTATCAACGCATATATTAATTGTAATCAGATCAACACAAATTATCGAGTATTAGCTCGTCTCTGTGAGGAGATTGGAATCAACGTTCCCTTCACAGGACTCCCAACCGATGAAGTCTATTCAAGATTTAGAGAAGGATTAGATACAACTGAACAACTATTGATTCTTATTTTGGATGAAGTAGACAAACTTGTCAATAGGAGTGGAAATGACGTCTTATATGACCTTACTCGAATGAAGGTAGATTTGAAGAGGGCTGGAGTAAGTTTAATTGGGATTACAAATGATCTTAAATTTAAGGAACAATTAGATCCTAGGGTATTAAGCAGTTTAAGTGAAGAAGAACTTTTTTTTGCTCCTTATAAAGCCATCGAATTACAAAGAATTCTGAGTGTGCGAGCAAAGAGGGCATTTCATCCAGGTGTGTTAGATTATGGTGTCATTAATCTATGTTCAGCAATTGCGGCAAGGGAACATGGAGATGCTAGGCGCGCGCTTGATTTATTGAGGGTTAGTGGAGAGTTTGCTGAACGTCAAAAACTTAACAAGGTAACTGAAGAATTAGTAAAACAAGCAAGAAAGCGTATTGAGCAGGCCACTGTTGAAAAATTTCTAAAAACACTTCCAATTCAGTCTAAGACGGTTTTACATTGCATTTATTTGTTAGAGGTTAATGGACAGAAAGAGATTTTTAGTGGTGACGTATATGATGTATATGCCGAAATTTGTGGGATTGTAGGCCTAGATAGATTGACACAACGACGAATTAGCGATTTTATTAATGAACTCATTATGCATGGAATTATCGCCGCACAGGAAATAAGCCGTGGACGATATGGGCGCACTAGAAGAATACAATTAAGTGTCAACCCAGATCAGATAAAAAGCATACTTGTAGATGAGGATAAAACTGGTAGATTTAAACAATTAATTGACTTCGTACCTACTTTACTTCGCCCATAGTTTAGTTAAAATTTATTTCAGTTACTTGTTTTGTCTGTAAATTTATTATAGGGACTCTACCAGGAGTTGGATTGATATTTAATTTCTTTTGATAATTCGTTTGTGCTTGGAAAGCACCTGAATTAACGACTGTGACACCTCGATACATAGTGACTCCGTTCGTATGTGTATGTCCTGCATGAAAAATGTCTGGTACGTCTTCGATGACTAAAAAGTCATTAGATTCATGTGCTAGTGTAGTTTTTCCACCCCAGCGCGGAGCTAAATGTCGTGCTTTCAATAATTCTACCATTGCCGAATCAGGAGTTTCAGTTGCAACGGTTGGAATGATTTCAACTACATCATCAAGAGATCTGCCATGATCAAGTAGGACATTTACATTATGAATAGAAACGTATGTTGGACTTCCAAGAACGCGTACATTTGGCATTTCGTATAATTCTTCTGCAAATTCTTTAAGAATTGGTGGCTGTGGCAAGGCTTGTCGTGTTGCATCGTGATTTCCAGGTATAATGATTATTTCAATATGCTGTGGCACTTTTTTTAGGAGAGTGCATACCTCGTCATATTGCTTATAGATATCTTTGATTAATAGTTCTTTTTCTTGGTTTGGAAAGATCCCAATGCCTTCAACAAGATCCCCGGCAATAAGCAAATATTTTACACTTCTGCCAAATCTTCTCTCCTTTTCGCCTCCTACTTCTCCCTTCAACCACGATATAAATTGCGTAAAGACTGAATCTAAGAATTTTACAGATCCGACATGTAAGTCAGATATCAGCGCAGCACATATAGGAATCGGTGCTCCTTTCCACTTATGAGTTGTGGGAATCTCCGGAAGGAGAATATCCTTTACCAGGAATATCTTATTACGCATAGATCCATGAATGCAGATCACTTGATCATCTAGTAATCGTTCTGTTTTTCGTACCAAGTGTTCATCTTTTGTAGAAACGATTACTTGAATTGTTCCCGTAGGGTCATCAATTTCTAATGAGTATCCTCCTGTTTTAGTATTACGTTTTGAAACTAGCATACCTATAATTTGGAAATCTTCCCATTCGTCAGAACTATGTAATTTCGCTATTGGAACAGAATTTTGTGTATCACTTCTTTCAAGAAGGAGTTTTTTAAGTTTAACATATCTTGAAAGAAAAAGATTTGCTAAATGTTCAATTGGATTTTTTAAAGCAGTTTTTATTATGTTGGGCGTCTTTATTATCTCAATTTCCGCTTCAACTTCCTTTGCATCTATTAAATTCATTTCTGGATCAGATTGTAAAATTGAACCCCTTTTAATCACTGGTGTCGCGATTTCGAAGTCTTTATTGAACATTTCTGTTCCTATCGAACGCATCTTCCCTTTAGTCGGTGGCTCTATGGAGTTTAAAAACTCCTTAGTGATTACTAATGGACTCTTAGGTAATTCATTAGCTTTTTCAATGATTGTTTTAATCATATTTTCCGGATTCTCTTTTGACATTAGAAGTTCAAGAACATCGGAACCAATTTGATATCCCGAAAGAACAAACTCTTTCAAAAATTTCGTAGCTTTCGCTTTAATATGATTAGTCATACTAACAAGTTGCTCCTGATTTCTTGATATTCTATAGTTTACTTAGAGTTATATTCTTTTCTTTATTTAAAAGAAACCTCGACAAAATCCATCCTACGAACCTATTTTACTCCGAAACTAAGTCCGCTATGTCAAGAGCAATTTCGCAATTTCGCTCTTCGATTTCAAGTATATCTTTTAGATCTAGAAATAGATCAATTGGCTGTGTAGGTGTTTGTTTTACCAGAATAGTTTCTACTTTTTCATAGTGTGCTAAAAACTGTTTTCGCATTGCAAGAATTTCATCTGCCAGGATTGGGTCTTTGCTTAAAACAGCTTTAAACGCTTGTTGGTGCATCTTGACAACAAACTCATTCAATGATTTAAATGGTTCGAAGATTTGTTTATACTCGCCACGATCATACATTTCTAGTAAGAAAACCTTTTCAGCAATTTCAACAGCACGATCTGCAAGACTTTCTAGACTTTTTGCTAGTACACGATAGTCTAGACATTCAACTGGGCTTACATTCATTCTTTCAGCCAAAGATGGCTCTTGAATTACTGCTCTAAGTTGTCTAACTGCTAGAAAATAAAAGCGATCAACTTCATCATCACGATCAATCACATTTTGAGCAAGTTTAATATCATTGTCAAGAAATGCGACAAATGAATCCTTGTGCATTTTGTTTGCGAGTAAATAAATTCTCCTAAATGTTTGATCGATTTGAACGCCTGAAGGAGCAATTAATGCTTGCAGTACAATTTCAGAGGCAGATTCTTCTACAATCTCCACGCCAACCAATCGTCTTACAATTTTTTTAACATTTTCTCGTTCTTCAGGGGTAAGTCGTTTCTTGGAAGTTACTTTGATTTTGTCAAAACCTAATAAATAGGAACTTAGAATTCTTCGTCTTATATTTTGTTCAAGCGGGATTGTAGATTCGGTTAATTCATTAATGCTTTCAATTTGTGGTGCTAAAATTAATGAGCCATTTGATCGTTCAATGACATGTACTACGTCACCACGTTTTAAATGCCGTTTCATAACCCATTTTTTTGGTAATGAAATAAGGAACGTTCCATCAGCACCACCAGTTTGCTGTAATTTTCTTAGTTCCATAGAGGTTCACCAACATTCCATACTCTAAAATATTAGACAATTTGTGAGGATATATATACTTTATACTTTTCAAGTGGTAATACAAAGAATACCAACTTTATTAAAAAATCAATTTTTCTGTAAATTGATGCAACTTAGACTATTCAAAAAAGATGGTTTGATGAGATTAGACTAGCAACGACAAAAAATCTTAGAACAATTCTATATTATCTTCATTCCTTGCATTAAATGGGCCATCAATATAATCGCTATAAGATCAGCTGTTGTACCCGGGTTATACCTGTTCTCAGAGTCTCGTAAACTTCTGTCGAAGTGATTGAGCGCATCGGTCCCTTTTTGTGTCAGAAGCCCTCCCATTTCAAGTACTTCCTTTGCTTTTTTGGATACTAGCACGGCTGCATCATCGCCTAATTTCCTTTGAATTAGTGTATCTGGTTTGCTTGAAAGTAGAAACAGAAATGTATGAACCGTTGTTATATTCACATCCTTTGTAGACTCATACGTTTGCCTAAAAAACGGATATCCTTTCCCCAAAGAAATTTCGAGTGCGGTAACAAATTCTTTGGAAATTGTATCCCATTCTTGAGAGATTTCCATTGTTCTAAAAAGTGTGATTTCCCTTTCCTTTAATATATTCCATGTATTCTCATCAGTAACGTCTGCTGCATCATCAACTTTCCCCATACCTCCAGGAGATACAGTTGCTATTGCTTGGTAGAGATCAAGAGCATCTTGAGGAGTTGTCGCCCGAACAATATCATTAAATTGATTTCTTAATAACTCAATTTCGCATTCTCTTTTATCAATTAACGTTCCTGCAGCAGTTGCTAATGGAATCATCAGTATTAGCATGCCAAGGTTTGTGTTCGGCTCATTCCACTGCTTTACGTCACGAATGCCCTGAAGAATCCATCTGCCTATGCCTACATCTGAAGTTTGAATCTCTCCTTTTTGTAATTTTACACCTTGAGACGCTGCTCTTGAAATTGCTGGACCTATAGCAACAGCACCAGCCAAATAATGTTCAAATCGAGTATCTGTAAAATCTGCAGTCCTATGTACATTCCCAGGCTTCGGCCAACCGCTAACTTCTAGTGCTGCGGCAAGTTGGGCGCAACATTGTATTTTATTGACCCATGTCTCCCTTTGCATTTTCTTTTATTCCTCTTAACTTGAGTTATTGCCTTTCATCCCAGAATGCCCTCGTACGTGCGAAGTCTTTCTCTGCGTTCCATAATGCTTTATAAAATTCATGTTCCGAATTATATTTTTTTGCAAGAATGCGAGATGCTGTTTGAGGACCAATTCCTCTACTAGCAAGTGCAATAATCGCTTTTTTGCCATATGCCTCGACAAGTACTGAACTCTTGCCTCCTCGCTCAATTTCTTTCTTGTCCGCGCTCGTCAATTTCATTTGCGCTTTTTGATGTTTTAATGCTGTCTTCAATGCTGTGTTTCTGGAAAAAACGACCGCTATACAGACACTTTTGCATTTTGGGCATTTTAGCCTCTCATCAGGCAAAAATTTAACCTGTCTAACACTTTCCCATTGGCCACAGTGCATACAGACGAGTTTAATGCGCTTTTCGTTTATCTTGTTTTTTACTGCCTCTATCAATACTGCTTCAGGTCGTGCTGACTTAACATAACTACCTGCCTTTGCATTTCTAAGAGCTAGAAGAGAAAATGGAGATCCAAAGTCAATAGAACCTTTTTGAACGATATCAATAGTCGTGAGATCATTAGAAATTTGGGATAGAACCTTTTTTGTGTTCGGAATATCAAGTTTTTCTAACTTTATTTCCCTTAATGTCTCTATAACTGCCGTAGTATCTCTATATGCTTGGACTATTCTTTCAATAAGAGTTGAGTGGAATTCAGCTCCTTTTTCAATTATTCCAAAACGCTGTGCAACTTGGCTAAATCTCCACAAAAACAGAGATGATCGACTTAGAGAGAGATCCAAGATATGGTCCACATGTTCCGGGTTTTTGAGTAACTCTGGAATTAGTTTGGGATTTATTCGAGTTGGCAGTTGTAGTTGAATTGTATATGGTGACGAACGCATCACAACATTAGCACCCATTTCGGTAGTAAGCAATGCAGAAAGTAGTTCCCCTATTGTCTCATTGATTTTACTTCCGAAACAACAATGAATAATAATATAGTCTCCAAAAGCTTCTATCACTATTCGCTTATGAGTTGGAATTGGTACATCACTTTTAATCTGTTGTATATTTGTATTCAAAATAATTTCTTTGGCGTTAGAAGAAAGTTGGTATTCATCCAAGATTGCGTCAGTGTCCCCTTTATTTTGATATGCTTGTTCTAATCTATGCCTTAATTCTCCCACTTCTTGTGAGACTTGGTAAGGAACTGGTATTAACTCACCTGTCCATCCAGGAATAGCACCAGTGGGGTCTGGTGCAGGTGTTACTTCAATTTTATTTTCATTAAGATTAAGAATTTTCCAAGGCCTGCCTCTTACAATGAAAACAGTGCCCAGTTTCGCTTTAGTTGCAACGAATTCATTATCAAGAGTGCCAATTGGTCGATTTGTGGTTATATCAATAACTTGCCAACGCTGGCCAACATCAGGAATTGTAGAGACTCTCTCATAATAAAATAACAAAGTTTTACGACTTCTCTTCAGAATCCCATTATTTTCCCAGATAAGTTTTAGTTGGAGCATTAGATCAATTGTTTTGTTTAATAGTTCCTTGTCAAGATTTGCATAAGGATATGCTCTTCTTATAATCTGTTCTATCTCAGTTATTGTTACTTCGCGTTTATCCATGACTATTCCGGCAATCTGATGCGCTAATACATCTAGTGCGTTTTCATGAATTAAAATGTCTTCAAGTTCGTTTTTCAGTGCTTTTGAGACTATTACCATGGACTCTGCAATGTCATCAAAGTCCATAGTAATGATCGTACCCCTTGAAACCTCACCGACCTTGTGTCCTGCCCTCCCTACTCGCTGAATTAGTTTTGATACCTGCCTTGGACTCATTAACTGAAGGACTTTGTCGACGCTGCCTACATCTATACCGAGTTCAAGAGATGATGTGCAAACAATTGCTTTTAGTTCTTGAGACTTGAACTCCTTTTCTGCTTGAATTCTTACGTCTTTCGCTAAAGAGCCATGATGAATGCCATAATTGAAATCAGGATCAAGTAATCTTAAGTGACTTGACAGCATTTCCGCATGATCACGAGTATTTGTGAAACAAAGTACAGAATTGTTGCTTTCTATATGATGCGCGATGCGATTTATTCGAGCAGCAACTTCTGGAGTGGTATATAGTCTTTTAGCAAGAGATCTATCTTCCGCTGTAGGTAATGGGTTTTCAATAGCAATTTCAATTTCTTTTTCCATATCGGTTTTAACTGTCTCAATTGATCTCCCTATTCCTGCCAAAAATCTTGACACAAGCTCTGGACTACCAATCGTAGCAGACAGTCCTATCCTTTGAAAATCTCTTTCAGTGCGTTCTCTTAATCGTTCAAGACCTACAGCCAATTGTGTAGCGCGTTTGCTTTCAACTAATTCGTGAATTTCATCTATTATTACAACCTGAACATGTCTCAGATGCATTCCCATTCTTTTTGCGGGTAAAATTGATTGAAGAGTCTCAGGGGTAGTTATTAGCACGTTCGGTGGATTTAATGCTTGTCTTCTTCTAACGCTAGGAGACGTATCTCCATGTCTTATCTGAATAGAAAATCCTAGATCTTCCCCCATTTCAATAATCCGTCGAAAAATATCACGATTAAGAGCTTTTAGCGGAGTGCAAAACAGGACTTTTATTCCATTAAATTGCTTATTCAAAACTTTTTCTCGTAAAAGCATGTTAAAAATAGGAAAAATAGCAGCTTCTGTTTTACCTGTTCCGGTAGGTGCGATTATTAATAGGTTTTTTCCCTTCAGAACTTTTGGTATAGCTTCATTTTGTATTGGGGTCGGCTGTACAAAGTTATACTTCTGTATAGTTTTTTGTATTTCTTTGTGAAGCAGATTAAAACTATTTTGCGACTTAACCGAATCTTGCAAATTCTACACACCAAAGTTTCAGACTCGACATGATTTACCTAGTTTTTGAGCGTGAATTGTTAAGAAATGTAACGCCAAAAAATAGATAAATGCCACTAACCGTGCATAAAGTTGGAAAAACGCATAAAGAATTTAATAATGGATTATTTTTAAATAAATTCATTTTTCCGCAGCTTCATCCTCTGAAAGTACTTGATACGCAAGAATAAGGATGATTGCTATAAATCCAAACGAAAATACTAAAGTTCGGACAATAAAGGGGTCTACGCTCAAAGGTTTTCCTCCACAAGAAAAACTGGTACATACAACGATATGTAATGGATTTAAAAAGTTGTCTCATCATGTTAGATTTCTGTTTCCCTATCAAATTTTGATAAATATCTTTGAAACTTACTTTCCATTCTATTTTCTATCTTCTAATGTGAGTTACCTCGTGTTAAAGCTTTGAGGCTTCCTGCTTCAACAACGGACTCGATCCCCTGGCGGGTTACGGAGGTCGTATCTCCACAGGCTTAACATCCCTACGCCCCGTAGGTACTGCTAACGATCGTGATGCAATCAGGGTATGCACCATGTCTGCAAGTGTGCG
>Ga0209635_10001537_pt1 | contig 17164 bp, 12 predicted proteins | sample DeeMarSWOR230_32_FD_187463 | JGI IMG/M metagenome (GOLD analysis project Ga0209635, IMG submission 187463) | Marine sediment microbial communities from White Oak River estuary, North Carolina - WOR-2-30_32 (SPAdes) (version 2) | ecosystem: Environmental > Aquatic > Marine > Intertidal zone >... | reverse complement strand
TATACATCCTGAAGCCACAGATTATCGAAAAATCTATCAATATAATTATGGTGCTACAAAATTAGCAATTCAAAGAGCTTTAAAGAAATATCCTCCAATTGAGAAGATTTTTTATGATAAAGATCGAGCTAAGCACCCAGTTGCTGGAATTAGAGTTCCTAGACTTTGGCGTCCTCCCTATATACAAGTTGCTCTCGACCATCCTGCGTTGGAAAAGCAATTGAAAGTAGTAAAGGAGTTACCAAAGAGTGATCGAATTATTCTTGAAGTTGGTACTCCTTTTCTTAAGAAATATGGTGTTGAATCAATTAAACAAATTCGGGAATTAGCTAAAGATAAATTTATTGTTGCTGATTTGAAAACCTTGGATGTTGGAAAATTAGAGGTTGATTTTGCATTTGATGCTACTGCTGATGCAGTTGTAGCAAGTGGTTTAGCAGCTACAGCTTCTCTGGATAAGTTTATTTTAGAAGCACAGAGACTTGGTATTCATGCTTTTGTTGATACAATGGAAGTTCAAAATCCTATAGAAAAACTGAATTCGCTAAGACAAACTCCAGATGTTGTAATAATTCATAGAGCAATTGATGTTGAACAATCTACAACTGGAGATAAATCTCCAGATGCTGCACAAAAAGCTAGATGGGGTTTAGTTCCAAAGATCAAAGAATTATATGCTGGACAAAAGAAAGCTTCAGGAAGAGATAGGGTATTAGTTGCAGTAGCTGGAGGTATTGAGCCAAGTACAGCGACTTATGCACTAGAACAGGGTGCAGATATCCTTATAGTAGGACGCTTCATTGCTTCTGCCAAAGATGTCGAATTTGCAATGAGAAGGATGTTAGGTGTTCTTCCTGGGTATCAAGATATAAACTTAAAAAGAATTCATAGCGAAGATGATGATGAATCCGTAAAAAAAGCTACCTGGGATTAGATACTTTTGATTGAATTTCTCAAATAGAACTAATTTTTTTTAGATCTCTCTTTTTCGGTAAAATTGTTTCAGTAGTTACAATTTCTATTGCTGTTTTAATTTGAAAATTTTATCATTCTTTTTAACAGGCTTATCAACGATGATACCAACTGCTATCCGGTCTTTTTTAGATGATACTAATGGTGTTTCGGTTAAATTTTTCTTTTGTTTAATTTGAATAGAAGTAATTGCCTGTCTTAAATATGTATCCGTACGTGTACCAATAATAAAAATCTCATCATTTAATTTTAGTTTCCCTAATGTCAAAAGAATTTTTGCTGCCTTTTTTTCAGGAAAGTAATTTAAGACTTTCCCAATCTCAATTTTTTTATAGCTTGAAATATTTCCATCAAATTCCCTTTGGATTTCACTGCCTTTTGGTAATCCAAAATAGAATCCTGTAGAAAATCCTCGATTATATATTTTACTCAAACGATTTAACCAACTTTTAACCTTCTCTTGAGTGAAAGTATTTTCATAATAAGCATCAATAGCTTCTTTATAACATGAAGTTGTCTCCTCTATATAGATTGGATCTCTCATTCGACCTTCAATTTTAAAAGCATCTATATTTCCTTCAATTAATTCTGGGATATGCTCGATCATACAGAGATCTTTTACATTGATAAAGAAAACACCATCGTATAACAGCTCATTATTTTGATCATCATAAACTCTCCATTTTCTTCGACATGGTTGAACACATTTACCTCTATTTGCTGAATAATCTTGAGATTCACAAAGTTCAGCAGAAAAATAACACCGTCCTGAGATCGAAGTACATTGCGCTCCATGAACAAAGATTTCAATTTCAGTTTTGTTTAATTTATTTTTAATTATTTTAATTTGTTCCAATGATAATTCTCTCGCAAGAATTAATCTTTGTGCTCCAAGTGATTCATAGAAGAGGGCTGTTTGAGAATTAGAAATATTTGCCTGAGTAGAGATATGAAAATTTAAACCTTTTTCTTTTGCCATCTCAATAGCACCAATATCATGAATGATTATAGCATCAATTTCTGCCTCTACGGCTTTATCTAATATTTGCTCTAAAAGAGGAAATTCATTTTCATAAATTACAACATTTGTGGTTAGATAAGCCTTAATATTATGATTATGGCATGTTTTAACAATACCATTTAATTCTTCAAGTCTAAAATTGTCACTATACATTCTCATGTTAAACGATTCAACACCAAAATATACAGCATCAGCTTTTTCTAATACTGCGTTTAAAGATTTATAGTTTTTTAATGGAGCCATTAATTCGACTCTTTTTTTAGAGATATCTTTCATTATCTTTTTATATACCTCAGCATTTGATTCAAGAATTTACTACCTGTAAATAGTCTCACATTGTCTAAATATCTAACTTGAAAATTTATTTATTAATTTTTAAAGATTTAATATTAAAATTTTTTTCAGATCTTTTTTATGAATTTAAATTTTAAATGTTTTAGAATTTATTGAATCTTATACGATTATTTCTTATGAAATAAATAAAAAATAGATTAAAAAAACCAATTTTACTTTATTGGACGAGAATTAGCCTGAAATATCGGACCAATAAACTGGGAATAAAGTCGACTATAACCTTCTTGATTAGAAACTACAGCTATCATTTCTGCTTCCTTTTCTGTTGCAGGAGCAAGAATTACCTCCTCAGCATCCCGAGTCACAGCGAAAAATTCTCCAGCAGTTTGTAATTGTCTAAACTGTATATTTCCAAGTTGTTTCATTTTTCCTATAATTCCACTATACCGTTGTAAATCCCAATGAGATGTAAGCATAAACCTTACTGCCTTCTTCTGGAAAGCGTATTCAGAAACGACTTGTAATATATCAGGAACGACATAAGGAGTAACTATGATAATTGATGATTTTACACGGTAAATTGCATCCTTTATTGCTGCTACCATAGCATCTTTTCCAACTACAGGCCAGGTTGTTACCTTAGCTATTTCTGGAATTGAACTGGATGCGTTATGAATATCATTTAGTTTACTTTCATTGTTTTCTGCTAATTCAGTGGCATCATCGATGGAATTCATAAACTGTAGCGTGAAATCGGCTATTGCATCTTTTACATTTTGAATAGTATCTCTTGTAGTATTTGACAAACTATTTTGAAGAGTCTTAGCGTTTTGCTCATATTTGGATTTGTGATCTACAAGCATATCGCTTAAGTTGGTATTCATGTCTTTAGCCTCAGCATCCCATAATCTAATTTCTCCATCAATTTTATCAGAACAATCTCGTTTACTATCAGCAAAATTCATATCTACATCTCTGGTCCAATCAGTACTTATTCTTTTAATCTCAACGTCAAAATCTGTGTAATGTTTTAATGAATTTTCTTTATGAGTGTTTATAGCATCATCATATTGTCTTTGATGTGTTTTGAGTGAATTTTCTAAAGAATCTTTAAGCTTTAAATTAGTATCAGAACAATCTTTTACTCCACTTTGTAATGTATCATCCACCTCTCCAGCGAGATCAGTAGCCAGAGTTTGTAATTGGGCATCAACAGTTTCCTGAGCTTTGTAATCAAGGTCATTTGTTTCTGTAGCAAGGTTTTCATTTTCTTTTACCATAGTATCTGTAACGTCAGATTTAATCTGATCTGTGGTTTCTCGCGTGTTTGTGATATAATCGTCGCAAACTTTGATGAAATCTGGTTTCATTGGTTCAGAATATTTTAAAATATTTTGAATTGTAGTTTCATGTCGCGCTTTATATTTTTTCTTTTTACCCACCCACCAAAATTTTTTTTTAGCCATATCTTCTGAAAAGTCAGTAAATCTGTTTGCATGTTCAAGTAAGTTATCGATTAAGGTTAATGTCATGCTTTTAAAATCATTTGTTTGATTTGTTAATGTTCTATGCCTTTCGTCAACAGTTGCCTTTAAGTCTACCTGTAAAGTATCTGTAGTATTCTTCACATGATTCGAGTGTTCTTTTAGTAAATTTGAAATTTTAGCTTTTAAATCAGCAATAACTTTATCCATACGTTCCAAATATTTCTCTAAAATTTGTTCCATTTTAGGTTTAAGTTGGTTTGCTGTACTTTTATGTCTTTCAACGTGTTCATCCAGCTCTATTTTCAATTCTTTTTCTAGATTTTCAACTCTATTTGAAAAATCAAGTAATAATTTTGAGATCAGTGATGTAAGATCATCTTTTGTTTTGGTAATTTCTGTTTCATTTCTACTAACACTTGTTTCTGAAATGTTTTTTAAGTTCGAATTTAACTTATCCATTATACTATGGATATTACTTTCTAATTTTTTGGAAGTTTCAGTAAACCGATTAGTTGCACTATCAATTCGATTTTTTTTAGTGTTATTTTTTGAATCAGAATCTTCAAAAAATGCAGTAATTTGTTTATCAACAGCATTTTCTACTTCTCCAATACTTTTATCTTGTATAGCTTCAAGTTTCTCAAAACGGTCCGATTGATCAGCTAAGATTGTATCTTTAATTCGTGCAATTTCATTTCTAAAGTATTCTGATTCATTTGTAAATAATTCAAAATATGGTTGAAGTGGTATATATCTCTCGATAATTCCTTCAATTCTTTTAAGAAAACCTTTCTCAACTAACCAATTAGTAATTTCTAATACGGTTTCATACTTTAAATCTTCATGTTCCTCAGTAAGAGTCATAAATACTTCAGAAGTAGTTGCTCTGGGAACTCTTAAAAACACTAAATAGATATTGATATGATCTTCAGTAAAACCATACCGAGTGAATACTTCTTTAGTGAAATCTTTTAACGACATAAATTTTTCTCCATCGTCATAATAACTTATTTTGTAAAATTCATATTAAAATAAATTTAAGATGAATTCCTTATTAATATTTTAATCTGAAAATGTTTAATAATATTTTCAAAATTCTAATATTAAAATTTAAGCTTCAAGGAAATCTAAATAATTAAGTGTCTTTTAAATTTAAAGTACGTTTAAAATCATATTACATAATTGTCTATGCTTTTAAGCAAATTATGTAAAATCTTAATAATTTAATTGGGAAATTTTATTCCTCAATGCTTTTTATAGGTCTCCCTCTTATTAACTTAAACCAATTTAGGTGTGAAAATAAGAATGAAAAAAATTAATACAATTCTCATTGGAATTTTTACTTTCGCAATAATATTCACATTATTCAACGTCAATACTGTATTAGCTGCTTCAGATCCACCTATTCCGGTAAATCAATCAGGATTATATCCATATCGGATACAAGCGCATAATAATACATCATATCGATTCCAAAACAAAACAATGTTAACATTGCATTCAAATGTAACAATTGAAGGATACATAAACTGCGATGAAGCTCCTCTGATTGGAGATAAACAATTTGAACTTGAACTTGAAGCTGAGAGAGATCTTCAAATGAATATGACATGTACACGAGAGGAAGTGCAAAAAGGATTACAATTAGGTCATACATATCGTGTTAGAAATAGAAATCAAAATTTATTATATCAAGAAGGATTCTGTATTAGGATTCAAACTAATAAATCAGGAGAAGAACAAATTAAAGCAAAACTCAAGATTGAAGTAAATGAACAGAACCAAGAGGGAACGTGGGCTTTCTATAATGAAACTCATGGAGGATGGGAATCAGTACCAACTTCCGTACAGGGAGGTTATTTAGTTTGTGAAACTAACCACTTTTCTTATTGGACTATTCTTATACCTGAAACTGATGATGATGCAATTCCGGCTTTTGTAGGTATTGAATTAGTAATTGGAATAACGGTTATTGCTGTTGTCTTAGGAGTTTATCTTAAGAAGAGAAAGTAAAAATATACTAAATTTTTTTTTTTTTTAAGTATTTTATATAGTAATTATAACAATTGAATGAATAACTTTGAATATTTCTAGACCAGCTAAAGGAACAAAATATATTTATGGAATTATATTAATTCTATTACTTTTTTTAATTGAATATAATTTAATTTTTACTGTTGGTCAAGGAAGAAAAGAGAAAGTCCCTGGTAATGGAACTCAAGATTCTATTAAGCCAAAGGAAAGAGTTTCATATGATTTTATGAATAATAATACGTTCGAAATTTCAACAGATGTATTTATTGATCTTTATATAGAGTATGAAAATGACATTTCCTTTCGCCAAACCTACTTTATAATCAATAATAGTAATCCAATATCATTAAATATCTCAACTAAATCAAATTTGCAGAATTTTGGCATTATAGAATCACCAAAACAGCCAAAGAAAAGTAATTTTAGATTTCAATTTGGATATAATTGTATCTTTAGGATAAAAACAAATGTCTCAATTACTAACTTAACAATTAGATATAGAAAAATTCAAGAATATGGTCTTAATCCAGAAGCTTTTTATACAATAGCTTTATTTGAAACTGACCACGATTCATGGGAATTAATAGAAACTGTAGAGAATATCAATGAATCTAATTCTGAAAAATACATAGAGAGTTCAATTACAACCCTTCAACAAGATACTGATTATTATATTACTATATTTGAAGTGAAAACAATCCAAGAAGATTGGACTTGGTTAATAATTACTATTTTAATAATATCAGTAGCGATCATAACTTTAGTAGTTTTAATCTCGAAGAAGGATTACTTTCAATATCTCAGAACAAGAACAGTACCAATTGAGAAAGGAGCTCATCGATTATCCCTAGATGAAGTTTTGGAGAATGAAAACCGAAATAAAATTATAGATTTAATCTTGAATGAACCTGGAATTCACTTCAATGAACTCTTACGAAAAACTGGATTAGCTGCTGGCAATTTGGTTTGGCATCTTGATATTTTAATTACTTATAAAGTGATTGGGAAAAAACGTATAGGCAATTTTATAGCTTACTTTCCATATTATCAAAAAAATCCTATTTCTAATGTAGATTTAAAGTTACAGAAGAGTAAATTAACTTTAGAGATACTGGAAATGATAGAGAAAAAACCAGGAATATGGAATAACTTAATTACTAAAAAATTTAAGGTAGATCATAAAACAATTCAGTACCATTTAGATAAATTAATTGACTTGGGGCTCATTAAATTTAGAAAAGAAGGAAGAAAAAAGAAAATATATCCTAATCTAGAAGCAGATTATTTCAATTCCAATTAATCAAACTTCTTATAAGCTAGCAAACCAAGAGTTAATTTGAGGTGCGAATATAATGATAAGTATAAATATAAATAAGAACAATATACAGATTAAATTTTGCCATTTAAAGCGAGTTCCTAAGTTGATATTATATGCTCGTTCTCTAAATTCCCTTGCTTTCGCTTTATAAAAAATTTTTAGACCTTTTGAAGTTAAACCTAATGTATCATCAAGGGATTCTATAAGAGTTCCTTCTATTAATTTATCTAGATGTTTTTCAGCTATTTTTACCCCTAAATCATTGTAGAAAAAATCAGCAAATCCTTCATAATATTTACGTCCGAGAGTAAGTCCTATATCGAAATTTTTTATAAGATTTGAGCGAGATAGGCTTTCTCTTCTAATACTTCCCAGAAGGTAACCTGTTAAGCGATTATTATATATATTATCAGCATAAACTTTTATTGAGGTAATATCAAAATCTTCTTCTTTTTTTAATAATTCAAATAATATTTCTAGTCCTTCTTTAAACACAAAAATTGATATAATAATACCTACTATAGCATCAACAAAATAATATTTAAAAATAGCGAAGGTTAAACCAATTAAAACTCCTGCTGACAATTTCACGTTCAATCCTGAATCTTTTGAATCACTTAAAAACGACAAATTTCCAGAAATTCTCCCAACCATTCCTTTCAAGAACATTAATCCGATATTTACAAATATTGAAACGATCCCTATAATATATGATTGAACTGTTGGTATTATTTCAACGGGATTTATCAATGCTATAACGCTAGACCATGCTAAAGTTCCACCTGTAAATAACATTAATAATATAATAATAATACTAGCAACCTTATCTTTCTTCAATTTCATTCCAAGAATTACAATAATACCAATTTTTACTAAATCTGTTAGATTTTCAAATCCTTCTGATACCATCCCTTGGGATCCTAAATCTAAGCCAGTTAAGATTTTTAATAAAGAAATAATAACTAAAAAGACTGTTGTACCCAGCAAAACTGTAGTTTTAGAAAAGAATTTTCCCATCCAATAGGAAGTATGTAAATTCCAGAAATAACTATATTCAACAAGTTTAACTCCTTCATTAGTAAGGGTTATTATATTATCACGATCAGTTTGAATCAATTTATTTCGGCGTGCTTTCTGAAAATATTGCTCTATATCTTCATTCTCTATAACAACATGTCTAGTAGAGGAAATAAAAAAGAGTCTCATCTGTGCTTTTAAATCATTAAGAGTCTTAACTCCATCATATATTAAGCAAAGAAAACCATATAAAAAAGTATGATGGGGATCATGATTATGAGATTCATAATACTTTGTCATTAAATTATATCCTTTTCTTCTTGGACCCGTCTTTAATTCTTTTCTTGAATATTGTGGTTTCAAATCAGTTAAAGGCATTATATTAAGAAATGGATCATTAGAAATTATATGTTTCGAAAAGTAAACTACAAGCAAAAAATCTGTTATTTGATTTTAAAAAAGCATTTTTAATTATTCAATGATTAATAACCAATAACTATAATAAAATAAAATCAATTATGATTGATCCTGAAATATTTTTAGAATTTCTGAAAGGAAGAAGGAGTATTAGATCATTTCAAGATAAACCCATCAAAGAAAAAGAATTAGAAATGATTTTAGAAGCAGGAAGATGGACTCCTAGTGCTTCAAATCGTCAACCATGGGAATTTATTGTCATAAGAAATAAGGAAATTTTGGAAAAACTCTCTAAAACTGCATTTTATGGCAGTTTTATAAAAACAGTTCCTCTATTAATTGGAATAGTTGCTAAAACTAAGACAAGTCCTAAATGGTATTTAATCGATACATCATTAGTTTCAATGCATATGATGTTAATGGCATGGTCTTTAGGGATTGGAACATGTTGGATAGGATCTATGAATAGGGAAAAAGCCAAAGAAATAATCGGATTAGGAGAAAATGACCATCTTTTAACAATATTACCTTTTGGATATATTGAAGGAGAGATCCCTGAACATACTTCTCGGAAACCGCTAAAAAAAATAGTAAAAATTATAAATTAAATTAGCTAATTACTAAAGTGGAATTGTAACCTCTTCAAGAGTTTCGGGAGCCTTAGTTAGTTTTTGATATCCTTCTTCAGTAATGAGCACAGTATCTGAATGACGAAATCCACCTAATCCAGGTATATAAATACCAGGTTCAACACTAATTACCATATTTTTTTTTAGCGGTCTATCATATCCCTCAGCTAAAAAAGGTGCTTCATGACCAGTAATTCCAAGGCCATGTCCTGTCCTATGAAGTATGAAATCTCCATAACCATGAGCATTGATAAAACTCCGTACTTTTTTATCAATTTCACTCATTATAACCCCCGGTTTTAATAAATCATAAGCTAATGATCTAGCATTTAGCATTATTTCAAATGGTTTTTTTGCTTTTTCAGGGATATTATCTAAAAAAAATGTTCTTTCAATCTCTACACCATAACCATCAACTTGTATTTGGATCATAGAGACATGTGGTCCGCCTTCTTCCATCTCAGCAAAAATATGTGGCACTGAATGGGGATCATGCGATATTGATGGAGGCCAAACTATCCCTATTGCGTCTGTTACTTTAAAATTAGCATTAGGTATATCTTGCACTATTTTGGAAGTCATGGCATCGCTAACCTCCTTATATAAAGCAAATTCGAGAACTTTAGGATGACATTTTTTCAATAATATTCTATGTCCCTTATTAGCAACCTTACAAGCATGTACAATTCTCCCTCTCTCATATTTTGTTTTTATTATACGTACGTCATCAATAATATCAGTAACGATTTGAAACCCTGTTGTTTTATTAACGATCCCTATTGGCATTCTTGATTCTATGCCAATCTTCTTATCTTTCTCAATGAGTTCTTTATAAAGATCATACCAATTTTCCCCATCTCTTCCGGGAAATTCATAATAAGTAATTGTATCGATTTCACATCGAACTCTCTCTTCAAAATGTCCTCTTTCTAGAATTGGAATTAACATCCGTGGCAATCCTTCAATAGGTATCACTAAAATGAAAGGTCGTTCATGAATATAAAAAGCAAAATTAGTTAGGTAATAAATATTCACAGGATCGAACGAAACATAATAGTCCAAATCCTGCTCTTTCATCTTCACTCTTACTCTTTCTAAACGTTTTGATAATTCTTCTTTACTTGGTGGGGAAGTAATAGCTTTTATTTTTGTACTCATTATTCTTTCGTACATTTTAATTATATATTATAATCATATAATATTAGATAATAAATATAGCTTTATTAGTTGGAAGAAACTGTAATAAGATGAGTTTAGGATATTTTGGATTAGTTCTCCATGGACATATCCCTTGGTGTAAAAAATCCGGTACTTGGCCAGCAGGAGAAGAATGGCTCATGGAGGCTATGAATGAAACATATATCCCTACATTAAATATTTTAAGGGAATTAAAAGAGAATGGCCTAAAAACAGCCATTACTATCAATATCACACCAATATTGGCTGAACAATTAGCAGATGAATATATGAACCAGAGATTTACAGAATATATGGAGAATTTAATATCAAGAGCTAAAAATGATATCCATAGGTTTGAAAACCATCAAAAAAGAAAGGTTATTGCTGAATATCATTTAAAGAATTTTGAGCATGTATTAGATACTTTTTACTATAATTATTATAGAAACATATTAGGAAGCTTCAAATGGCTCCAAGATGAAGGGATGATTGAATTAATTACTTGTGGGGCGACTCATGGCTTTTTACCCTTAATGGATAGTGATTCTGGAGTTTTCTCTCAAATCCAGTTAGCAGTAGATTCTCATAAACAACACTTCCATGGATCTCCAAAAGGAATCTGGCTTCCTGAATGTGCTTATAGACCTAAAGAATTTAAAGATGGTAAGGTTCGAGAGAGTATTGATTATTGGTTAAATAACTCTGGAATCGAGTATTTTTTTGTGGATTCTCATGGAATATTAGATGCTGAAATATTAGAGTACAAGAATGAAATTGGATTAAATACAAATTATGGGTATAATTTAGAAACTGGGGTGTCGGTTTTTGGTAGAAATAAAAAAACAAGCCTTCAGGTATGGGATGCAAAAATAGGGTATCCTGGAAATCAATATTATAGAGAATTTCATAAAAAAGATCATGAATCAGGTTTACATTATTGGAGAATTACAGATAAAGAATTAGTAAAAGGGGAGAAACAGTTATATAATATTGAAAAGGCAAAAGAAATGTGTAAGTCTCATGCTAATCACTTTGTTTCGTTGATTTCTAAAGAATTAAGACTATTTTCAGATAAATATAATACTAGTGGTGTAATTATTTCCCCTTATGATTTTGAGCTTTATGGTCATTGGTGGATGGAAGGGATAGTATGGTTAAAAAAAATCTTTGAATTAATTTATAAGCATGAAACCGTTGAAATGATTACTATCTCAGATTATATTAGTAAATTTAAGGATAAATTTTCTGTAATTAAGATAGGGGAAAGTAGTTGGGGGGAAGGTGGTCATTTTCAAGTATGGAAAAATCCAGATCATGGTTGGATATGGTCTTATATCAATGGATCAATTAAAGAATTTGAAAATGTCTTAGAAAACATCCCTAATCCAAATTCATGGCAAGAAAGAATTCTTAAACAAATAGCTCGTGAATTAATTTTAATGGAAGGTAGTGATTGGCCTTTTCTTCTTTACACTAAACAAGCAAAAGAATATGCAAACCAAAGATTTCATCATCATCATCAACGATTTAATAAATTGATATGGGCTGCAAAGGATTCAAGTGATAAAAATCGTATTTCTATCAGAGAATTAGAAGAAATTGAATCAATAGATTCCTGTTTTAAAGATATAAATATAAATTATTTTAGAAAAATTAAAGGATAAAAATCGCCGCAGCAACAACAGCTGCCCATTCTTCTTCTTCTTTTACAGTAGCGTGAGCAGTAATACTTTTAGTTTCAACTATTTTTCCTCCCATCCTAAATACTTCTCTTTTTTCATCATAATTTAAATTGGGATCAAAAGGAATACCAAGAGTGGTAGCTAACATTTCTGCTGCTAAATCTTCAGCAAAATCCCCTACTTTCTCTGGTTTAACACCAAAAGAATGATGTTCACTTAAATATCCATATTGCCCCTTATCAGCAGGTTTAGCAACGCCAATAGAAGCACAGATCAATCGATTATATTCATTAGATTCTTCTCTAATTAACACAGCAAAAATGACTTGACCTGGACGAAGTTGTTTTAACCCATCTTCTTTATTAATTTCGATACAATATGGAGGTAAAATGGAAGAAACATTTACAATATTATACTTTTCAATTCCAGCATCTCTTAAGGCTTCTTCGAAAGCTGCAAGCTTTGATTTATGAAATCCTACACCTTTAACAAAGAATACCTTTTTTGGGACTAAAGACATCGTTTAATGATAATTTCTTTATGTTATATAATTAAGAATTTAATATTAAAGTTTATATTTAAATTTATTCCAAACGTTAATCAGTTAATAATAAATTTGATGATTAAATCATTATTATTTTGCTTAATTAGTTAATCTATTGTAAATTTTCTTCTATATAGCAAAAATGAAAACAATTTAGAAATAAATCAATTATCTAAAGAAATTTTTAAAGATTTTTTCAAAATTATATGCTTTATAAAGCAAATCTGTCAATTGAACACAATGCTTTCAAGACTCTTTAAAAAAAATGAAAAAAATTAATTTAAAATATATTAAGTATTTAATTTTATTTATGAAACCTCATCAAAAAGAAGATTATTTAATAAAAAAAGTCCAACCTTTTGAAGTTAAAAAAGTAAAAAATATTGATGATCTTTTAAAATCTCTTAAAGTTTGTGGTTTTCAAGGAAGAAATCTAGGTTTGGCTTTAGATATTTTAGAAACAATGGTCACTAACAAGAAATGTTTAACAGTATTAACATTAAGTGGGGCCTTGGTCCCAGCAGGTATGGGTTCTTTAATCTCAATACTAATGGAATATAAATTAATAGATGTGTTAATCAGTACTGGAGCTAACATAACCCACGATCTAGTGGATGCTGCTAGTAATGTAGGACACTATCTAGGAAGTCCAAATGTAGATGATGATGAATTATTCAAGTATCGAATTAATAGGATTTATGATATTTTCCTTCCTGAAGAAAACTATGATAAAGCAGATAAATTATTATTAAATATTATCCAATCTTCAATTGAAGAGAAAGAAATCCAAATTGCACCATCAGATTTTTTAAAATTAATTGGGAATAAAATTACGACAGATTGTATTCTTTCAATAGCGGCTAAAAATGACATCCCTATCTTTGTACCAGCATTTTCAGACTCAGAATTAGCTTTAAAACTCATAAAATATGATTTTTATGAAGGGTTTGATTTTCAATTTGATATCTTAGGAGATGTAAAAAAATTTGGGGAAATTGTTAAAAATTATGAAAAATATGGAACAATAATAGTAGGAGGAGGCGTTCCGCGAAATTGGGCTCAACAGATCTTTCCAATGCTAGATCAATTCGATAAAATTACTAAAATGGGTTATAACTATTCAGTTCGTATTCACACCGCTATGGAGTATGATGGAGGACTTTCGGGAAGTACTTTTTCAGAAGCAAAGTCTTGGGGTAAATACTCTCTGGAGTCAAAACATGTAAGTGTTTGGTGTGAAGCTACAATTGCTTTGCCAATTTTAATTACTGGTTTATTACAACGGTTAAAAATTATTTAATTTAATTTAGATATTTTGTTTATCAAGTGTAAGTAAAATTTAAACTTAATCCAAATATAAAAAAGAAATTGCTATTCTTAAAAAAAAATTCTTTAAAAAGTAGGAAATCTCTTTAATAAATTAGATACAATATTTTTTATCAAGGTTTTCTTTTTGAATGGAGAAATAATTTTTTTACGCTTAACAGATGTTGGACGTAATATAGATTTGAAAAAAGCTACTACTATGATTCCTGGAATCCAAGACAAAAAAATTATTAAAACTAAAGATACACCTAAATATGTGGATTTTCCTGATCCTTTAAATTTAGAGGTTACTCAGAACATAACTTCTGAACTAAAAAATGTTGAAAATATATCTTTAAACATTAAGTTATATTCAGAAGGTGTGATTTCTTTAATTGCAAGACTAGAATTTCGTAGTTTACCTTTATATGATTTACATAAATTGAAAAAGATTACGTTTAGGACTTCTGATGGTGAATTTCGAATAAATGATTTTTTAAAATATCATCATAATAAAGTGTTTAAACAAATAAGAGATTGTATTGGTGAGGAGGGCTTTTTATTTGGTGAATCTGAACATGAAAAATACACATTATATTGTTTAACTGATGAATTAGAAAACCCTAAGGAATTTATTGAGAAAGAAGAGAATTATATTTCAGCTTTACTTATGGGAGAGAACCCTGAGTTAAATCTTAGCAAAGAACAAATTAGTAAAACACTTGAACAGACTTTTTCTTTTTTGAATAAAGATTTGATAATCTTTGATTTTGATAGATGCCTAATTGTTGATCCAAATTTAGATTATGAAGATATATTACTTGTTGTTGAGATTGCAAACTATCAACTACTTGAATTACGAGCAATAGACAAACTCTTGGATAGAAGATTAGCCATAGCAGAAGAGGACATTCGTAAAATTTATTTCAAAAGTCGAAGTTTATTTAGAAGATTAAAAAAAAAAGTAGGGCGCTTAATTCGATTAAGATATGATTTATTGTTTTTATTAGAAAATATTGAAAATGTCTCAAAATTAATTGGAGATTATTATCTAGCTGAAATCTACAAGTATTTATCAGATCTATTTCAATTAGAACAATGGAGCAAAAGTATAAGACTTCGTCTAGAAACTCTAGAAAATATATATAGTGTAACTCAAACAAACATTAATGAAAAATTCTTACTTTATGTTGAAATTTTGCTTAGTTTTATTTTTATAATGGAATTTATACTACTTTTGCTTGATTTTTTTTTGTAATAGATATAATCTCTATTTATTACCAAATTTACAAGAAGATATTAGATTCAAGTAAATTCTCTTTTTTTTTTGATATAATTTTATCTATAGCCATCATAAAATCTTCATACGAGATAATTTCGGCATTTCTTCTGATTGCATACATTCCTGCTTCAGTACAAATACCCTTTATATCAGAACCAGTTGCACCTTGAGTACAACCGGTTAGCTTTTTTATTTCAATGTTCTCTTCAAAATGGAGATTTCTCATATGAACTCTGAAGATCGCTTCTCTAGCTTTTTCATTAGGAATGGGGAATTCTACTAGTCGATCAAATCGACCGGGTCTTAATAAAGCTGGGTCCAATATATCTGCTCTATTTGTTGCTCCAATAAATTTTATGTCCCCTCTTTGATCAAATCCATCTAATTCACTTAATAATTGCATTAATGTTCTATTTACCTCTCTATCACCTGAAGTATCATCTATCATTCTAATGGCTCCAATTGCATCTAATTCATCTATAAAAAGAATAGTAGGTGCTTTCTCTCTTGCTAAACTAAAGATTTCCCTTACATATTGAGAACCTTCACCAATAAATTTTTGAACCAATTCTGTAGCAACTACTTTAATAAATGTTGCATTTGTTTCGTGAGCAACAGCTTTAGCTAATAAAGTTTTTCCTGTTCCAGGTAAACCATAAAAAAGAACACCTTTAGGGGGTTCTATTCCAATTTTATTGAATAATTCTGGTTTTTTTAATGGTAATTCTATTATCTCCTTAACCTCTTGAATTTGATTTTCTAAACCTCCTATATCCTCATATGAAACATCAATAGGACTGTCTATTATTTCCATGCCTCTCACAAATGGGCTAAAATTAGAAGGTAATATCTCCATTACAGCATAATTTCTTTGATTTAATCCCACATGTAGTCCTGGTACAATCTTCTCTTTTTGTAATCCCTTACTAATTCTAACAATAAAACTAGAACTAGGTGGACTATCAACAATAGCACGGTCATTATAATCATCTAAAATATCAGTTATATATCCTGATATTAAAGGAAGTTCACTTAATCGATTTATTTCTCCATGTAAACTTTTTACTTCAAATTCCGCTTTTGTGATAATATTTCTTAATAAATTTATTTCTATTTCATAGTTCTTTATTTTTTTCTCAAGATGACGTATATATGAAATTATTTTCTCATCGTTCTCTGGATCTTTTTTACCATTTTCAATTTCTGTAGCTGTCACTTTATCGAGGGATATTATTATTAGAATTATAATTATATTAATCCAAATCTTTTTACTGCTGCTTCTAAAATTTTATTTAACATTTCCTTATATGAAATATTTGCAACATTACACATTTTTGCTAGATGCCCATCCCAACACCAACCAGGATTAGGATTTACTTCTAAAAGCTTAGGGATTCCCTTAGCATCCAAACGCCAATCAAATCGAGCATAATCCTGACATTCTAACCTTTGAAATAATTTGAGAGAAGAATTTTCAATAATTTCAATTGTATCTTGTGGAAGATTTGCAGGAAAAGATTTAATATTCCAATAAGGAGAATCTGGTAACCACTTTGCTTCATAACCACATATTTTTGGTAATTCTGGAGGCAAATTTGAATAATCTTCTTCAATTATTGGAAGGATAATAAAATTATCTGGGGGATTTCCAATAATTCCAACTGTGAGATCCTTACCAGTAAGAAATTGTTCAACTAAAACTGGTTTATCATAACCAAATTTTTCACGTATTTCTGAAATTGCACTTAACAATTCCTCTCCATTTTTAACCACACTTCTTCGAGTAATACCAAAACTAGAATCTCCAAAATTAGGTTTTACAATGGCAGGAAAATATAGGGTTAAATCAATAATTTTATCTTCAGGTTTAATATATATAGCTTCAGGGACAGGAATCTCTAATTCTTTTGCAATACCTCTTACTAATGATTTATCATAACAAAAAGCTAAACATTGAGGTCCAGAACCCGTATATGGAATTTC
>Ga0209635_10001536_pt1 | contig 17169 bp, 17 predicted proteins | sample DeeMarSWOR230_32_FD_187463 | JGI IMG/M metagenome (GOLD analysis project Ga0209635, IMG submission 187463) | Marine sediment microbial communities from White Oak River estuary, North Carolina - WOR-2-30_32 (SPAdes) (version 2) | ecosystem: Environmental > Aquatic > Marine > Intertidal zone >... | reverse complement strand
TGCCTTATAGTCTTGCTCCAGCAATTGATGAAGCTCTGCTCTCTCAAAGATGACGGCGCACATATCAGCGACACTGAGGAGGAAGCTTTTATCAGCTTCGGAGAATTGGCGAGGCTCACGGGTGTAAATTCGAATCTCCCCGATAGTCTCTCCTTTTCCGAGTACAGGAACCCCGAGTATAGAAGATATACCTTGCGCTAGCGCTATTTGGGGATATTGAACTCTTTCATCTTTAGCAGCATCGGCAATAAATACTACTTTCCCCTCAAGGATCTCTGGAAGGCTTTTATGGGCATCAAGATGGCCCTTTTTCAGATAAAGGTCGCTCAAACCATATGTGCCTACAGTGATCAAATAATCCTTTTGGGGGTTGAGGGATAGAATACGGCAGCCATTTGCCTGCATTGCCTTGGCAGTGCTTTTAGCTATAGAATTACAGATCTTTCTTAAGCTGAAAGCCGAATTAGCAACTTTGGTTATCCGCTTAAGAGCTGAATAATAACTACTTCTCGCCCTACCCACTTTTCTCGCTCTCTATCCGCATTTTGTAAAGCCGCAGTCGAGGCAAATGTTGCAGCCTTCCTGGTAAATCAAAGGACCACCACAATCGGGACATTGCCCGGCCCAGCTGTTAACCATCTCAGGATTTTTGGAAGGTGTATTCGGATTAGCGGTCTTTTCTCTAGTAGCGGGTTTTTCTCTAATGTACTTCTCCAGCACGCTAGCGATAGCATCAGCACAGGACAAAATAGCGTGTCCCTGCTCCCAAGCAATAGAAGGGCATCTAATGCCGCGCAGGTGCTTTACAATAGAATCTACATCTATCCCAGACCGTAGGGCCAGGGATGTTAGGCGGCTAATAGCCTCAAGCTGGGCTGCGGCACAACCTCCAGACTTTCCCAAGGTGGAAAAAACTTCGGATATTCCTCGGCTATCAAAGTTGACTGTCACATAGATGTAGCCACACCCGGTGTTTACCCTTTCGGTTACACCCCTGGTAACTTTGGGCCTTTTTCTGGGAGCTAGCTTACCTTCAGCCTTTTTTACCCCCTCACCAACAGTAAGAACCTGACTTTCTCGGCTCCTATCACGGTAAATAGTTATCCCCTTCAAGCCCTCCTGGTAAGCCAGCATATATACTTTAGCGACATCCTCGGGCGTCGCCTCGTGAGGGAAATTGACCGTCTTGGATACAGCGCTATCAGTAAATTTTTGGAATGTTGCCTGCATCTTAACGTGCCACTCAGGAGATATGTCATGAGCGGTGATAAAGAGCCTCTTTGTCTCTTCAGGAACTTCTTCTACGTCTTTTAACCTCTTTCCTTCAGCTAGCTGCTTCATTAGATCCGGGGAATAGAACCCTCCACTCTTGGCTATCTCCTCAAAATAAGGATTCACCTCTATAAATTCTTCGCCCTCCAGGATATGGCGCACGTAGCTTAAGGCAAATAATGGTTCAATGCCACTGGAGCAATTAGCGATTATGCTCAAACTGCCAGTAGGAGCAATGGTAGTCCGAGAGGCATTTCGAAAACGAGGACCATCGGGCATGTCATAGATGCTTTTCTGGAAAGCAGGAAAAACTCCCCTCTCTTGGGCTAGCTCTATCGAGGCTTTATCTGCCTCTTCAGATATGAAATGGGCAATTTGCTCGGCCACAACAAGCCCCTGTTCACTATCATAAGGGATGCCAAGCTGAATCAGCATGTCGGCAAAACCCATCACCCCCAGGCCTATTTTCCTGGTATTTTTTGTCATCTCCGTAATCTCTGGCAGGGGAAATTGGTTGACTTCGATAACATTATCAAGGAAGCGGACTGCCAGCTTGACTGTTTGGGATAGCTTGTCATAGTCAATGTATGGCTGGCCATCTTTATCCGCCACCATCTTGGACAAGTTTACGGAGCCTAAATTACAGGATTCGAAGGGAAGCAGGGGTTGTTCCCCACAGGGATTAGTGCTTTCTATTTTGCCCAATTTAGGCGTGGGGTTATGCCTGTTTATCTCGTCAATAAATACAACGCCCGGGTCGCCGGTGCGCCAAGCCATGTCAACTATTTTGTCAAATACCTCTTTGGCATTAAGCTTATCCGTCACCTCTCCAGTTCGAGGGTTCAGCAAATTGTAATCGGTGCCTTTTTCCACTGCTTTCATAAACTCATCGGTCACAGCTACAGAAAGGTTAAAATTGGTTAGAGCTTCCGGGTCATCCTTAGCCTCGATGAATTTCAAAATGTCGGGATGCTCAACATTGAGTATTGCCATATTGGCTCCGCGGCGCATGCCACCTTGCTTTATGACATCAGTGGTGACATCGAAGGCTCGCATGAAAGAAACAGGGCCACTAGCAATGCCACCTGTAGAACCCACTCTATCCCTTGTCGGTCTAAGTCGGGAAAAGGAAAAACCGGTACCGCCACCACTTTTATGAATCAGGGCAGTATGTTTAACCGCATCAAAAATGGACTCCATAGAATCCTCAATAGGTAAAACAAAGCAGGCTGATAATTGTCCTAGTTCGCGGCCGGCATTCATTAATGTAGGTGAGTTAGGTAGAAACTCCAGGTTTTCCATTAATTGATAAAAAGCCTCTTCATAAAAAGAGACATCCGCCTTGGGATTGTAGACAAGCTCGGCTGAGGCAATATGCCTGGCGACACGGCGAAATAGCTCTTGTGGGGTCTCAGTAACCTTCCCGTCTCCATCCTTTGACAAATATCTCCTTTCCAGAACCCTTAAGGCATTATCGCTGAGTTTGATTCCAGAAATGACTTGACTTCTGGCTTGGGGGGAAAATTCATCTGCAGTTAGAATCTCCTTAACCATTGCTCGGATTTGGGAAGGGGACACAGGCTGTTTAGTTTGCCGAGGAACAAATTCCTCCATGCCTGGGAAAGGTTGAGCTACCTCTAAGCGCTGGCTAACTTGTTCTGTAAATTTTTCCAACAATTTCCTATCACTTATACCCATGGACTCGGCAGCAGCGAAAACAGCTCGAGCTACTCTATCTCGCCCAATAGCTTTTTGGTTCTCTTTCCGGCGGGTTTTGGGCATTTTATCTCCTCTTGCGACCAACCAGGGAATTCACCGCCTCAGAAGAAGGCAGCGGTAGCTGGTTTGCTGGCGTTAACTCTCTTCGTACTGCCAGGCTATCCACTTCTTGTTTCAAAGCGCCGATGTCAGCAAATTCCCGATAAACGCTGGCAAAGCGAATATAAGCAATGTGGTCTAGTTTTCTTAATCCTTCCATGACCAAATCACCAATATAGGAACTGGAGACCTCGCTTTTGCCAACCTTGTAAAGCTCAGCCTCAATGGTGTCCACGAACTTATCAATGGCGCCTGTAGGAAGGGGACGTTTCTCACAAGCTTTGCGAATACCAGAAAGGAGCTTATCCCGGCTGAATTCCTCAAGGCGTCCATCTTTCTTAATAACGAAGATATCATGCGGCTGTATACGCTCGTAAGTAGTGAAGCGAGCATTGCAGGCGAGGCATTTCCTTCGGCGTCTCACTACCTCGTCTAGCCCCCGAGAATCTATCACCGTTGATTCCTGGCCGCCGCAGTAAGGACAGTTCACAAATTCCCCCCAAGGATTGTGGTACGGGAACATTTTACCACTAAATGTAGTAAAATGCAACCCCCCCGCAGAAAAAAAGGCTCGTTGATGGACAATTCTAGAGGAATATGCTAGGTTTGACTTAACATAGGACTAATGGAGAGGCTATAGCTCACCTGGAATATTTTGAGGAGGAGGGGAATGTGGAAGGAGAGATACAAGAGCAAGGGATAGTTTTTTCACGGAGGTATCAAATGCCTGAAGCAAAAATTGGCATTATTGGCGGAAGCGGGCTTTATAAGATGGAGGGGATGACAGAAGTTGATGAAGTGAAGGTAAGCACGCCCTTTGGCGAGCCCAGCGATGCTATTATCTTGGGCAATCTAGAAGGAGTAAGGGTTGCCTTTCTACCCAGGCATGGCAAGGGACATCGAATAAGCCCCAGTGAACTACCGGCGAAAGCCAATATCTATGCCTTGAAATCTCTGGGGGTGGAAAGGATTATCTCTGTAAACGCTGTGGGCAGTCTTAAGGAAGAGGTAGCACCTCTGGACGTAGTCATTCCTGACCAGCTAATAGACTGTACCAAAGGAAGAGCCAGTACTTTCTTTACAGATGGGATAGTGGGGCATATCTCCTTCGCGGAGCCCTTTTGTCCTGTTCTGAGCCAAATCTCGTTTGAGGCGAGCGCTAAGGTTGGAGCTAAGGTACATAAGGGTGGCACTTGTCTAGTTATGGAAGGGCCACAGCTCTCCACCAAGGCTGAGTCGCAGCTTTACCGTTCTTGGAGTGCGGATGTTATTGGGATGACAGCTTTGCCTGAAGCTAAATTAGCCAGAGAGGCGGAAATATGCTATGCGGCACTTGCCATTGTCACCGATTATGATTGCTGGCATCTGACTTACGAATCGGTGACTACTGAGATGATTTTAACAAACTTGCGGAAGGGCGTTGATACTGTCAAGAGAATCTTGAGGTTACTACTACCTTCCATACCGCAGAAACGAGACTGTGCCTGTGCTAGCGCCCTTAAGCATGCCATAGTCACTGGAACGAAATACATACCGAAAAAAAAGAGGGAAGAGCTGGGGCTGCTAATTGACAGGTATTTAGGAGGGGAGGAAGATGTCAGCCAATCTTGAGTTTGGATGTTTACCTACTGCTATCGGCAGCATGCCTCATACGAATTCTGGCGAGGCCTGTTCCATTATTATGAAATGTCTTCCTGACATTCCCGTCTGGCCGCAATTACCGCAGCGCTCTCCTAAGGAAAACATGATTATCCAATTCAGTGAGGGTTTTCCGGGGGTGGTTATAGATGGGGACAAAATTCACATCGAGCCACCAGCGGATTTTGAGAGCAAGCTGGAGCAAATCTACATTGATTGTGAGCAGGATAATGCCCGTGAATATGGCATTTCGACCGAATATGCTGCCGGGCTACATGCCTTCCTCTCCAAAGCAACAGGCAGTAAAATAGTCAAGGGGCAGGTAACAGGTCCCATCACCTGGGGATTAAGGGTTACCCGTCAGGATGGTCTGGGCATCCTCTATGACGACACTTTAGCTGAAACCGCGGCTAAGTTCCTGCGACTAAAAGCTTCGTGGCAAGAAGATATCTTGAGGGGGATATCGCCTAATACCATTATCTTTATTGACGAACCCTATTTGGTTTCTTTGGGCTCGGTGTTTACTCCTATTCCTGAAGAGAAGGTGCCTGCTCTACTAGAGGAAGTCATCAAAGGAATAAGGGGGGTAAAGGGGTTGCATTGCTGCGGGAACACTAACTGGTCAGTCCTTTTAGATACACCGATCGATATTCTCAGCTTTGATGCTTATAATTATGCCTCTTCCCTAAGCGCCCACTCCGACAAGGTGAAATCTTTCCTTGAAGGTGGTGGCAGCATTGCTTGGGGGATAGTTCCGAACGAAGAAGAGGCCTTGGCTAAAGAATCCTTGTCCGGTCTCCGTGACCGTCTGGAGGAAGCCATGGCTCCGTTCACCAGGGATGGCGTTAAATTCAAGCAGCTCATAGCTCAAGGGCTGATAACTCCTTCTTGTGGCTTGGACGGCTTATCGCCTGAAGCAGCAAGTCAAGCTCTGGAATTAACAGCTAAGTTATCCCATGACTTAAGAAGTCGATATGTAGCGTGACCTGGCGAAATAGCTGATTCTTAGATCGTATCTCTTAAGAATAAGGGCTATTATTCCTGTGAATCTCCTTCTAAAGCTTTTATTTTATTCACCCTTCGTAAATGTCTGCCGCCTTCAAAATCCGTGGCCAAGAAAGTTTTGACGATTTCCAAAGTTGACTCGGTGTCTATATTCTCCCCCCTGAGGCACAAGATATTGGCATCGTTGTGGTGGCGGGCTCGTTGTGCTGCAAATACATCACAGCATAAAGCTGCTCTTATGCCCTTTATCTTATTAGCAGCTATGCTTATCCCTACACCAGTGTTGCATATTAGAATGCCCTGGTCGAGATTACCTGAGGCCACTGCCTCCCCGACTTTCCGGGCGATGTCGGGATAATCCACAGGCTCCGTGCTGTAGCAACCAAAATCTTGATAGCTATGACCTGCGTTTTGCAGGAAGGGCATAATTAGTTCCTTTAAAGCAAGGCCGCGGTGGTCACAGCCTATAGCAATGCGCTTCACTATTTACCTCCAAGTATTCCTTGTAAGCTTTGTCAATCTCATGCGAGGGTATGATGCCCTGACGCAAAATTATCGGCGATTCACGGGTAACATCTACTACTGTGGATTCCCTACCGCCAGGACATTTGCCTCCATTGATAATAAAGTCGATTTTTCCTCCCAGTTGTTGTCCAACTTCCTCGGCAGTTAAGGCAGCCGGTTGGCCACTAATATTGGCACTGGTTCCGATTATGGCATTCCCCAGGTGTTGAATGATAGCTAGACAAACAGGGTGGTCAGGAACGCGTACTGCTATGGTGGGTCCTGGGGCTAGATAGGCGGGCAAAGAATCTGTTTTTGGTAAAACCAGAGTTAACCCGCCTGGCCAAAAACGCCTTGCCAAAAACCGGGCAATTTCTGGTATTGGATCGGCCAGAGTAGTCAATCGCTCTACATCAGCGGTAAGCAAGGGAAGTTGCCGATGCTTGGGCCGGTTTTTTATCTCATAAATCCTTTCCACGGCCGTGGCATTGAAGGCGTCAGCCCCCAGCCCGTAGACCGTGTCAGTAGGGAAAGCAATCACCCCACCCTTTTGAAGGATTCTAACTCCTTTCTCAATTTCTCGTTGTAAAAAGCCCATCTTTTTCTGACGTTAGTATAGCATGGTAGCGTCCGGGTAGGAATGTATCCTTTCCATATTCGAGAGCTCGGGAAGGCTTTAACCGCGAGTGAGAAGCCTTGCCAGGTGGGGAAAGGCTCGGCCCACCTCGGGTTGATAATAGTGCAGGACAGTGATAAGCTAAATGTATTCACCGCCATAAATCTGCAATGAAAAAGAAGTCAGAAAGCCACAGAATTGCTGCCAGCGATGATATTGAAGTCTCTACCTATCTGGAGCTAGCCAAAGAGCTGCGCGGCGAGCAACCTGTAGTTGAGCCTAAGCTACCACCAAGCGAGCGTGAAACTATAGTGGTGCTCGACTTCGGCTCTCAATATAGCATGCTCATTACCAGGCGGGTACGGGAATGCAATGTCTATTGTGAGCTTGTGCCTCATGACACGCCCTGGGAGAAAATAGCTTCCCTTAACCCACGAGGATTTATCCTCTCGGGAGGTCCAGCTAGCGTTTACGATTCCGGGGCTCCTTTGCCTTTACCCTACATTTACGAAAGCCGGCTCCCTGTTATGGGCATTTGCTATGGAATGTTTGCTATCGCTTATGACTTGGGTGGCCATGTAGCTCGGGGAACGAAGCGCGAATACGGGCACACAATCTTATACATAAGTGCTGAAGATTGTCCTCTTTTTGCCGGCCTTCCTTCTTCTCTCCCGGTGTGGATGAGTCATGGTGACCAAATAATGGAGATGCCTCCTGGCTTCAAGGCTTTGGCTTACACTGAAAATTCGCCATTCGCTGTTATAGGTAACGATAGCGGCATTTACGGACTGCAGTTCCACCCTGAAGTGGTTCACACAGCTCAAGGAAAAACCATATTCCAGAATTTTGTACTTAAAATATGTGGCTGCCAGGGCAACTGGACACCAGCTAATTTCATAGCTGAGAGCGTAGATAAAATTAAAGAGCAAGTGGGTGGCGGGAGAGTGGTCTGTGCTCTTTCTGGAGGCGTCGATTCGGCAGTAGCTGCTACCCTTATTGACCGTGCTATTGGCAATAAGTTAACTTGCATCTTTATCAACAATGGCTTATTGCGTCGTGATGAACCTGAAAGGGTGCTTAGTACCTTCAAGCGTAACCTCAAAATGGATGTAGTTTACATAGACGCCACCGATAGATTCTTAGAACGACTTAAAGGGGTTAGCGATCCGGAAAAGAAACGGCATTTAATAGGAAATGAGTTTATACAAATTTTCGAGGAAGAGGCGGCCAAATTAGGCAAGATTGATTTTCTCGCCCAAGGCACTCTTTACCCTGATGTCATTGAAAGTACTTCTGCGGAAACCAAAGCTGCAGCTAAAATAAAGAGCCATCATAATGTCGGCGGCTTACCGACCAAAATGAATTTCACTCTTATCGAGCCCCTGAGGTATTTGTTTAAGGATGAGGTTCGACAAGTAGGGTTAGCTCTAGGCCTGCCTGAGGATATGGTCTGGCGACAACCATTTCCTGGACCGGGGTTAGCCATTCGCATTATAGGTGAAGTGACCAGAGAGAAGCTGGAGATACTGCAGTCTGCTGATTGGATTTTGATGAATGAAATCAAAAAAGCCAAACTTTATCGCCAACTTTGGCAAAGCTTTGCTGTACTTACTGATGTCAAGAGCGTTGGCGTCATGGGCGACTACAGGACTTATGGCTACTTGGTGGCGGTCAGAGCAATAACCAGTGAAGATGCTATGACTGCTGATTGGGCTCGCCTGCCCCACGACCTTCTTGCTAGAATATCTGACCGCCTGGTTAATGAAATTCCCAGTGTCAACAGGGTAGTCTACGATGTCACCAGTAAACCGCCGGCAACTATAGAGTGGGAATAAATATTAAAGGAGAAAGGGATGAGCCATTCTTTTGAAGAAATGAGTGAAGAACAACTGGCTATACAGGATGACTTGGGCATGCTCCGCGAGGATTTGATAGGCGAGTTGCAAGCTATTAACTTGTATCAGGAACATATATTAGACTTGGAGAATGAAGAGGCTGTGAATACACTGGAACATATTGTTGAAGAGGAAAAGGAGCATGTTGCAGAGTTGCTGAGACTAATTCAAAATCTCGACCCGGTTCAGGCCGAGAAATTCAAGAAGATTTTATAATGCTATGGCACACAGAGTGAAATTAAAAGGGGTGAGGAAGAATAGGGGGAAGCATAAGAAGAAAAAGAAGCAGTAGGGATTCTCCGAGGCCAAGATCGGCTGTTCCTATCGTGGTGGAGACGGGAAGACATAAGTAGGAGAGTTTGTAGTAGATAAGAGGGGGATATGCCATATTGTCCTGAGTGTCGGGATGAATTTCAGGACTGGGTGAAGGTCTGCCCGGACTGTAAAGTTGCTCTAGTAGCGGAGTTGCCTCTTCAGCCTAAGCGTGAAGAAATAGACGAGCCACTGGTACATATTGCTACTGCCCCTAATGAATCGATAGCTAATATGTGGGCAGGAATTCTAGAGGAGCATGGCATTCGCTGCCTATTGAAAAGTGCGGACCTTCGAGCAGCCATGTATTGTTTTACTTACAATATGAGATGCGAAATTCATGTGTTGGCATCGGAGGCTGAACAGGCGAAAGAGATATTAGCTCCCTTTCTCGAAGACTTGACACGCGAGAGTAAAATTTGAAGATACTAGTCGTTGGTGGAGGAGGCAGGGAACACACCTTAGTCTGGAAGATTGCCCAGAGTTCCAGGGTGGGAAAGGTTTTCGCTGCCCCGGGGAATGCCGGCACAGCGGCTATCGCGGAAAATCTGAATTTTCGCCCCACAGATATAGAAGGGCTGGGCAAGGCGGCTAAGGAAAAAGGTGTTGACCTTGTCGTGGTTGGTCCTGAGGCTCCGCTAGCTTCGGGCATAGTAGACTACTTTGATAGTCTGGGTATTCCTATTTTCGGTACCACTAAAGCAGCCACCCAATTAGAATCAAGCAAGGTTTTTGCCCGAAATTTGATGGAGAAGTATGGCATCCCCTGTCCTAAAGGCGCCATTTTCTCCTCTTACCCTGAGGCTCGTGAATACCTTCAAAAACAGCGTCCGCCTGTCGTTATCAAGGCCGATGGGCTAGCTGCTGGCAAAGGTGTGATTATCGCCGGTTCTTTGGCGGAGGCTCACAAAGCCCTCGGCGACATCATGGAAGCAAAGATTTTCGGCTCCGCAGGAGATAGGGTAATGATCGACGAATATCTTAGCGGTCGAGAGGTAAGCCTCATAGCCTTTACTGATGGCAAAACGGTCTCACCTATGGTGCCAGCTTGCGACTATAAGAAAATCGGGGATAATGACCAGGGTCCCAACACTGGAGGTATGGGAAGTTATAGCCCAACGGGTTTTTTCTCCACTGGGATGACAGAAAAGGTAACCAAGGATATTTTAGTGCCGACTGTGAAGGCCATGGCCAAGGAAGGCATGCTTTATAAGGGCGTGCTCTATGCGGGGTTAATGATTGTCGATGGAGAGCCTGTGGTGCTGGAATTCAATGCTCGCTTTGGTGACCCGGAAACTCAGGTCGTTTTGCCTCTTCTCAAAACCGACCTCGTGGATATACTTATAGCAGTAGTCCAGGGCAACCTCGACAGGGTGAAAATAGAGTGGAGGTCCGAGGCTTGCGTTGGAGTGGTTATGGCTTCGGGTGGCTATCCCGGAAGCTATAAAACCGGCTTTCCCATACAAGGGATGGATAGTTTGGACAAGGATGTGCTGGTTTTCCATGCTGGAACTAAGTTGGGAAATGATGGCATAATTTATACCGACGGCGGGCGAGTGCTCGCCGTAGCAGGTTTGGGCAAGGACATAGCTGAAGCTCGGAAAAAGGTTTACCGCAACGTTCCTGATATTTACTTCGAAGGTTGTCATTATCGTAAGGACATTGCTTTGAGGGAGATAGATAGGATAAAATCTAAACCCTAAGTACCAAATAGAATTTAGGATTTACATGGCAATGGCATTGGTGGGCATAGTCATAGGAAGTAAAACAGATACCGAGCTGATGCAGCCGGCGATGGACATGCTTAAGCAATTGGGCATTGATTATGAACTTTCCGTTATCTCAGCCCATAGAAATCCTGAAAAACTAAGGAAGTATGGCCTGGAGGCAGAGAAGAGAGGACTCAAAGTTATCATTGCTGCTGCTGGCAGAGCTGCTCACCTTCCCGGTGTTTTGGCTAGCTGGACAACTTTGCCTGTAATCGGTGTGCCCTTGCCTACTAGCGAGTTAAAAGCCATAGATGCTTTGCTTTCCATAAGCCAGATGCCCGGGGGAGTGCCGGTAGCCTGCATGGGCATTGGTCAAAGTGGGGCAAAGAATGCTGCCTTGCTCGCCGCCCAGATTTTGGGCACCGAGCGTAAAGAGATAAAAGAAGCCTATCGTAAGTATAAACAAGAGTTAGCAAAGGGATAATATATGATTGAACGGTACTCCAGACCTCAGATGAAGAAAATCTGGTCTGATAAAAATAAATTTGACCAGTGGCTTAAGGTGGAAATAGCTGCTTGTGAAGCCTGGGCTGAGCTGGGCGAAATCCCCCGAGAAGATATAGTTAAGATAAGGAAAGCCAGCTACAACTTGAATCGCTTTGCTGAGTTTCTGAAGGTGACCCATCATGACGTGACTGCTTTTCTTAACTCGGTGGCTGAAAGCCTGGGCCCAGAGTCACGCTTCATACATCTTGGTCTCACCTCCTCGGATGTTATGGACACTGCCCTTGGTTTACAGTTGACCCAGGCGGCAGATATCTTGGCGCAGGACGTAGCCGGGCTTATATCCGTCATGGAGGATAAAGCCGTAGAGCACAAATACACCCTTATGATGGGGCGGACCCATGGTGTTCATGCTGAGCCTATTACCTTTGGCTTAAAGATGGCCCTGTGGACTGAAGAAATGAAGCGTAATGCTCAGAGGCTGGCTGAGGCTAAGAAAAATATCTCTGTGGGCAAAATATCCGGGGCAGTAGGCACTTATGCTACTGTGCCTCCTCAGGTTGAAAAAATAGCTTGCGCCAAGTTAGGGCTTGCTCCAACTCCCATATCAAGCCAAATAGTTCAGCGTGACCGCCATGCCCAATTCTTGACCACTTTGGCTATTATCGCCAGCTCCCTGGAGAAATTTGCCACCGAGATTAGAGGTCTCCAGCGAACGGAAGTCCGGGAAGTTGAAGAGCCTTTTGAAGAAGGACAGACGGGCTCCTCGGCGATGCCTCATAAGAGAAATCCAGAGCTTTGTGAACGTATCTGCGGACTGGCCAGATTAATAAGAGGCCATGCTTTAACTTCTCTGGAGAACATCGCCTTGTGGCACGAACGTGACATCAGCCACTCCTCCACAGAGCGAATTATCCTACCTGATTCCTGTCTGGTGCTGGATTACATGTTGTCTATATTTACCTCAATAATGAAAGGGCTCAAGGTTTATCCGGAAAACATGCGTCGTAATATTGAGACTAGCCAGGGGCTAGTCTTCTCCCAGAGAGTACTCATTGCTTTAATAAACAAAGGTCTAACACGAGAAGAAGCTTACAAAATGATCCAAGATAATGCTATGAAGGCCTGGCAACAAGGGAAAGACTTTCTGGGTCTGCTTGAAGCAGACAGGCGAGTAACAGCTCATTTGAGCAAAGCGGAACTGAACTCAATATTTGATTATGGGTATTATCTGAAGCATGTAGATGAGGTCTTTGAGCGGCTAGGGTTAAGCAAGGCTAGGAAGAAAGCAAGGCGAGCCAAGGTAGAAGGCTTGGCTCCGCGTGCTATCTAGCCCGGGTTAAGTATGTCTGTATTATTAGAAACTAATCTACATCTACCTTTATTTCGCCGTGGCAAGGTAAGAGATGTTTATGATTTAGGTGATAAACTACTCATCGTATCCAGCGACCGCATCTCTGCCTTCGATGTGGTCTTGCCCTGCGGCATCCCTGACAAAGGAAAGGTTCTTAACCAGCTTTCTGCCTTCTGGTTCGAAAAAACAGCCCATATCCTGCCTAATCATCTTAGCAAGATAATTGATAGCAATGTTGTTCTGAACGAAGTGAAGAATCTCTCGAGCCAGCCGGGGGATTTACCGGATTCTCTTATCGGCCGCTCTATGCTTGTGGCTAGGGCTGAGCGCATACCTGTAGAATGCGTTGTTCGGGGCTATCTAGCTGGCTCGGCATGGGCGGCGTATAAAAAAACTGGAAAAATTGGCCATATCCATTTGCCCTCGGGAATGAAGGAAAGCCAGGAATTATCCCAACCTATCTTTACCCCCACTACTAAGAGCGACACGGAGCATGACCGTCTTTTAACCGATCAAGACATAAAAGACCTTGGCATTGAAAACCTTTTCGGAGAATTAGAACAAAAAAGCCTGCTTATTTACGGCTATGCTCGGGATTATGCCAGAACAAGGGGCATAATAATTGCCGATACCAAATTCGAGTTTGGTTTCATCGATGGTAAATTAGCTCTTATCGATGAGTTGCTAACGCCAGACTCAAGTCGTTTCTGGGATGCCAGCCAATATAAGGTTGGCTACTCTCAGCCCAACTTTGATAAGCAGTTTGTTCGGGATTGGCTCTCAGGTTCAGGGTGGAATAAAGAACCGCCAGCGCCTATGTTGCCACCGGAGGTAATAGAGGGGACATCGAAAAGATATCGTGAGGTGTACAGCAAGTTAACCGGGGGCGTTCTCAGAGAAGAACAAGACGAAGGTCGATAGTCGATAGAAGTAAGATCAAGCCTTTTTACGTTCTCATCCAGCCAGTACCTTGACCAACCGTAACAAGTTGCTATCCAATTCCTTGCTCTTTTCCCAGGTTTCCCTTAGAGGAGTGAGGGCTATATCTCCCTTCAGCTCCCCCACCATGTAACCCGACTTGGCATTGACCAAGGCATCAATGGCCGCTGCTCCTAACTTGCTGGCGAGGACTCTATCCCTGGCTGTAGGCGAGCCACCTCTTTGAACATGTCCCAGCACACAAATTCGGTACTCCATCCTTAATCGCTCCCATACTTGTTGAGCGATTGAAAACGCACCGCCCGCCTCATCTCCTTCAGCAACTATCACGATAGAGGATTTCTTGCCTCTCTTGAAGCTACGCCTTATATCGAGGCAAAGCTGTTCTATTTTTGTCTCTACTTCTGGAATCAAGATATCCTCGGCTCCGCCAGCAATTCCTACCTCCAGTGCAATAAATCCCCTACACCTTCCCATGACCTCGATGAAAAAGGGGCGTTGTAGCGACCCCGCAGTATCTCTGATCTTATCTATGGCATCCAAAGCTGTATTTATGGCGGTATCGAAGCCAATAGCATCGTCAGTGCCATAGACATCGTTATCTATGGTGCCGGGAATACCAATAACTTTTACATCCCCGGCTTCGGACAGGGCTGCTGCACCGCGAAAGGTGCCATCACCGCCTATAGTTATCAATCCCTCGATGCCTTTCTGTTGCAGAATTCCAATTGCCTTCCTTACGCCTTCCTCGGTCTTCATTTCCTCACAGCGGGCTGTTTCCAGAATAGTGCCACCACGGTGGATAATGTTGGCTACCGACCTACGCCCCAGCTTTACAAAGTCTTTCTCCAATATACCGCGGTATCCTCGGCGAATCCCCACGACCTCCAGCCCGCGGCTAGCCCCGCAGCGGACTATAGCCCTGATGCAGGCATTCATCCCTGGAGCATCACCGCCACTGGTTAAGACGCCAATCTTTTTCATAATACTTTCCGGTTTAGCTTCTATTCTACCATGAGTAGTGAAGTTATTTCACAGAATCTTGTAGAAAGCCCTCAGTATTCTCAATGCTTGGCTCCCTTAAACCCTGTAGCTATCTCGATAATACACTAGCAAATATAGCTCTCTAAGCAAGTCAGACTCGTTGTGCTTTATGATTTGCTGCAAATAGTTATCATCCTCTGTGTAAAGGAATCTTTGCCATAGTAAAGGGACGTCCTTGCCGCTTATCACTGGCTCGTTAAAATAGTGCTCCGCGTGAGAAAACAGCTCGTCCAACTTAGGCCACTTGAGGTACAGTGCCTCGGCCTTTTCCTTCCAGGGCTGGAATAAGTCTATCCCTTCTATATCAATCCCTTTAGCTTGAAGAAATCCCTTCTCGAAGGCGAGGTTGTAGGCGTAAAATGGCTTGGGGAGCGTCGGAACGAGTTCAGCAAGCTGGGCGATAAACGGCGTTTCTTCTTGCGAACTCCGGCAGATTATCTCAAGATGACTCCCTTGAATGTAGCCAAAAAGCACTATCTCATCGCGGTCCATATCAAGACCGCTGGTCTCTATGTCAATCAAGGTTCCTTGGGGAATACCCAGCATTAACTCTCGGCTGTATGAGGTAATCATGCCTGCATCTTCTTGTTTTTGTCATTATTATACAATCCAGATTACACCAAAGATAGCCTAATAAGTTAAAATTGGTGCTAAGCGGCTTAGCAGGCAATAAGAAGAGCGAGCCCCAGATTTTGGAGCTCGCTCCTGAATATCGCTATTCAGTTTTTAATCACCCCTACTCTTCCACTTCAGCTTCCGGCTGAACTGCCGTTACCCCTTCTTGGGAGCCTTGCCTTCTAGACGAAGAGCTCGGGGCTTCCATGTGCTCTCCAGCAGCACATCTTACGCTGCCGGGGAGCTCCGATCGGGAAACACCCATCGGCATAACCAGGCTTCTCTCCGTGTCATGCCCCACCTCCTTGCTAGGCATCGACTATTCTTGCCTAACAAATATAGTTTAGCATAATGTAGATAGCTACGTCAAGAGTACAAACGTACCGCTTTTAAAGGTCAAAGATGTAAGAGGTGGGGAAGTGTTATTATAGGTGCAAAAGGACCTGTACATATGGACTTTTGCGAGCAGTTAAGGAATAAGCTTAAGGAAGCTGTGGAGAGGAGCAGGGCCGATGGCATACTCCTGTCAGGAGGGGTGGATACGAGCATTTTGGCTTTTGTAGCCAGGCCGAGCACTGGCTTTACAGTGACGTTAAAAGACTCCCTGGCATCTGACTTGGGTTATTCAGAAAAGGTTTCCGAGCTCCTGGGAATACAGCATAAGAAAATGGAATTCACTACGGAAGAAGCGCTTGCCACACTTCCTGAGGTTATAAGAATACTGAAAACATTTGACCTTGCCCTGCCCAACGACCTTTCTATATATTTTGCTCTTAAACTTGCCAGGGAAAATAGAATTAGTTCCGTCATGACCGGTGACGGAGCCGATGAGCTCTTCGCCGGCTACTCTTATATGGCAGAGCTTCCTCCTGAAGACCTGGAAAGATATATAAGAAGGCTTTCACAAAGCTGGCACTTCTCAGCCGGCTATCTAGGCAAGGCTCTGGGCATTGCGGTAAAACAGCCCTTCCTCGATGAGGATTTCGTTCGTTTTGCTCTGGAAATAAGCCCCGAGCTCAAGGTCAAAGATGGGGTAGGGAAGTATATCCTGAGGAAGAGCTTTGAGGGTCTACTGCCGGCCGAGATAGTGTGGCGGAGAAAGGAAGCCATAGAGTACGGCTCAGGCTCCACCAAGCTGCACGAAATAATAAGTAGTATGGTCACAGACAAGGAATTCCACTCAGCAAGAAAAGAAGTTGACATAAAGTTCATAAATAAGGAGCACTTCTTTTACTGGCGTATCTATAACGAGGTCGTGAGGAAAATTGCCAAGGCCAGGGATGATGAAATTAGCTGTCCCTGTTGCGGCGCAGCCATGGGTAAATATCACTGCCGCACCTGCGGCTTCTCCCGAAGTCTCTATAGGGTTTCCTCTCTCCTCTGAGTCCGGCATTCTAGCGCTAGCAGTATTTTGCTAGAATTCTTGAGATTGAAAAAATAGGGATAGAATGAGTGAAAGCAGTGGCTATTTAACAGCAAAGGATGGCACAAAGCTATTTTATCAAAGCTGGCAGCCACGAAAGGTTGAGCTGGCATTGTTATGCATACACGGTGCCTGTAGTCGCTCTATAGAATTTGCCTACTTAGGGGACTCCTTAGCGTCTAAAGATGTAGTGACTTACGCTTTAGACCTTAGGTCAAACGGGCAGTCGGGTGGTGAAAGGGGAGACCTGGCAGATATCAAAATTCAGTTGGACGATATAGATGAAATGGCTGGCTTCATCAATAAAAAGTGGCAGAAGCCAATATACATGCTAGGTCATAGTTCGGGAGGTTCGTACGCTTTATGGCATGGTAGCGAACATTCTGAGCACCTGGCTGGGCTAGTGCTTGTTGCACCGGCTATAAAGGTAAAGATGCCGCTCGGCATGCCAGCACCGTTATCGGATTTGTGGAAGTTTCCCATTTACGGCATCTTCAGGCCTCGCGAAAAGTGGGATGTCT
>Ga0209635_10001534_pt1 | contig 17176 bp, 21 predicted proteins | sample DeeMarSWOR230_32_FD_187463 | JGI IMG/M metagenome (GOLD analysis project Ga0209635, IMG submission 187463) | Marine sediment microbial communities from White Oak River estuary, North Carolina - WOR-2-30_32 (SPAdes) (version 2) | ecosystem: Environmental > Aquatic > Marine > Intertidal zone >... | reverse complement strand
TAATTAAGCTTTTTGAAAATACTAAAGCTGTTGATTGCCAATATATGAAAACTCCAATCAGTACAGCAGCTATTATTAGAACATAAGTTGGCCAATAAATTTCTGAGTAAGTTATGCTCTTAGTTTCATTAGGAGCTAGAGTAGTTCTCCAATAATATTTTCCGAGCATCATTCCTGTTGGTGTTGGGCCTGATAATAAATAATACCAACCCTGTGGAGAGACAGATTCTAAATCTGCATCAGAAACAATATTACCTTTATTGATTGCTAATACAGTTATCGAAGCTCCGAAAGGAGTTGCTGAAACCTCTTTATCATAAATAACATTCTCAACAACAGGAATCTTAAATAACCCTGTTTCTGTATACAAATTTTTACCAACATTATCAACCAAATTCAAATCAATATCATAATCTCCTGGATTCATGTCTTCTAATGAAAAGGTGATTTCAAACTCCTCACTTTCAAGCACACCTAATTTTTCAATAGGAAATGTTTTTTGTCGATTAGCAACCTTAGCTACTAAGGCTAAGTTAGTTAATAATTTTGAACCAACATTATGAATGGTCCCTGATATTGTAATATCATCTAAACATGTTTCACAACTTAAAGAGACGTCTTTTAGTATAGCTGATGTTATTTGTTTAACATTTATCAATAAGTTATCTTCTATTACTGATCCTGTACTAAGTCTTTTAACCTTAAGGAAATATTGATATATATTAGGTAAAGCATCTCTTGCTGGTTTAACATGTATTAGTATTGTACCACTCCCAGAAGCTGGAACCTTTAACAATGATTCTTCAGCAACAACCCATTCTTGAGGAAATCCAATAACAGATATAGTAAACCAACCCTCTTGTAATGGGTTTTTTATTGTAAGTTTTAAATAATCATCATGAGTAGCTAAATATTCTTCTTTCATTTCTAAATCTATACTAAAATCTTGTGCTAATGCTAATTGAGTTAAAATAAGAGATATTGCTAGAAATGATAATATCAGTCTTTTCATAAGAAACAATTATACATTTAAGTTTAAATATTTTTATATCTTCTCTTTTTTACCATTAAAGCTATTATTAATAATATTAAAATTATAAAGAGTGTTATAATTAAATACAATGTCATTGACCCAAAGTATGACAGTATAACAAATACTGAAGAAAGCTGAGGAATAGCTTCTGATACTGTTCTTCCAATAGAAGCTAATAAATTAGATATATAAAAATTAGATATAATGAAGATTATAATAACTCCAATAAGCAGTATTATATCAGTATAAATCAGTTTTTTTAAGGTTTTAAAACTTTTAGGTTTAGTTTCTTGTTGGACAAGCTCTTTTTTGGGAACATGATCTAAACAATAAACTTTACCCCCTTCTATAACTTTACAGTCTGAACAAACTACTCGATTGCAAACTGAACACAAATATTCTCCTTCATTTTTTCCACATCTTTTACATTCCATATTATCATTTAAATAATTTCAGAGTAACCAATTAATCTCCATCTTTCTGCAATTCTTCTTGATAAAACGATTCTATCTCCTTTATCAGCACATATGGGAAGCCTAAGTTCTAGTTCACAAACGCCTTCTTTCAAATTTTTAACTATACCCAAAGTTCTCGCAGTTCCAATATTTATCATTAACTGCTCTCCTAGCTTTATTGGTTCTATTTTTTCAATTATTTTTTCAAAAAGATTTGGTTTAAAGGATATTTTATTTAATACTGACGGTAGGTTTTTTCCAACTAAAGAACCTGAGAGAGAATCTGCTTTTGTTAAAACAGGATCAAGTTCTGTTAAAACTCCTAATAATCCTCCTGCACCTGCTTTTTGCAGATCTTTACCTGCTTTCTGTAAACCATCAACCTTTGTTTTAACAGGACTCCAATTCTCTTTTATTCTTATTCCAGGCCTTATCTCAATTTCATCTCCAATTTTTAACTCACCTTGTATTAAGGCTCCTCCTAACACTCCCCCTTTAAGTTTTTCAATTTCTGTTCCTGGTCTGTTTATATCAAAAGATCTCACAACCAACATTTTAGGAGACTTAACGACATCTCTTTCAGGAGTTGGTATTTTTTCTTGAATTGCTTCTATCAAAAAATCTATATTCAAATTTTTCTGAGCAGAAACAGGAATTACTGAAGCATTCTCTGCTATCGTTCCTTTAATAAATTCTTTTATTTGATTATAATTTTCTAATGCCTTTTCTTTGCTAACCAAGTCTATTTTACTTTGGACAATAATTACATTTTTTATTCCAACGATGTTTAAGACCATCATATGTTCTTTTGTTTGGGCTTGAGGACATTTTTCATTTGCAGCTATTATAAATAAAATACCATCCATTAAACTTGCTCCTGCTAAAACAGTTGCCATTAGGGTTTCGTGTCCAGGAGCATCAACAAAAGAAATTGTTCTTTGAGGTTCGCATTTTCCAGAACACTTTGGACATTTTTCATTAGAAGAATAAATATCATCTTTTTTACACTTGTATATTGTCGCATCTGCATAACCAAGCTTTATTGTAATTCCTCTTTTCAGTTCTTCAGAGTGAACTGCAGGCCATTTTCCAGAAATAGCTTGAACTAAAGTAGATTTCCCATGATCTACATGTCCAAGCGTGCCAATATTAACTTCTGGTATTAGTCTCTCATCTATTTCTTTCATTGTATCACTCAATATTAATTTTTGTTACACCTTCTACTTTTTTAAGGTTTCCAAAATAAGCTATAATAAACTTTAAAACATTATTAAGATAAACATATTCTAACTCACAAGAACCTAATTTTTTAACAGAATCTATATCCATATTTTTAGAGAGTTTAACTGCTATATTTTCTGAAATATGTTTTTTAATTTTTTCAAAAACCAAAGATATAGGAGGAATAGTTTTATTTACATCGATCACATGAATATTAAAATTCCCGTCCTTACTCCAATCAGGATCTATAAAAACAATATCAGCCTTTATTTTACTTAATAGAGAATCGTCTAGAATATCTCCTAAAATAAATTCTATTTTTTTATCTATGTTATACAGTTTGGCATTATGTTTAGTTTTTTCCAATCTTTCTTTGTTTATATCAACAGCAATAACTTTATTAGAAAATTTTGCAAATTGAATAGAATTAGAACCTATGCTACAACATAAATCAGCAATTGTATTTGTTTTTAATCTTTTAGCTAAATATTCTGCTAAAATTTCATGAGTTGCAAAAGCATATTCTTCTTCATTAAATTTAACATTTGATTTGGAAAATTTTTTGAAATTACTCACCTTCTTTCTTTTCTTTAGGCTCAGTTTTTTCTTGTTCCTCTTCTGCTGATTTTTCAGGAGCTTTTTCTGATTCTGGTTTTTCTTCTTTAGGTGTTTCAGGCTTCTCTTCTTTAATTTCTTCTTTTTTCTCTTTTGGAGGAATTCCTAATATTTTTGGAATATCTCCCTCACCTTCTAAAACTTTACAATTAACTTGAACGATTTCATCAGAAACTGTATTTCCTCTTATGTATTTTCTTTTTCTCATTCCTTTGACTTTATAGACTTTCTTCTTTATTTTCTTTCTACCCCTAAAACCAATTCCCTTTGTTAACAAAGCTTTTTTTCTTAATGATCCTGGTAAATCGTATCTCATTGGAAATCCGTCTTTATCACTTCCACCAGTTATTTGTAAAGTAAATCCTGATAAACCTATTAAAGAACCGTCAAAATCGTCTCCAATCTTCTTTCCAATTAAAGAAGGTACTTCTTTTTCTATTTGCCAAGCTTTTTTAGATTTTGGTTCTGAAATTACAATTTTAAACATTTTATCACCCCAGTTTTTGCTTAGTGAAGCACATTCCCGGGTTGTTTAATAATTATAGTAAAACTATTTAAAGATATTTTTATAGCAGAGTAATAAATATTATGAAAATGGTTAAAAGAAGTAAAAGAAAATTACAATCTTACAGACACTTGAGTGAGGGCAATTCTTTAAATGATTGGTATAAGGTTAAAAATCCATTAAGAGTTATGTGGAATTTTTTTATTATTAGTCTATGTAAAATTATTCCGTCTTTAGCTTTGAAAAGAACCCTTTATAGAAGTATAGGAATTAAAGTTGGTAAAAATGTTTCAGTTGGTTTAGGAGTCATGTTTGATATCTTCTTTCCGGAGCTAATAGAAATTGGTGATAATTCTGTTATTGGTTATAATGCAACAATGCTTGCTCATGAATTTTTGGTTGATGAATGGAGAACAGGGAAAGTTAAAATTGGAAAAAATGTTATGATTGGAGCGAATTCAACTGTAATTGCTGGTGTAACTATTGGTGATAATTCAACTGTTTCTGCTTGTTCTTTTGTTAATAAAAATATTGAACCATTTAGTTTTGCTCAAGGCGTTCCAATAAGAGTAGTGAAAAGATGATTAAAAAAAGGTTTTGGGAAATAGATACTTTACGTGGTTTTGCAATAATCAATATGATAATTTTTAATTATTCCTTTGCACTCAGCTATCTTAAAATATACAATTTAAATTTAGGATTAACTTATGCTTCATTAATTGCATCAACTTTTATTTTTCTTTCTGGATTATCATTAACAATAAGCTATAGTAGAGTTAAAAAAAGAAAACCGAAAGAAATTTATAAAAAATTCTTTTCAAGAGGTTTGAAGATAGTTGGTTATGGTATTTTAATAACCTTTATCACATTTCTAACTTTTCCACAAGTTTTTGTAATTTTCGGAATTTTGCATTTTATAGGAATTTCTATAATCTTTGGGTTATTTTTTCTAAACTTTAAAAAACTAAATCTTTTCTTAGGGTCATTAATTATTGCTTTAGGTATTTATCTACAGAATTTTAGATTTGATTTTCCATGGCTTTTATGGCTAGGTTTTATTCCAAAATACTTTTATACATTTGATTACTTTCCAATTTTACCATGGTTTGGAGTTAGTCTTTTAGGTATATTTTTTGGGAACCTTTTGTATAAGAATGGAAAAAGGAAATTTAAAATCAAAGATCTTTCAAATTTGTCTATTGTAAAATTTTTAGCTTTTTTAGGAAGAAAATCATTAATTATTTACCTAGCCCATCAACCCCTATTAATATTGATTTTGTTAATTCTAGGTTTTAAGATGTTCTAAAATTTCCTTAGCTAATTCGATTTCTTCATTCATTTTCAATTCTTTCAAAACTTTCAAATCATCTTCACTTACAATTGTTGTTAACTCATCTCCCTCATCTATATGTCTTCCAACAATTGGTCCTTCAATAGAAATAGCAACTTTATCTCCTGTAACAGCTTTTGGCAAAGTCTTGTTTTCAGATTGTACTGTCTTTATTTCTCCAATCTCTTTTCCATTTTTCTGGAGTTTGAATCCAGCCTTTATTGTCCCTGCTAAAACCTCTACACCTACAATAGCAGGATGGGAAACATGGAATATATGTCCTGGTAATAATTTAATTTTGGCTGGTAAGGTTATTGTTTCCAGTCTTTGTAATTTAATCTTCTCTCTTGTTTCATTTACAAATTCTTCATAACCTTCTGTTAACTTGTATATTATATTGTTTTGTAAAATCTTGATCGTTTTGTCTTTAGCATATACTGCCGCTATATTATCAACGCCAACATTAAAGGCAATTATTAATTTTTTCAAAGTATCTTTAACAGCATCTATTTCAACAACATCTTTTCTCAAAACATTTCCTGTTTCAGCTTTTTTGATAGGAACCTTATCCTTAAAAATTCCTATCAAAGCTTCCAAACTTCCTAGATTGTCTGCTTTCAGAATTATTCCTTCTCCTGTTTTTTCAAATTCTATTTCTTGTATATTAGCTTGTAATTCTTTTTTTATTTCTTCTATCTGAGCTCCTTCATGAACTGTAGCTATAGGACTTCCTGCAACAACATTTTCTAAATCAGGAGCAGCAATTTTTACTCCTGCAGCAGCAGAAGCATAATCAATGTTCTCAAATTGTTTTTCAACTCTTATTTCTTTTAATGGTCTTGGTTTTAACAAAGCTTTTATTTTTGTTACTATTGGTTTTTTTCCTCCAATTATCAACCAGTCTCCTTTTTTTATCTCTCCATCATAAAGAATAACATCTACTGTTGCTCCCAAACCTGTAAGATATTTTAACTCTAGTATCGATCCCCTTCCAATACCCTTAGAAACTTCTAATTCTTCTTTTAGAAAACTTTGTGCAAGACCAGCTAACATCATTAATAGTTCTGGTACACCTTCCCCAGTTATTCCTGAACATGGGACAATTGACACGGTTTTCTTAAAATCCTCTACTCTTTCGTATCTCTCTGATTCGAATCCTCTTTCAGACAGCTGTCCAACAAGTTTATAGAATTTTTCATCAAATTTTTGTTTCACCCAGTCTGGTTGTTTTTCAAAACTCTCAAAAAAGCAAGCTCCTTCATTTCGAATCCATCCTTCTATTTTGTCAATCTTTGTTGCTGCAACCAAAAACGGGGTTTTGAATTCTTTTAAAAACTGCAATGATTCGTCTGTCTGGGGTTGGAATCCTTCATTAATATCAATAACTAGAATTGCCAAGTCTGCAATCGAAGATCCTCTTTTTCTTATTGAAGTAAAGGCCTCATGCCCAGGAGTGTCTATAAACAATAAACCTGGAATTTTTATTTCTATTTTCAATTTTTTTAACAAATCACCGCATATTTTTTTAACAATATCAATTGGTATTTCTGTTGCTCCTATTGCTTGGGTTATTCCACCAACTTCTTTTGATTGAACAGCTGTTTTTCTAATTTTGTCTAGCAAAGTCGTTTTCCCATGGTCTACATGACCAATAGTTACAACAATAGGTTGTCTAATCATAAGCATCAGAAAATAGTTAATTTTAGAAGTATTTAATTATTTGATTACTCTGATAATTTCAATCCTTTTATTATTCTTCTTCTCCCATCAATTGAATAAACTTCCTTTATCTCTTCAACTGATTCGACATGAGTACCAGATCTTACTTTTTCAGAGCCTGATATAAGTTCTTTACTACTATATTCTTCAACAGTTTTTTTATTTGGACCTGCAACTATTCCAACCTCTTTTAGTTCTGGATTAAAGCCCTCATCTTGAGCAAATCCGATAGTGACTTTGAAAAGTTTGTATCCTTTATTAGGCATATTTAACTTTTCAAAAGAAAACTTTAAATATTTATTTTCTATGAGGTTGATGACCTTCTTCTAAACCAATTGTTGATATCATACTCATTGCAGCAAGATTTCCAGCAAGACCTGCTGATGCCATAATTTCTGCTAAATTATCTGCACTTTCAGCTTTCAAAACCTTTTTTAACATAAATTCTGCTTTAGGATATTTTTTTATCTCTCCACCTACTATTCCACAAGGAATAAGCATTTCTAATTCCCCATAGAGACAATTATTGTCAGCACACCAAGTGCTTAAAGGTTGATAGATACCACTCTTAATTGTATAAATAGCATTCGCTGCCGATATTGCTCTATCATCTTGTGCTGTTGCTCTAGCCACTCCAATAACACAATTCATTATTCCCTTGTTATTTGTGACAGCTCTTTTAACATCTAATTTACCTTGTCTATCTAACCATAATATTTTTTTCTTTACTTCTTCACCACTCCACTCTTCTCCAGTCCTTTTACTTTTTCTTGATAAATTTTCTATTGGAACTTTTAATTCAGCTTTAGTGAGACGGCCAGAATAATTTGAAATTATTCCTCTGTTGTATTTCGCGTTTGCAATTTTAGAGAGTTCAGAAGCTATATAATCTGCCATTCTATTTGACGGACCTGCTCCCATAGCATCTCTAGGATCAACATGCAAATCCACAACCACCATAGTTCCAAGGTCACAATCAAATCTTTCTACAGTTAAATCATAAGGTATAGAATGTTTACTTTTTTTCTTTGCTTTTTCTAACAAATAATCTTTCCTTTCTAAGATTTTTCTTCTCGCTTTTTCCGGATCCTTAACATCTATAAGTTGTACTTGTCCTATTGCTTTGCTGTATTCTTTAGGCTCAATAACAGAGGCTCGAATACCTCCACTGTAATAACATAGTTTTGCTCCATTACAAGCTCCAGCAACAACAGAAGCTTCTTCTATTACCATAGGAATAAAATAATCTTTATTATTAATTTTGAAATTATTAGCAAATCTTAGAACATAAGGAAAAATTCCTGTTGAATTTTCTGTATAAGGTAATTCTTCAGCATTTGAATCTTCAAACATTCTTTTTTCATATTCAGTTAAATCATAAAAATCACTTATAATTTTTCTTCTTTCATTGATTGAAAGTTTATGAAAATTAGGAATTATAGAAGTTTTCATAAATTTCACTTTAAGTATTAATCAACGAAATCATAGTGTCTGTAACCATTTTCAATTTTAGTTAAGACAAATTCATGTTGAGGGGGGAATATAAACTCTCTATCCCCAGATAAAGTTCTATCTTCATGTAAATCTTCATAATCTTGGAGAGAGAGAGCAATTCTATTTTTTAATTTCTCCATTAAATTAAAACTCCTTACTACATGTTTATATTCTGGTACTACAGTGTAACTAAAAGCATCAGCAACACGACCACTTCCGAAGAACCCTAACCCCCCTCTTTTACCACTTATATCTTCGTTTTTAGACATGAGTAAACTACCTAAATGACCCCATGCCGAGACAGTATAACTATTACCACTCTCTATTGAAAATTCTCGACCACCAGCCACTTTTTCTTGGAAAGAATCTTGAAATATTTTAGTTTCCATGAATTTTTTAATAAATATTTTATCTGCTGCTTCATATTTCTCTTCGCTATTAAAACCTTCTCTTCTTGGTTCCTCACCAATTTCTTTAGTAACAGCTTTCCATCTAGGAAGATTTCTCCATTCATGTATTAGTAAAGCAGCATATCCTTTCTCTACCATTTTTGGATATGGTTGATGAAAAGATATTAAATCAAAATGATCAGTTAATGCTTCCCCAGGCTTTAGACTAATTAAACCGCTTTCTAAAACTTGTTCATAATAGTGATCAAGAGCTTCTTTCATAGCACTTAGATATTGATTTTCCGAATCTTTACCATTGACAATAGCTACAGGGGAACTATCAGGTCTATAGAAACTCCCCTCATTTTCATTATTCTGACCAACGATTCTATCAAATTCCAGTAATCTAGGATTTTCTTCAACTAAAACCGCTACAGCAGCAGCTCCCTGCGTATATTCAGCTGATGTTCCAAGTCCATATCTTGCAATATCAGTTCCAGCAACAATTCTGCAATTGCCATTACTTCTTCCACCCCATACCCAATCCAGAGAATTTTCTAATGCATAACCTGTAGATGCACATGCAGCTTTACCTTCTGGTAAAGCACAACGTTTTAATGAACCCTTACCGTATTTTTTTTCAAGTGCACCAACAACATAATTACCTATAGACTTAGATTTATCAAAACTTGTCTCAGTTCCTATTTCAATTCTGTTAATATCCCTTGGACGAATATCATTTCTTTGCATCAATTCATCTATTGCATTAGCAGCTAATACAGGAGCGTCTTGATGACTATCAGGAGTTGACATTTTAGCAACACCTAGATATAAATATTTTTTAGGATCAGTTTTTCTAGATAAAGAAAATTCAGTTGGTTCATCTGGTTTATATCTGTTTGCAAGCGGGATATACAATCTCGGGACTGAGAATACTATATCACTGATACCAGCTCTTCTCTCCATATTATAACCTGTTTTATAATGTTACTGCTTTCAAATTCTTTGAGAACGATAAGATATATACTTAACCTCGACGATTAACTATCTAGACAATAAACGAAAAATTAAGTTTAATTAAAAACTTCAAAAGATTTATAAAATTTTTGTTATTAACGATAAGTATTTAAAATTTAGGTTTTAATAAAAGGCATGGGAGTAAGAGATTTCAAATTTGGTAGTTATCTAAAAGAAAAAGTTGGATTAAAAATTGGAGATCGTGCAGCAAATATTCTTGTTGATACTGGTTATATTGGTAATACTCTTTTTTTACTTCCTAAAGGTATAGAGATTGCCTATAACTTTATTGAAAAAACTTTGAGTAATCAACCTTATTTTGACTTTTCTACACCTGCAAATTCAGCTATTTCATTTATTAAGGCAGCCGGATCAGCTGTAACAATAGCTATTACTATTGATGGTATTAGAACTTTGAGGGGAAGGTATCCTGAAGAACCACGATATAAACATCGAGAAGAAACTCATGAAGAACCTCAACAACAATAAAAATTTAAATCTTTCTTTGTTCAATCCAATCTCTAACTTTTCCGGTTAAAACATACTTTGCATTTTTCAATTCTTCAATGTTTTTAGAACCAGTTAAAAACATTGCTATTCTTAATTCTTTTTGTAAATTATCAATATAATTTTCCAAACCTTCTTTTCCTTTTGTTTTTAAAATTCTTAGAAATGGTAAAGCTATTCCACATATATCTGCTCCCAAGGAAATTGATTTTGCAATATCAATTCCAGATCTTATCCCACCTGTTGCAATTAATGGTAAACCAACTTTAGCTTCTAGAATTGATATTGGAGTTGGAATTCCCCAGTTAACAAAATTACTATAATCTTTTCCGGATCTTAATCCATCAACAATAATCCAGTTAGTTCCCCCAAAACCTCCAACATCTATTACCTTTACACCTATTTCTTTTAATTTTAATGCAACTTCTTTATTAATTCCAAAACCGACTTCTTTTCCAATAACAGGATAGTCCAATTCTTTACATAATTCTTTTAACGAAGATATTGAACCTTTAAAATCAAAATCTCCTTCTTTTTGGAATAGTTCTTGAGCGGGATTAATGTGAACACATAACGCATCTGCCTTTATTGAACTTAAAGCATCCTCTATTTTTTTGATATTAATTTTCTTAACCTGAGCTATTCCAATATTTCCAAATAATAAAACATTAGGAGCCACATCTCTTACATAATAAGTGTCTTTTAGTTCTGGGTCTTCTATCATAGCTCTTTGAGAACCTAATGAAAAACCAATTCCTTTTTTTTCAGCTACATATGCTAAATCCTTGTTTATTTGTTTTGCTTCTTCTGTTCCTCCTGTTATTGCAGCTATTGTTAAAGGTAGGTTAAGTTTTTTTCCTAAAAAAATTGTTTTTGTATCAATTTCTTTTAAGTTTAATTCTGGTAAAGAATTGTGAATTAAAAATATGTCTTCAAAACCTGTTTTTTTAATTTCGACATTATTTTCCAAACAGATTTTGATATGGTCTTTTTTTCTTTGTTCTGTTGTCATATTATGAATAATATAAAAGAATATATAAAAATGATAATCAGACGACAGTAGATGAAGATTATTGTTTATTTTAATCGACTGTTTCATTAGGAAATACTTTTTCAATTGCATTAGCTACATCGCTACTTAAATGTTTTAGTGTCTCTTCGTTCAAACGAGAAGATTTCGGTACATTTTTTAAGAATGCTTCTCCTAGGGTTACCTTTCCATCCAAGTAACTTAAGTTATTTTCATTTGTTCTCAATGCAAAAGAAGAGTAGTTAGTTATTTTTTTAGACTCAAAGTCATATATAATAGGAAGTATAAATTTTTGTTTTTCGCGCCTTAACAATAAAATTTGGGTTATTCCATCATTTCCAAAATATTCTCTCCTATCTAAAACATCTAGTCCTGATTTATTAAGTTCCTCCATTAGTAAATCTATATTTCCTCTTTGAGGTTTAAATAACATATCTTCACCGTACTACTTATTGGTAACAATAGATTTAAATATCTTTGGATTCCTTTAAAAGGTTAAATCAAAAAGAATTAAATATAAGAATTATATTGTAATAATTGTTCCTAATATTTTTTCTCCTAATAAAGTCCTTTTAAGATTATCTTCTATTTCCCCATTTATTATCTTAGCCTCAACTCCAAATTTTGCTAATTCAAACATTCTATTAACTCTGTGGAGCATTCCACCTGTCACATCAATTCCTGCACTTTTTCCAAGATATTTTTTAAAATCTTCATAATTTTTTGAATTTATTTCAGGTATTAGTTTAGCATTAGGATTCTTTTGTGGGTCTGAGGTGAATACACCGTCTGTTACTCCAGCAAGAATAACTCTTTTAGAATTCAATTTTCTTGCTAAATAATTTAATATTTCTTCTGTAGAAATTATACAACAACCTTTTTTAATATCAAGAGCTACATCTCCATATGGAACAGGTAACAGATCATGTTTTAACATTTCTTTTATTGGTTCTAAATACCATTCTTTAATTCTTCCATTTTCTGCAATAAAACCAGCTGAAGGTTGAACAGAAACAGCATTTTCACCAGCTTCTATTAAAGAATTTACAATAATTCTATTTAATTTAGAGGCAGCGTCTTGAACTAAAGAAATTCCTTCATAACTTTCTTTGCTTATTATTCCATTATTAGTTCTATAATCTTTTGCAGGTTTATGGGGAAAAGAACCTCCTCCATGTCCTATAATTAATTTTATTTCTCTCTCTTCTCTAGATTCATGTATTTCTCTTGCTAATCTTTTAATAATATCTAACCTAGGAGTAAAAGGCTTGGTTTTATCAGTGATTAAGCTTCCACCGAGTTTAACTAAAACTAAATCTTCCATTTAATCAACAAGAGTATGTTCTCCAAACAATATTACTTTCCTTAGAGAAGCTGTTCTTATCATGAAAATCTTTATTAATTGATTATATCTTTCTATCAACTAAATAATCAGCAAAAGCTTTTAATTTTTCTTTAGCTTCGGATTTTGGAAGTATTTTATCAACATCTCTCCAAGCATCTTTTACCATGTTTCTTGCTTTTTCTTTTGCATACTCAATAGAACCATATTTTTTCATTATGGTAATTGCCTCATTTCTTAATTTCTGATCAACAGTATGCATATCAAGAATTTCAATTAATCGTTTTCTATCTTCAGAATTTGCTTTTTGCAAAGTATGTATAATAAGCAAACTTCTCTTTCCTTCTGTTATATCTTCTCCTAAACCACCTTTTCCTTTCGCAAACTCTTCTCCGCTTAAATTTAAAATATCATCTTGAATCTGAAATGCAATACCAATTGTTTCTGCAAACTTTCCAAGAGCTTTTACCTCTTCATTACTTCTTTTTGCCAAAACACCGGCTATTTTTGCTGATAATCTTGCTAGGGTTCCTGTTTTAAAAGCACACATCTGCATATACTCTTTTTCTGTCAAATCATCCGCATTTGCCATTCCATTATGCCATGCTATATCCATAGCCTGACCAAAATGAACTTTTATCAACTCTTCAGAGTATATTTCGTACATTCTTATCAAAGTTTTTGAATCAAGTTTACCTTTGTTTTTCAACAAAGATAACAAAGGTATATAGGCCATAGCATATCCTGCATTGATTGCAATATCTATACCAAATATCTTATGCGTACATGGTTTTCCTCTCCTCTCTTCACTCATATCTTCTATATCATCTACCATTATTGTTCCATTATGTACAAGTTCTGGTAAAACAACAAAGTCATAATAATCTTCAGACTTAAAACCAAACGCATCTAGTAACAATAGAAATAAAGTTGGTCTCCACCTTTTTCCGCCTCTATCTAAGAAATCCCATATAGGGTCTGCTATTGCTTTTTGAATCGCCTCTGTATTATACTCATAACTAGGTAATCCGCACATAAAATTTAAAGAGTCTTCTGTTATATTTCTATTAACAAACTTCTCAACAACTTTATCTATAATAGGCTTTTTTTCTGCTAAGAAATTTTTAATATCAACAACCATGTTTAACCCTCCTTTGAATAGTAAAGTTTTACTATTTTATAATTTTTAAGCTTATCTTTCATGAACGACAAAACATGAAATATAAACTTATTTCATAATTTGGAATAGTTTTTTCGAAAGTCTCTAGAGTCGGTCTAAGAATTTCTGGTGCTTCATTCATATTTTCTCTCCATTTAAAGCCAAGAAATGGAAAATAAGGTTTCATATTACTATCACCAAGTTTATCTTTCAATTTATAAAGAGTTGGTATTGCCCATTTTTTACCAACTTTAAACATTCTTTTTCCAGGAGAAGTGATTGGTGTTGAAGGATTAACTTGATAATGATTATAATCATCTATAATTCTATCCATAGTTGGATACATACTAGAAAGAGATTCTGCAACTGTAAAACAACGAGGTAAGTGAGTTATATCAGCTGTATCTCCCTCGTATAAAACATTTCCAATCTCACTTCTGTTTGAAGGATCATCTTCATGATGCTCTTCTATCACATCTATTACTCTTGGTGTATATCTATTTTCTATTTTTGCCCTCTCCATTAAATCTCGTGTGAGTTTTCTTAATTTATTCCAATTGTGAGGTCCTTTACCTCCCTTTCCAACCTCTTTAGAAATATCGTGAAGCAATGCACCATATCTACAAATCTGAATACTTTCTCTATCTAATCCATTAACAACTCCTATAATTGTTGTAAATGTTCTAACTCTTTGATGATGATCAAAACCATGACCAATACCACTAGGGTTTTTAGAAAGATAGTCTTTTATCTCATTATCAAATCTAGTTTCTGTTTCTAAATCTAAATCTGCTAAAACTTTTTTATTATTCTCGAAATCTTTAGACAAATCTCCAAGCCACCATTGAATTGCAACATTAATGTCTAACAATTTACCACTGTAAAATAGTTATATTATAAACCTTAAAAACTTATTTATGAGTAAAATAATAAGTTCCCCTTACCACCAACAGTGGTAAGTAAGAAATATAACAAGATATAATTCTCTTTATGAAACTAAAAAAAATTCAGGAAGGAAAAATAAAATTTTGGATTCCTTTAGAAGATAAATATAAAGCCCCTGTGTTTTATAATCCAGAAGCAGAAATAACAAGGGATATTTCAGTATCAGCAATACAAGTTTTTCAAAAACAATTCAAAAATAAAATAACAATTTGTGATGCATTAGCAGGAACAGGAATAAGAGGTTTGAGATATGCAAAAGAAATTTCAGGAATAAAAAAAGTTATTTTAAATGATAAAAACCCTGTTGCTGTAAAACTGATTAAGAAAAATATAAAGGAAAATAAACTCTCTAGAAAATGCAAAGCAAGTAAAGAAGATGCAAATGTTTTATTGCATCAAAATGTTTTTAATGTTATTGATATAGACCCCTTTGGAACACCTGTAAATTTCTTAGATTCTGCTGCAAGATCAATATATCACAGAGGCTTTTTAGCTATAACAGCAACTGACCAAGCTCCTCTATGTGGAACTTATCCTTTAACATGTTTAAGAAAATATGGAATCATTTCTATGAAAACAGATTATTACACTGAACTAGGAATGAGAATACTAATAACAAATATCATATTAACTTTATCAAAAAGACAAAGAGTTTTTATTCCATTTTTAACACATTCAACCAAACATTATTTCAGAGTTTTCGGAAAAATAGAACATTTGGGAAAAATTAGAAATATTCTTAATGAATTTGGATATGTTATGCATTGTTCTTGTGGAAATAGGGAATATGGAGAGTTAAAGGAAAGGTGTTTTTGTGGTAAAAAATTCAAAATAGCTGGTCCTGTATATTTAGGAAATATATTAGATAAGAAATTCTGTAAAAAGGTATTAGCTGATATTAGAAAAAGAGATTTTAAGTTAAAAAAACAAGAAGAAAGATTATTAAAACTGTTAATAGAAGAAGCTGACATGCCTGCATTTTACTATGATTTACATCATTTAGCAAAAGTTTTGAAAATAGAGATACCTAAAATAGAATTTCTTATAGAAAAGTTAAAATCTAAAGGTTTTAAAGCAAGTAGAACTCATTTCTGTCCAACTGCTATAAAGACTGATGCTGAATTTAAAAAATTAAAAAAATTACTTATTCATTCATAATCAGACTGAATGTCTTCTAAAGGGAGTCCTTCAAGGACACATCTTACTCTAGAATAAGAAAATCCTTTCTCTAGATCTTCAATAAGGGATAGTGGGTCAAATTTATCATTGGTTCTTTTACAGTATTCTATAGCTCGTGGAACTGCATCAGAAGGTTCTATTGACATACTATCACTTTTTTAATTATTTGGCTTTAAGACCAAGTTTTAATTTATTAAATATAGGACATATACCTACTTTAGTCCAATAACACAAAGGGCCTAAACATGTTTTTGTTCCTTTATAATAATAACAAACCTTAACAGTACTACCATTTCTTATTACAGTCGGCCTTTTTGGTTTAAGTTTTCTAAACACAAAGTCACCTTTTGGAAATTGAAACACAAATACACCTTTATCACTTAATCGTGATAATAATTATCTTTTCGAGCTATTTAAAACTATCGGTCAGTAGTAAAAATTTAGAAGTGAAAGAAAAATTCTTTTCCAATTTTACCATTCTTTATTACAATTCCATCCTTTTTAAGTCTTTTTATCTTTTCTTTTATCTTGCCGCCGTATCCTCCCAATCTACCATCAGAATAAACAACTTTGTAACAGGGATATTTGTCACCATCTGGATTTTTTCCAACTAATCTACCGGCAGCTCTAGGATGGATTCCAAGCTTCTTGGCAATTTCCTTATAAGAAGTAACTTTACCTTTTGGAATTTTCAAAAGAAGTTTTTGCATTTCTCTTATTTTATTCATATTATTACACTAAGGTGAGAAGCTCTAATAAATAATCTCTTGATTCAAAGTCTGGATATGTAAATCTAGCTTTTTCAATAATTTCTTTATGTCTCTCCATTAAAGATGGATTAACTTGATGTATCATTTTTTCTGGGTCAGCTAAATCTTCAAGCACTTTTCTACCCCCGTTCTCGTATTGTGGTTGTTCTTCTGGACTTGACCCATCTTTTTTAAGATTTACTGCAGTAATAGCAGAAATTATACCTAATTTTATGCGTCTTCTTTCGCCACGCGCAGAATATTGTTCTAACATGAATAAAATATTGAATATTAAATATTTATTCTTTAGAATCTCTTAACAGGTCCTGCAACAAATAATCTATACCTAACAGTATTGTTTTCTAATTCTTCCATTATTCTTTTGATAATAGCATTAACAGGATCTGGCATAAGTTTTATCCTCTTTCTAATATCATCAAAACTCTTGAATTCTCCTTTCTTTCTCTCATTAATTATGTCCCACATA